>JRYE01001105.1_pt1 | contig 19177 bp, 15 predicted proteins | sample 235321 | NCBI WGS metagenome assembly JRYE01 (sample SAMN03074214, study PRJNA261473) | activated sludge metagenome | biome: Common Effluent Treatment Plant; feature: Wastewater; material: Activated sludge; isolation source: activated biomass in a lab-scale reactor treating industrial wastewater at... | reverse complement strand
GAATATTTCCCGCTATCTTGGCTTGTCAATAGAAGAAGTAGGTGATGTATCCCTGAAGGCCGAAAATCCCGAAGTGTCATCAGGTATTTGTGCCGTTCTTGCCGAAACAGATGTGATAAACATGGTATCACGTGGAATATCCACGCCAAATATTATTAAGGGTATTCATCTCTCCATTGCAAGCCGTATAATAAAACTGATGAGTTCACTCAAGGCTGAATCACCAATTATTCTTACCGGCGGAATGGCATTGAATAAGGGAATGATGCAGGCATTGGAGGAACAATTGGTAGAGACCGGAAAAAAATTCGAAATTAAAACGCATCCGGATGCAGGTTATGCCGGTGCAATTGGAGCTGCATTATGGGGTGGCTTCCGTCATGTAAAACTTGCTGCAAGAGAGAAGGTAATGGCATAAGTCTATTCATAATTAAATATGGAATCCATTATTAAATCAAATAAATCTTTAGGCCCGGTTGTGCCGAACATTGCAATTATGCTTGCAGGCAATGTTGCCAAATGGCCTGATCAGATTGTTTTTCAATGGAAGCACAACCAAAAATATACCGGTATTACCTGGAAGAAATTTTATAACGACATACTCAATATTGCTTTTAACCTTAAAAAATTTGGATTTTCCCCCGGGGATAAGATGGCTATTTTTTCACCCAACCGGATTGAAATGCTGGAACTGGAATTAGCAGTAATGGCGTCTGGCGGAATTGCCGTACCTATTTTTGCTTTCTTTCACCAGGAAACAGCCGAATTGCTCATCAATCATTCTGATGCAAAATACTTAGCCGTTGCAGGAGAATTACAATTAAGCCGCTTAAATAATATCCACGTAAAAAATATTATTGTTTTTGACAAACAGGAGAAAGATACTTTTCCAAACCAACATTCATTTGATGAATTGCTTACGGAAAGAACCCAAAAAGATTTTACATTGCTTACCGATGCCGCACCTGATGATACTTGCCTGAACATGTACACTTCAGGCACCATGGGTATTCCAAAATGCGTTCAGCTTTCACACAAAAATATTTTATCACAACAGGCAGGCCTTTCATTATTCTGGAATGTGGACTCGACAGACCGGTTCCTTTCTTACCTGCCCTGGCACCATAGTTTCGGGGGCATATTTGAATTGTTTTCTGCTTTGTACAATGGAGCTACATACTCACTTGACTCCGGATTGGGCAAAGACCCTGCAGTTATTCTTGAGAACTGGAAACAGGTGCAGCCTACTGTTTTCTTCAGTGTACCCAAAGTATATCAGTTGTTGATTGAACTTACCCGCCAGGATCATCAAGCAGAGAAATTATTTTTTCATTCACAGCTTAAATTCATATTCACTGCCGCAGCTTCACTTCCGCAAAAGCTTTCTGATGAATTTGAAAAAAGGAATATACCCGTAATTGAAGGATGGGGTCTTACCGAAACTTCACCATGCTGTACGCTTACGGATCCTACAAAAAAAAGGGAACCGGGTGTGGTTGGATTTCCTCTTCCCGGTGTAACGATTCGCCTTGCAGAGGATGGAGAAGTGCTGGTGAATGGCCCTAATGTAATGAAAGGGTNNCCAACAAAGGAATATTTACTCAGGATGGCTGGTTTTGTACAGGTGATGTTGGCGAAATAACCGAAAAGGGTTTGAAACTCATTACCAGGAAAGACAGAATCTTCAAATTATCCAATGGCGAAAAAGTAGTTCCAACAGATTTAGAGAAGCTCATTGAACTCAAATGCCACTATATCTCTTTTGCGATGGTGGAGGGTAATGGAAAAGAATACCCAGTTGCTTTATTATTTGCTAATAAAAAATTATTAGAAAAACCTGATTATGCATTATCAACTGAAGAAGGCTGTTTTTGTCCACGTAACCTGCAGGAATTATCTAATTGCCTAAGAGGTTGTTTGCATAATGCAAATTGTGGCATCGGGCAAAAATTTGCTAAGATAAAATCTGTCATGGTTATGGCTGATGAGTTATCTCTTGAGAATGGAACTTTAACTCCTTCAATGAAGGTAGTTCCTAAGAATGTAGTTAAAACTTNNGTATATGTGATTCACTTGTCAGATATGGAAGATGCTCCGGGAAAAACAATTACGGTATAATTATGTATGAAATAAAATCAACAAGGCAGTTACGTCAACTAATGAAAGACTATTTTATCGGTATGGAGCGTGCCGGTAAAATTGCCTGGTGTACCAGTGTAGGCCCAGCTGAATTGCTTCGCTCTTTCGGGTTTGAAGTTTATTTCCCCGAAAATCATGGTGCATTGATGGGAACAACCCGGGTAGCTGGAGATTTTATTCCGGCTACCATCAACCTCGGCTACTCAGGGGATATCTGCTCGTATCTCACCAGCGATATTGGCGCTTATCTTAATAATAAAACACCGTTGCAAAATCATTACGGGTTAAAGGGAATTCCCAAACCCGATTTGATTGTTTACAATACCAACCAATGCCGTGAAGTGCAGGATTGGTTTACTTATTTTGCAAAAGAATTTAATTGTCCTGCCATTGGTATTTTTCCTCCCCGGCATATTGATTAAATTACAGAAACCGAAATTGCAGATGTGAGCAATCAGTTCAAAGCAATGATTCCACTATGCGAAAAAGCAAGCGGGCAGTTGTTTGATATTGATCGTTTTCGTGAAACCATTCGCTTAAGTAAAGAAGCAACCGATTTATGGAAAGCTGTTTTGGCCACTGCCAAACACAGCCCGGCACCGCTCAGTTTTTTTGATGGGACTATTCATATGGGTCCTATTGTGGTTTTGAGGGGAACACAAATAGCCAAAGATTATTACCAGGCGCTATTGGATGAATTAACAGGGTATGTAGCATCTAATACCGGAGTGGTAAAAAATGAGCAAAGTCGCCTTTACTGGGATGGAATGCCTATTTGGGGTAAACTCAGAACCTTGTCTGATTTATTTATTCAGAATAATTCAGTGGTCGTAGCCTCTACGTATTGCAACAGTTGGGTGTTTGATGCCTTTGACGAAAAAAATCCATTTGAATCTTCTGCAAAGGCGTACACCGAAATTTTTATCAACCGCAGTGAAAATGCGAAGATGAAAATGCTAAAGCAAATGGCCGATGAATTCAGGGTGGATGGAATTATTTTTCACGATGCTAAAACCTGTTTCAATAATTCCAATGCCCGTTTTGGGTTGCCGCTCAGGTTGTATAAAGAATATGGAATACCGGTTCTTGTAATTGAAGGCGATTTGTGCGACCTGCGTTTTTATTCCGAGGGGCAAACAACAACTAAAATTGAAACTTTTATAGAACAATTGGTAAGTCAAAAATCAATTCACACCTGATATGATGGCAAAATTAAACAGGATTGGTATTGTGGGAATGGGCCCGGTAGGTTCCATTCTGGCTACTCATTTGAAGGAAGCAGGAATGGATGTAGCCATTTACGACCACAATAAGTTGAAGATGAATCTTGTGAAATCAGAAGGGATTGTCCTGGAAGGTGTCATGAAAAAAAAGACGTTTATTAAGAACGTTTTTACCACACTTGAAGAATTAGATGCATTCAATCCGGACATAATTTTTGTTTGTATAAAAACCACACAGCTTCCTGCCTTAGTAAAAGAGCTTTCTGCTTTGAAACGAAGTAAGCCGGGAATTATATGTGCTATGAATGGCATTGACGTGGAAAAAATAATATCAGTGGAATTGGGTGAGAACCGCACTTTTCGTATGGTTATTAATTTTGCAGGTAACCTGATTGCACAGAATGTTACCCGTGTTACATTTTTCAATCCACCCAACTATTTAGCACCCATGGAGGATTCGGGCATTGCAATGAGTAATGAAATTGCTCATGCCTTAACCGGTATTGGCTTAGATACCAAGGCATTGAATCCGTTTGAAATTCTCGGAAAAATCTGGGAGAAAACCATTCTCAATTCTTCACTCAGTGCACTGTGCGCTGTCGGGCGGATGACGATTAAAGAAGCCATGAGCAACCCGGATACAGTGGAATTGATTGAACAGATTATTATGGAAGCGGTTGATGTAGCGGCAGCTGAAAAAATAAAATTTGATGATGATTTCAACCGTAAATGCCTGAGGTATCTGCATAAAGCAGGCAATCACTTTCCGTCTTTAGCTGTTGACCTGCTCAATAACAAACCAACAGAAATTGACTATATGAATGGTAAGATTGTACAGTATGGCCGTAAACATTATATACGCACTTCTCTCAATCTTACTTTTTCAAATATGGTGAAAGCCATGTCAAATAAGAGTTACACATCAATTGTAAATGCAGCCACTACAGCTCTTGACCCCAAGGGCTTTTCTATTGAAAACGGAAAGTCACATACAGCCAATCATTCAGGCAATTATTTTCTGGGTGTTGACCTGGGGTCGGCGTATATCAAATTTACGGTAGTTGATGAGCATGGAAAAGTGGCTTTTCAAACGGTTCTGAAAACCATGAACCGTGACCGTATTTCTGTTCATCATGTTATTGAAACATTAAAACAGGAGTATTCACTTGCTTTGATTTGTGGAACAGGATATGGCAGAAAGCACCTGGCGCAAGCCGATCTTGTGAAAACAGAACTGAACTGTGCGGCAATGGCTGTTTCAAAATATTATTCAGGAGCAAAAAATATTATTGACATTGGTGGCGAAGATATTAAAATCATCAAGTGCAATGATGAAAATAATATTGAGAACTTTTATCTTAATGATAAATGCGCAGCCGGTACCGGTTCGTTCATCACTGAAGTGGCAGAAAGAGGCGGCATCAATATTGCCGACATGAGCGACCTTGCAGCCAAATCTTCATTTCAAAAAGAGCTCAACAGCTTTTGTACGGTATTTGCCAAAACCGAAATCATGTCCTGGCTATTTGATGGTTTGCCGGTTGAGGATATTGCCAAAGGCATTTACCTCTCCATACTTACCCGGGTAATCAAACTTAGAATTGATCCGGCTTCGCCCATTTTTTTAATAGGAGGAGTTATTGCCTGGCATCCTTACCTAAAAACTTTACTGCAGGAAAAATTACAGAAGGAAGTACAGATTATTGATAATCCCCAGTTAGCCGTTTCTTTTGGTGCAGCATTATTTGCAAGAGAAGCATTTCAGAAGGGAATGGTGAGGGAAAGCGAAGTTCAAACCTCAACGAGTAATACTTAATATGAAAGGCTATCACCAACAGGAGAAGGGTATCGGTATTTTGTTTGACAATATTTTTATTCTTGGCGGGATGAGAACGGCTTTTGGAAAATATTGTGGTACACTGGCACAGGTATCACCCACAGACCTGGGTATTATGGCTTCACTTGCTTCATTACAGAAAAGCAAAGTGTCGCCCAATGAAATTGACCAACTGATTGCTGCCAATATCGGGCAGAGTTCTTACGATTCATATTTCTTGCCGAGGCATATTGGCTTATTCTCAGGGTTGCCAACGGAAGTACCTGCATTGATGGTGCAGCGCATATGTGGCTCGGGTTTTGAAACAATCATTACAGCTGCCGAGCAAATTACTTTAAGTAAAGCTAATGCTGTGTTATGCACAGGCGCTGAAAATATGTCACTGTCACCGTTAGTAAGTTTTGGCAACCGCATGGGGTTTACTTTAGGAAAACCTGTTTTTAAAGACATGCTTTGGGAAGCGCTTGATGACACCGCAGCCGGTTACCCCATGGGATATACTGCTGAAAACATAGCGCAGCGTTACAGCATTACCCGTAAGGATTGCGATGTGTTTGCTTTGTTGTCATTTAATCGGGCTATTGCTGCTCAGGATAAAAAATATTTTCAGGAAGAAATTGCACCAGTTAACTCTTCCGTATTTGAAGCAAAAGGATTAAAGCCAAGAAAGTTCAAATTACCCGGCGGAGTTAAAGATTTTGCAAACGATGAACAGGTAAGAGAAACTTCGTTGGAATCATTAGAAAAACTAAAACCAGTATTTTCTGATGTGGGCGTATTAACAGCAGGTAATTGCAGCGGTATTGTTGATGGTGCTGCATCAGCAGTAGTTGCTACGAAAAGATTTATGGAAATAAGAAAACTTAAACCATTGTCGAAAATAATAGCCGGGGCAAGTTGTGGGATTGACCCGAAAGTAATGGGCCTGGGACCTGTCCCGGCGATCAAGTTGCTTTTAGAACTTACAGGATTGCAAATGGACGAAATTGGGTTAATTGAAATAAACGAAGCATTTTCTGCACAGGTAATCGGTTGTGAACGGGAGTTGAAAATAGACCGTGAAAAATTAAATGTAAACGGAGGGGCTATTGCTATCGGGCACCCTCTTGCCGCTACCGGGCTGCGGCTATCATTAACGCTTTCTAATGAAATGAAAAGAAGAAAAGTTAAATATGGAATTGCCTCCGCCTGTATTGGTGGTGGACAGGGAACAGCAATACTTTTTGAAAATACAGATTTATGAGAGAAGAAAAATTTCTTCAATGGCAAATGACGGAGTTGAATAAAGAATTTAAACTCTCTGAGCATTCTTTTACCGATCTGGCCGAAGGCGAAGTATGGGTAAAGGTTGCCGGCTGCGGCGTCTGCCATACCGACATCAGCTTCTGGCATCACGGTGTGCAAACCAAACATGGATTACCACTTACCCTTGGTCATGAAATAAGTGGTGTGGTGGTTAAAGGTGATGCAGCATGGCTGGGTAAAAAAGTAATCATCCCCGCAGTGCTTCCTTGCGGTGAATGCGAATTGTGCAAGAAAGGGAGAAGCAATATTTGCCGTAAACAATTAATGCCCGGCAACGATTTTCATGGAGGATTTGCATCCCACATAAAAGTGCCTTCAAGGTTTTTATGCCATGTTCCGGACGAAATCTTGAAAAATTATTCGCTCGAACAATTGTCGGTAATTGCTGATGCTATTTCTACGCCTTACCAGGTTGTAAAAAAATCGGAGTTGGAAGCAGGTGACCTTGCCATTGTGATTGGTGTAGGTGGCGTAGGCGTTTATGGTGCATTAATTGCAAAAATTTTTGGTGCAAAAGTGATTGCATTGGATATATCGGATGAGAAACTTGAAATGGCAAAGAAAAACGGTGTTGATGCCACGCTGAATATAAAAAGCCTTGATGTTAAAACAGTAAGAGAAATACTAACAGAACTGGCAAAAGAACTTAAAACACCCAATACCGGGTGGAAAATTTTTGAGATTAGCGGCACCAAAGCCGGGCAGGATCTCGCCTTTAATCTCATCACATTTGCTTCCACACTTTCTATTGTTGGATTTACCATGGATAAAACGGAAGTGCGATTGAGTAACCTCATGGCATTTGATGCAAAACTGATTGGCACCTGGGGTTGCCGGGCAGAACTCTATCCTGAAGTGTTGGATCTCGTAGCAAGTGGTAAACTTAAAATAGCATCATTTGTTGAAACATTTCCGATGTCAAAAATCAATGAAGTGTTTGCCAATACACTCAAACATAAGTACAAAAAACGGTCAGTGCTGGTTGCTGATTTTAATTAAAGAAAATAGTTGAAATAAAATGGAAGAACTTAAAAGTCATAATATTATAAGTATAACGTATAAGGAAATTATTTTAGAAAAAAAGCCTTGCCTTGATAAAAATGGAAATACGGTTGACGGCTTATTCAATGCATGGATATGGCTCAACAATCCCGGGCAGTTTAACTCTTATACGACCGGTGCAGTAAAGGAACTCATTCTTGCATTCGGTGAAGCATCGAACGACAGAAGTGTAGTGGCCGTAGTATTTACAGCCGTTGGCGATAAAGCGTTTTGTACCGGTGGCAATACCAAAGAATACGCAGAATACTATGCCGGTAATCCGCAGGAATATTCGCAATATATGCGATTGTTCAACGATATGGTGAGCGCCATATTGAAATGTGAGAAACCGGTTATTTGCCGTGTGAATGGAATGCGTATTGGTGGTGGACAGGAAATCGGAATGGCATGTGATTTCACTATTGCAAGTGATATGGCAAGGTTTGGACAGGCAGGGCCCAAGCATGGTAGCGCACCAATTGGAGGTGCAACCGATTTCTTACCGCTGTTTGTAGGCATTGAACGGGCCATGATGTCGCTTACCTTATGCGAACCATGGACAGCCCACCAGGCTTATTATTATGGCATGCTTACTGACGTGGTTCCGGTTTTGAAAGTGAACGGAAAATTTATTGCCAACCCATTGGTAATTATTGACCGTACCACTGATGAATACGGACGTTTTGTTTTTGGCAGCATGAAAACAGATGGTGATCTGAAAAAAGCAAAAGAATTAGTTGCATCGGGCGAAACAGATTTTAGCATGTTGGATGCTGCTGTTAACGGGCTGATTGCAAAAATCCTTGCCACCTTCCCCAATTGTATGAATAAAACCATCAGCGAAGTGCGGAAATTCAAATTGGAACATTGGGATAAAAATAAAGAGAGCATCCGTGAATGGCTTGCCTTAAATATGATGAGTGAAGCCAAAGCCGGTTTTAAAGCATTTAACAATGGCCCTAAAGAAAACAGGGAAGTTGATTTTATAAAACTACGGCAACTGCTGGCCGATGGACATGAATGGAACGAAGAGCTGCACAGGGCTATTTCACCCCAATACCAGGAAGTAAAACAATAAGCATGGAAAAAATTAAGATTAATTATTTGTATGATGATTCGATCGCAAACATTTTGCTTGACGATGGTAAAGGCAATGTGATGGACTACATCATGATGGAAGATTTACAAAGTGTTTTAGATTCTTTTTCGGAAAAGAAAAATATAAAACTGATTGTGATTGAAGGTGTGGGAAAACATTTTTCATTTGGTGCCAGTGTGGAAGAGCATCAGAAAGAATTTGCCGGNNGCCTTGGTGGCGGAATGGAATTGTGCCTCATGTGCAATTTTATTTTTGCCGATAAGACTGCAAAATTTGGTCAGCCTGAAATCATACTCGGAGTTTTTCCGCCACCGGCATCCATACTTCTTGCAGAAAAAATTGGCCTGGCTAAGGCAGAAGAATTGTTGCTTACCGGTAAAACTATTTCGGCCGATGAAGCAAAATCAATGGGCCTGCTGAATGATGTATTTGCAGATAAAGAAGCATTGAATGCAGGGTTGAACAACTGGATTGAAACAAACATCTTACCCAAAAGTGCTTCTTCATTACGTTATGCGGTGAAGGCAGTTCGGGCAAAGATGAATCATATACTGGGCAATTTTCTTCCTCAGTTGGAATCCATGTATATCAACCAGCTGATGCAAACGGAAGATGCCAATGAGGGCATTAGCTCTTTTTTGGAAAAAAGAAAACCGGTTTGGAAGAATTCATAATAAGAAGAAATGAAAAATATCAGAACAGTAGGAGTAGTTGGCGCAGGCACCATGGGCGCAGCATTGGCGCAAAAATTCGCACAAGAAGGCTTTGAAGTGATCCTTGCAGACCGTGCAAAAAATTTCGTTGAGAAAGGGTTAAACAATATCCGCCTCACTTTAGAAGACGGTATAGCCAAAAATTTTTTCTCAAAACAACAGGTTGAAACGTTCCTATTGCATTTAAAAGGAACTGATTCGCTTGATGATTTAAAGGCTTGCGACCTGGTAATAGAAGCAATTTTTGAAGACCTGAATGCTAAAAAAGATTTATTCAGTTCTCTGGGTCGTATTGTTTCAAAAGAGTGCATTATTGCCACAAACACCTCATCATTTTCTGTAACCGAACTGGCAACAAGCATGGTTCACCCCGAAAGATTTATTGGGCTTCACTTTTTTTACCATGCGGCAAAAAACCGGTTGGTAGAAATTATTCCGGGCAAAAAAACATCTGCCGATACTTTACAGGCAACCCGTTTATTCACAGTGCTTGCAGGAAAAGATGCGATTGATTGCACCGACACGTATGGATTTGCCGTGAACCGCTTTTTTGTTCCATGGCTGAATGAATCGGTTAAACTGTTGCAGGAAGCTGTAGCAACAAAGGCAGAAATAGATGCGGTGTGCATGAAAGTGTTTGGTATTGGTATGGGACCGTTTGCATTGATGAATGCCACGGGAGTTCCTATTGCGTATCACTCTGAAAAAACTTTGGAGGTTTTTGGTAAACTTTATGAAGTTGCTCCCTTGTTAAAAGCGCAGGCAGAAGCTGCCAAACCATGGGAAATTGAATCTGCAGCGGCTGACACAATTGAAACAGCAAAAGAAAAATTAATCAGCGACCGTATGCTGGGCGTTGTATTTTACGTGTGTGCACAGATTCTTGAAGAAAAAGTTTCTTCGGCAATTCACCTTAACCGTGGAGCAAAAATTGGTTTACGTTGGAGAAAAGGACCGGTTGATTTAATGATAGCGGCAGGAGAAGCTGAAGTAACCCGTCTTGTAACACAGATGACTGAATTGTACCGGATGCCTTTACCATCATCTATCGGGAAAAATTTTTGGGTAATGGAATCGGTAACGATAAAAAAGAATAATTCAGTGGCAGTGATTACCATGGATGAACCCGAAAATATGAATGCCCTTAGCGAAGAAACCATGCAAGGTCTTTCAGAAAAATTTACTGAGGCAGATCATGATCCGGCTATTGAAACCATTTTTATCACCGGTTCGGGAAAAGCTTTTGTTGCCGGTGCGGATATTAAATTCTTTGTTAGAAATATTAAAGCAGGCAAGATAAACAACATCGAAACATTTACTGCTTTTGGCCAGGATGTGTTCAGCCGTATTGATCGTTCTGAGAAAAAAGTAGTGGCAGTTGTAAATGGCATGGCCTTGGGTGGCGGATTGGAACTGGCATTGTGTGCGGACATGATTCTGGCATTCCCCAAAGCACAGTTTGCATTTCCGGAAACAGGTATCGGCATTTATCCCGGGCTGGGCGGCACTCAGCGCAGCGCTTTAAAAATCGGCCGGGGATTGAGCAAATATTTAATCCATACCGGTAAAATGCTCAATGTAAAAGAGGCAGAAGAAATCGGGTTGGTTGATCAAATAATTTCTGTTGAAGATTTATTAAAAATGGCTGAAAACAAAAAACAAATTCCCGCTTTTAGCAAAAAATCATTGCCTGATAAATGGCAAATGATTAAAAACTTTTTTGAAAAGAATACGCTTGCGGAAATTGTTGAGAAGAAGTATTCAGGCAATTTACTTCCGGTAGAAGAAGTGGAAAAGATTGTTAAAACCATTGGTTACAAAGCTCCGGTGGCTATTCGCCTGGCAGATAAACTAATTGAGGAAAAAAAAGGATGTGCCTCTGAACTGGCACATCTGTCTGAAATTTTCTCAACCAGCGATGCTTTGCTGGGCTTAACTTCTATCGGTAATAAAATTCAATACGAGGGAAAATGAAGAACTCCATTTCGGCAATAATACTGGCTGCAGGTCAATCGAAGAGGATGAATAGGCCGAAACCTTTTCTTGCCTTTGATGAAAAGAAAAATTTCATCAGTAATCTAATCAGCACCTATATCGAGGCAGGAATAAACAAAATAAGGGTAGTAGTAAGCCCGTCTATTGAAATTGAGTGTAGTAAAATAATTAAAGAGCATTATACCGGTTGGCCTGTTACAATAGTAGTGAATTCCTTTCCCGAAAAGGGCCGGTTTTATTCCTTACAGCTTGGACTGGAAAAAACAGATACGGAATTTTGTTTTATACAGAACGCCGATAATCCATTTGTAACAGAGAATTTGCTCAGTCATATGTGCAGAAGGATTAAGCAGGACGCTTATGTTGTTCCCGTATTTAAGAATGAAAAAGGGCATCCAATCGTCATCTGTAAAAAAATAATGAATCATTGCAGCAAGTTGAACGGAAATGATTTTAACCTGCGGGAAGAGCTACATAAGTTTGAAGAGATAAGTTTGGAGTGGAACCAAAAAAATATTTTGGCAAATATTAATACAGAAGACGAATATCAAAAATATTTTTCAACATGCGAAGTATTTATGAAATAGTTGCCGGCCTGGAGCAGCGTGGCATTGAGGCTGCTCTCTGTATTATTACAGAAACGCATGGCTCAACACCGCTTAAGGAAGGGGCAAAAATGGTTGTATGTCGTAATAAAAAAATGTTCGGTACCATCGGTGGGGGTAATCTCGAAAAGCAGGTTATTGAAGATGCTTTAGCCGTAATGGAAAGCGGTAAGCCTGAAATTTTTGAACATCAACTTGTCCGTGATCACCAGATGTGCTGCGGGGGTTCGGTTTTTTTTTTTATTGAACCCGTTAGAAAGAGAAATAAACTTATTGTATTTGGTGCCGGTCATGTAGGTAAAGAAGTTGTGAGACTTTCACAATCGCTGAATTTTCAAATCAGCCTTGTTGATGAACGAAGCGAAATGCTTAATGGATTGGAATGGGGTGATGCAAAAATTTTCAATATGCACCACAATGAGTTTTTATCGAATGTAGTTTTTGATGTAAACACCTTTATTGTCATTTGCACTCACCTGCATCATTACGACAGGGAAATTCTGGCTCAGTGCATCAAACAACCATCTGCTTATTTAGGCATGATAGGCAGCATGAGAAAAGTAGTGGTTACCCGGAAAACATTTATCAAACAGGAATGGGCCAGTGAAGATGAACTTTCAAAAGTTGATATGCCAATGGGTTTTGATATCGGAGGCAATTCGCCTGCTGAAATTGCCATCAGTATTGTTGCAAAATTGGTTGCCGTAATGAACGGACGCATCTTGAAAATCAACAACGAAGAAAAAATAAGTTATACGTATGCCGGACAGGATAGGGATAATAACAGGTGCTGGTAAGGGAATTGGTAAGGCCATTTCCGAACGGTTGTCAGCAGACGGCTTTTATGTTGCATTGGTTGATGTTGACAAAGCCGCAGTAGAAGAAACGGCTCTAACCATTGGCGCAGATAAGGCAACGGGTTACTGTGTTGATATTACCGATGAAGTTCAGGTAAAAGCATTGTTTGAAAACATAGAAAAAACAAAAGGTAAAATTGATTTGCTGGTGAACAATGCCGGAATTATCCGTGATAGTTTAATATGGAATATGAGTGCTGCTGATTTTGATGCAGTAATCAATGTTAATCTAAAAGGAACCTGGTTAATGTGTCGGGAAGCGGCAATAAGAATGAAACAGCAAAAACAAGGATGTATTGTAAATATTGCCTCCCGGGCCTGGCTGGGTAATGCAGCACAAACCAATTATTCGGCTTCTAAAGCCGGAATCATTGGGCTTACACGTTCCCTGGCATTGGAAATGGGAAGGCATAATGTTTCGGTAAACGCCATCGCTCCCGGTTTAATTGACACACCGCTTACTCAAAAATTAAAAAAAGAAGTTTTAGAAAAACTGATTCAGGCGCAACCTTCACGAAGCATGGGAAAGCCTGAAGATATTGCCAATGTGGTCTCATTTCTTGCTTCGGAAAGAACAAGTTTTATGACAGGGCAAACCCTATATGTGGATGGCGGAAAAAGTATAGGAGCGGGGTTATAAAATAATTGCAGTAATAAATATTGAATCATGAAACCGATTAAGATAAAGGTAAATGGGCGACAACATGAAGTGCTGATTGATGAACATGAAACCCTTGCTCATGTACTTAGGGAAAAAATTGAATTGACCGGTACAAAGATTGGCTGCGAACAGGGAAGTTGTGGTGCCTGCACGGTATTACTGAATGATGAGCCGGTACTCAGTTGCATCACGCCTGCCATGCGCTGCGATCAGTTGTCAGTTACCACCATTGAAGGTATTTCCAACAATGGTGAATTGCATTTGCTCCAGCAAAAGTTTGTAGAGAAAGGAGCCATTCAATGTGGATTTTGCACTCCGGGAATGTTGATGACCTCATTGGATTTTGTAAAGAAAAATCCACATGCAACCGTTGAAGAAATCAAAGAAGCATTATCCGGAAATCTTTGTCGTTGCACGGGCTATAAAAAAATTATTGAAGCGGTTGCTGAAACCATACATCCGCATAACAAACGGGTAGATGCAAATGGAAGCAAGCCGCAAAACGGTAGAATTGTTGGAACAGGAATGCCTTATATTGAAGCGGCCAAAAAAGCCCAGGGTAAAGCGGAATATACTGATGATATACGAATGAAAAATGTATTGCATTGCAGTTTTTTAAGAAGCCCTTATCCACATGCAAAAATTGAACACATTGATACCTCAGCTGCCGCTAAGTTAGAAGGCGTCAAATATATTCTCACCGGAGTTGAGTTGCCTGAAAAGTTCGGCGTGCTGCCTATTTCGCAGGATGAAACCGCATTGGCAGTTGATAAGGTTAGATACATTGGCGAAGTGGTGGCTGCAGTGGCTGCCGAAACTGAAGCCATTGCAAAAGAAGCCTGCAATCTCATCCGGGTTAAATATAAACCACTGAAACCTTTTTTTGAAATTGAGGAATCATTGAATGATATTGGTTCGGAAGAAAAGATTCATGAACATGTGAAGTTCAATAACAATGTTCACAAAAAAGCGGAGTTGCGTTTTGGTAACCAGGAAGAAGGTTTTCAGCACGCAGCATTTAAAAGCAAAATGAATTTTGAATTTGGAGGAATATCGCATGGTTTCACCGAACCACATGCCGCCATTGCTTATTGGGACGAAAACGGTTTAATGATCACCACTGCTACACAGGTACCGCACTATCTTCACCGGGCTCTGAGCAAAGTTTTGAAGTTGCCTTTGAGCAGGGTTCGGGTTATCAAACCTTATGTGGGAGGTGGTTTTGGCGGCAAGAGCGATCCATTTCCGCATGAAATTATTGTAGCATACCTCGCTATAAAAACAGGACGGCCGGTGAAAGTGCGTTTCAGCCGTGAAGAAGTTTTTATCAGCAATCATGGAAGGCATCCCACAAAAATGACCATGGAAATCGGTTCGGATAAATCGGGAAATTTCTGTGCTCTCGATGCGGATATTGCCATTGATGGTGGCGCTTACGGAAGTTTTGGCGTTGTAACCACTTATTACAATGGGGTGTTGCTGCAGGCACCCTATAAAGTTGAAAACTTCGGGTTCAAAACGTTCAGGGTTTATACGAACAAACCGCAATGCGGTGCCATGCGTGGACATGGTGCCGTGAATTCACGATTTGCCATTGAAACACTGATTGATGATTTGGCGCAACAATTGAAAATGGATCCCTGCGAATTGCGATTAAAAAATTTCATGCCCTCCAATACACTTACTGCGGGGCAATACCGCATTACATCAAACGGCAGCCGTGAATCCCTGTTGAAGGTGATGGAGCAATCGCAATGGAAAGAGCGGTATGGGAAACTTCCTTTCGGGCATGGGCTTGGTGTAGGTTGCGGATTTTTCATAAGTGGCAGCGCATTGCCCATTATTCGCAATGAATTGCCTCAATCGGTTGTGCATTTAAAAGTAGATTTCGACGGACGGGTATTGGTTACTTCAGGTGCAAGCGACATTGGCCAGGGAAGCTATACGATGCTCGCCATGATTGTTGCCGAAGTGTTGGGCATTTCAATGGATAAAATTTTTGTTCTGGCTGCTGATACGTTACTTACGCCTGTTGACCTCGGCAGTTATTCAAGCCGGGTAACTTTTATGGCTGGTAATGCAGCAAAGATGGCAGCGGAAAATCTAAAAAATGAAATTATATTCTCAGTGGCTGCTCGAAAAGAAATAGCAGCAGAGGAATTGAATCTTACTGATAACCGCATCTTTTCAAACGATAGAAAAATTGAACTGACCTGGAATGAGGCTATTGAAATTACAATTGCGAATCGAGGCGCCATCAGCGTAAGTGGAAAATATATTTCACCAAAACTCGGTGGCGATTTTAAAGGTTCCGGTGCAGGCCTGAGCCCTTCTTATAGCTTCGGAGCGGTGGTTACGGAAGTAAAAGTTGATCCTGAAACCGGGGCAGTGAAGCTGGTGAATATTTGGGGTGCACACGATTGCGGAAAAGCAATTAATCCGTTGGCAGTAGAGGGTCAATTAGAAGGTTCGTGGCACATGGGATTGGGTCAGGCAATGAGCGAACAAGTAAAATATTTCAACGGCTTATTGATTAATGGCAATTTCTTAGATTATAAAATTCCTACTTCGCTCGATACGCCTCCTATTCATACCAACATCATTGAAACAGCAGATCCTGAGGGACCTTTTGGCGCAAAAGAATGTGGCGAAGGAGCCATTCACCCTATAATTCCTGCAGTGGCAAATGCCGTTTACGATGCCGTGGGAGTAAGAATTACAAAATTGCCCATTAGCCCTGAAGATGTTTTACAGAAAATAAAAAATCGTTCAACTTCAAATGTCGCACAGGTAAATGTATAAGAATAAAAATGGCAGAAAATAAAAAATATTTAAAACCTGTTTCAGTACATGAAGCAGTAACCATGGCCACTGAAGCTGGAAATGATTTTCGCTACCTGGCGGGCGCAACGGATGTGATGGTTAACCGCAGGCAGGGAAATGAAGAATCGTTTTGCCTGATTGATTTATGTGGCATTGATGAATTGAAGCAAGTTGCCGTAAAAGATAATTTTCTTTCTATAGGCTCACTGGTAAGGTTAGATGATTTAAAGAAACATAGAGCCATCATAAAAGAATTTCCTGTTTTAATAGAGGCAGCTGATACCGTAGGTTCGCCCCTCATCAGGAAATCTGCTACATTAGGCGGAAATATTTTATGCGAAAACCGTTGTATTTATTACAACCAATCGGAGTGGTGGCGTGATGCTGTGGGGTATTGCCTGAAATGCGAAGGCCATATCTGTATCGCAACAGGCAGTAAAAAATTGTGTTATTCTGAATTTGTTTCTGACACCGCACCTGCATTAATCAGCATGGATGCACAAATTGAAGTGGCAGGTCATAATGGAGAATACATCCTGAAACTTGAAGACATTTATACCGGGGATGGCGTATGTCCACGTAATCTTGAAAAATCGGCTGTTATCAAATCAATTTTATTGCCACTTCAACGTGAGTTCCGTTCTTCATTCCATAAACTTCGGCAAAGGCAAAGCCTGGATTTTACTTCACTTACAGTTGCCGTTTCAATGGATAAAAACAAAAAACTAAAAGCCGTGCTTGGTGGAGTAGATCCCAAACCGGTAGTGGTGGAAGGCAACAGCAACAGCAAGGTTGAAGAAATAATCAAACTGGCTTTAAGGAGTTCCCGTGCTATTGACAACGAATTGTTCTCACGCAATTACCGCAGATCTATGATAAGTGTTTTTCTAAAAAGGAGCTTTCAGCAATTGATAGATAATGAAATTATTTTTTAGGGTAAGTAATTTTGATTTAACCTGGAAGAGCTGGTATCTGCTTTTTACTAAAACAAATATAAAGTACTCATTCCTAAAGCGGGCAGGAAGGTTTTATTCGTAAAGGCCAAAGGGTTAACAACAGTTTTATTTTCTATCTTTCTTTGTTAAACAATACTATAATGTTATCTGCACTATGTACTTGCCCGGGATAATAAGTTTTAAATGAGTATTGGTCCACTTTGAAAACAGTATCTTTCGACAGTAAAAATTCAGCCCGTTTCTTGTTATTCTTTTTATTTATGTTTCAACTGTTAATTGTTGTGGTTCTCTTTTAGTTTCCTCATCAGGAGTCTTACGGCTTGCTTAGTGTCATCATTATATGAATTTGTAAAAATAATGTATGCTTTACCCTTAATCCTATCAATATGTACAAGAGTATAGTAAGAGCCTGCGGTGCCTGAATGAGTAGAAAGTTCTTTGCTGTTTTCATAAATATTATACCAGCCCATTGAATAATGCTCAGTTCCTTTATGAATAAAGGTATAAGTTTGGGCTTTTAGGTAATTATCCTGGCCTTTTAGCCCTTGTAAATTGAGTTGAATAAATTTGATGTAGTCTTTAATGTTAATGTTTAAATCACCTGAAGGTTCCGTATAATCTAAATGGTAATCGGGAGTGTTTGAAGGTATGGGTATTAATTTACCATTTTCAAAAATATGTCCCCAGGTGCCTTTTTGTTTTTGATTTTCGGGCCAATGGAATTTTACATTTAGTTTCAATTCTTTATTAAATATTTTTTCAATTAATTGCTCCCAGCTTTTTCCGGTTACTTTTTCTAACAGTAAAGTAGCCAATGTATAACCTGCATTTGAATAAACAAATTTATTCAGTGTATCTAATTGTACGGGTTCTGTAGATAAAACAAATTGACCAAACAGGTTTCTTTTCTCTTGTTTAGTTCCTTTGAAGTTTGGAATTACCGGGTCGTTTTCTCCTTGAAATGGTTGAATTTTTGCTTTGTGCGAAAGTAAGTCCTGAAGTGAAATATTGAAATATTCGGGTTTAGATTTATTTTTCCATCCGGGAAAAATATCAAAAAATTTTGTGCCCCATTTTAATTTTCCTTTTTCTACATATTTGGTAATTATAAATGCAGTCATAGCCTTAGTATTTGAGCCAAGATGAAATCTGTCATTTAAGGTTGCCGTATCTGTTAACTCAACCGAATGTTTCCCAATTGCTTGAATTTCTAAAATTGAGTTGCCTGTAATTACAGCATAACTTAATTCAGGTATATTACTCAATTTTCTGATTGAGTCAGCAAATTGAAGTGTATTTTGTCCAAAGACAAATACTGTAAATAATAGTAAAAGAGTAGTAAGTGTTTGTCTAATTTTCACCGGTTTTATCATTCTGTTAAAATTACTGCTATCAGGTAATAATAAAATGATTCTCCACCTTATTCTTAATAACAAGTATTGATTATCAATGTCTTGGTATAAAGTATTTTGTTCCTTCTGCCATTAGGCCTGCGGTTTTTAGTACATAATTTTTTTAAAAGGTTGATTAAATTAACCGGTAGCCTTGCATTTGTTCCATACAAGAGTTTATTAAATCTTTAAAATTTCGCCTATAATTATCCTTTGGCCGGCAGCCTTTTATTTCCTGCTTTCAAACCTAAAAAAAATCCCCCGTTAAAAATTACGGGGGACACAGTTGGTTTAGGTAAACAAAACAGGTATTTGAACCTAAAAATCATTGGTAAACGATGTTCAAATAGCTTGCAGCCCTAAAGCCGCCAACCCTTCTTTGACAATCTATTTGTTTCTTATGCTGCACAGGAGGTAAGATTTTTGCTGCCAGAAAAGGCTCATTAGCTTGTTAAATAGTAACTTGCACGCAATTTTTAAACTATGTGGAGCCTCTGTAAAAAGGATTTTAGCCAGTTTTTCAGCAGCCTTA
>JRYE01002378.1_pt1 | contig 19310 bp, 13 predicted proteins | sample 235321 | NCBI WGS metagenome assembly JRYE01 (sample SAMN03074214, study PRJNA261473) | activated sludge metagenome | biome: Common Effluent Treatment Plant; feature: Wastewater; material: Activated sludge; isolation source: activated biomass in a lab-scale reactor treating industrial wastewater at... | reverse complement strand
CTATGATGCAGGAAGAAAATTATAAAAAAAATTATGGCGATATAGATCCTAATACACCTGAGTTTATCGCACTTTCTCTTTTAAAAACAAAACAATATTTCAAAAGAAGTGCTGCGCTGGCAGGTTATGTACAAGATGAATTTGCCAAAGTAGGTCGTGTAGATAGAGATGTAAGACAACGTCAGGTAGGCATTTGGGTGCTACAGGCAACAGCCATGCCCAGCATTTTGGTAGAAACCGGGTATATTACCAACAGAGAAGAAGAGGATTATTTAAACAGTAAAAAAGGTCAGGAAGAAACGGCTGCCTGTATCATCAAAGCTGTTAAAACATATATTACTTGGCTAGAAAAACAACAAAAAGAATCAGGTAATAATGATAATACTATCAAACAAAATAATGCTGGAAATATCAGTTCATTCCTTCAATCTATTGAAGATCGTGAACAATTGAACGCTGTAAAATAAAATACATTTTATAACTTGCGTTTATCAGTTACTAACCAATATGATTCCCATGAAAAAAATTGCATTCGCCGTTTTCTTTTCATTTATAGCCATCGGGCTTTTCACATTTGCAAAAAAGAAAACAAAGCCCAAAGCACCATTATACAGACCGCTTAAAACAATAATCATCGATATCGATCCGGGCCATGGCGGGTTGGACCCCGGCGCCAGAGGCACTTTTTCTACTGAAGCAAATGTAAGTCTTGCTGTATCATTAAAATTGGGTGATGCCATACAAAAAGAATTTCCGGATATAAAAATTATTTATACACGTACTACAGATATAGTACCGGGTAATAAAAATTCTATTGAAGGAGGATTGTTTTACAGGGCCGATCTTGCTAATCAATCCAATGGCGATCTGTTTATGGCTATACATTGTAATAGTGCAGGCAAAGCACCCGGCGGGTGGTATGGAAAAAGAATTTCGCACTATACTACCACCACCAAAAAAGTTAAGGTGAAAAAGAAATGGGTAACTAAAACGGTGCAAGTTCCTGTGTATGAAAATTACTGGATTGAAAACCTACCCAAAGGCACTGAAACATACGTGTGGGCGATTAGTAAAAACGACTCAAAAATAAAATCAGTAGCCAAAAATGGTGAATACTATGGTGAAATGGATTCTACTTTAAATATTCAATTACCCGACCCATCGGACCCTGCCGAGAAGGCAAGAATGTTGATCTATGCCCAAAATTATTTCAGAAAAAGTCTTTCAATTGCCGACCTGATTCAAAAAGAATTTGCAGCCAGCGGCAGAGTAGATCGTGGTGTAAAACAACGTAACGACAAAGGGATATGGGTGCTTCAAGCTACCGGCATGCCCAGTGTACTGGTTGAAATTGGATTTATATCCAATAAATCAGAAGAAGAATATCTTAACAGTGAAAAAGGACAAAACGAGATCGTAAAAAACATATTGGATGCTTTTCGAACTTACAAACATAAGCTTGATGAAAAAGCGGCCGCTACCGACAAACAGTAGCTTGCTCCTTTTAAAAATATTTAGCTAACTTGGCAGCTTAAAACCGTACTTCCAACAAAACCTGTATAGATGAAAGTCAGTAATGAAACCAAAGTCGGCATTCTTACCATTTTTGCACTCACGGTGCTCGTGCTGGGTTTCAATTTTTTAAAAAATAAAGACTTATTTAGAAATAAAAAACTGATTTATGCAGTTTTTCCCAACCTTGGTGGTTTATCTCGCTCCAATGAAGTTAAAGTGAATGGCTACCTGATAGGTACTGTATATAAAATGACAAAAAAAGATAAGAACGCAGATCAGTTTATTGTAAGTATAAATCTGAATGAGGAAGTAAATATTCCCAAAGATTCAAAAGCCATTATCTCCTCTCCTTTGGTAGGTTCCTGGTATATCAATATTGAAAAAGGGAAAGACAATGATTTTTTAAAAATCGGCGATACCTTACAATCTAAATTAGATATGGGTATTCTGGACGATGTAAAAGCACAATTGACACCCACGTTGGAAAAAGTTCGCGGCTCATTAGATACTTTAAATATTCTATTGAACAATGTAAATGGATTACTAAGCTCAGAAGCAAAAGCAAATCTACATCAGGCAGTTGCCAATTTGAATCAATCCAGCAGTTCATTGAAGTCATTATTAGATGCTGAAACGGGGCTGATAGCAAAAACCATTAATAGTGCTAATGAATTTATAAATGGCATTAAAAAGAATGCTGAAAATATTAATGCTACCGTATTGAATGTAAAAACAACAAGTGAAAAACTGGCTAAGTTAGAAGTACAGCCGGTTATAGATTCCTTACAGGCTACTATTTCACTTTTAAAATCTTCAGCTGAAAAAATCACCAATAAAAACGGTTCGCTGGGTGCATTGATGCACGATAAATCGCTTTACGACAATTTAAACAGAACCATCATAAAAGCACAAACACTGATTGATGATTTGAGGGTACACCCCAAACGTTACGTTAATTTGTCCATCTTTGGTAAAAAAGATAAAGGCGACTATTTAAATTTGCCTATCGGCGATTCTGCCTTTATTGAGAAAAAACAATAACAGTTCTGAAAAGGGTTTACATTTTTGCATTTACAGTTTTCTGCTTTGTGCCGATTACATTTTGGGCACAGCCACTACCTGTGCCGGCAAGTCAGGCAACGGATAGTATGCTTACCGTAGAAATTCTGGAAGGTGTAAGAAAACTTGAAATAAGAAAACTGAACGACTCCACTACCCTTCAGATACTTGCAGGAAATGTAAAATTAAAACAAGGCACATCACGATTCTGGTGCGACAGTTGTGTTATTAATAATAATACGAAAACATTTGAAGCCTGGGGGCATGTTCGCATCAACGATGCAGATACGGCCAACTTATATGCAAGTCATCTTCGTTACCTGATAGATAAACGCATGGCTTATATGGATGGAGGTGTGCGGCTCAACGATGGCAAAGGAGAACTTACAACACCCGATTTGGAATATGATATGACAAGCAATATTGGTGTGTACAAACACGGGGGCCGTGTGGTAAATAAGAAAACAGTGCTCACCAGTCGTGAAGGTTATTACTATGCTGACTTAAAAGATGTTTACTTTAAAAAAAATGTAGAGCTGCGTGATCCAAATTATTATTTAAAAACGGATTCATTGCTTTATAATACGGAACAAGGTCTGGCTCGTTTTATTGCAGAAACTTTCATTAAAGACAGCAGTGGCAGAACGATTGAAACCAAAGAAGGATATTACAATCTAACAACAGGTAAGGCAGAATTTGGCCGCAGGCCCATTATTCGTGATCCCAAATCAAAATTATTTATCACAGCCGATTTTATTGAGCGAAATGATAGTTTGCAAATTTCTCATGCACGAGGCAATGTCATCATTCGTGATTCAATTAATAATAACACCATCATTGCTGGCGATGTGTATAAAGATGACAAAAGAGAAATTATGCTGGCTACCAATAAACCTTTGATGATTATAAAACAAGATGCAGATTCTGTATATGTAACAGCCGATACATTATTCTCTGCAAGGCTATCTGATTTGTATAGCAAGAAAGACACGGTAGTAAAAGAAAAAGTAAAAGGGACACAGGTTATAAATACCGCAAATAAAGACAGCACCAATCGTTATTTTGAAGCCTACAGAAACGTCAGAATTTTTTCCGATTCGCTACAAGCAATAAGCGATAGTTTATTTTATTCTTTTAAAGATTCTGTATTTCGACTATTTCAAAACCCGGTAATATGGTCAAAGGAAAGCCAGATAACAGGCGATACCGTGTACCTGTTTACAAAAAATAAAAAAGCAGATAAAATAAAAGTATTTGAAAATAGTTTTTTGATAAATAAAACTGCACCGGGAATTTTCAACCAGATAAAATCATCCAGAATGGTTGGATATTTTCGTGATGGAAATATTGATTCGGTAAGAGCAGCAGGCTTTGCCGAATGTATTTATTATATTCAAGATGAAGACAGCGCCTTCACGGGTATCAATGAATCAAAATCAGATATACTGGATATATATTTCGGTAATCAAACATTACAAAAAGTAGTTTTTAGAAGTGAAGTAACCGGCACCGTGTGGCCTATGCGAATGAAGAAGCCTGATGAAATGCGTTTGCCCAATTTTCAATGGCTGGAAGCAAGAAGGCCCAAAACTAAATACGAGCTGTTTGAATAAAAGTCTTAAAATAACTGATGTTGAAAAATATAAAAAGCTGCTCCTGCCAAATAACCCACTAATGCCAGCCATCCAATTTTTTTCAGATACCAGATAAAATCAATTTTCTCTATTCCCATTGCGGCTACCCCAGCAGCGGAGCCTATAATTAATATACTACCACCCGTACCGGTTGTATAAGCAAGCAATTCCCAGAAATAATGATCTGTTGGATACACATCAAGTCCATACATTCCTTGAGTAGCCGCCACCAGAGGCACATTGTCCACTACGGCAGATAGTAATCCAATGGAAAGACCAATTGTATTTTGATTTTTCAGATGATCATCCATCCAGGTAGCAGCATGATGCAACTGACCGGTAGCTTCTAATGCTGAAATAGCCAATAGGATGCCCAGAAAAAAAAGAACACTGGCTGTATCAATTTTTCTTNNGCTGTGTATGGTTTCTGTTATCATCCACATCAATCCCAGCCCCAACAATATGCCCATAAAAGGTGGCAAGTGCGTTATTGTTTTAAATACCGGAACCATTAACAGCACCATAACACCCGTTACAAAAACGATGATTCTTTCTTTATTGGTACTGGGTGTTTCACCACCTATTTCTTGTACAGCAAAAGGTTTAGCAAACTGTCCATTAAAGGAAAAACGAAGTATCATTAATGGAACCAGCAGACATATTACTCCAGGAATAAAAAGTTTCATGATTATGTTAGCCGCAGTTATCTGGTTGCCTATCCATAGCATGGTTGTCGTTACATCGCCAATAGGCGACCATACACCTCCTGCATTTGCGGCAATAATAATAGCGCCAGCCAAAATCCATCTGTCATTTTTATCTGCCACCAGTTTTCTTACCAAAGAAACCATTACAATGGAAGTTGTAAGGTTATCTAGTATTGCAGACAGAAAAAAAGCAAGTATAGAAACGATCCAAAGTATTTTTCGCTTTTGTGTTGTTTTGATACGGCTGGTAATGATTTCAAACCCATCATGTGCATCTATCAGTTCCACAATAGTCATGGCCCCCAATAGAAAAAATAAAATTTGAGACAAATCGCCCAGGTGAATGCTCAATTGCGTCCCTACCATTTCTTTATCTGGCACAAATAAGATATAGACCGTCCAGCAAAGTACACCGGTTACCAATGCCGTAGCAGCTTTATTTATGCGTAGCTGATGCTCAAAAGCAATACCGGCATAACCCAATACAAAGATGCAAAGTATCAAAATGTTCATGCCCTAAAAATACAGCGAAATGCTTAAAGGAATTTTTGCATTTTGTTTACAGTGAGTTGGCACCATTTTTCGTTTAGATAGGTACATAAAATTATACTCATGAAAACGAAATTGCTATTTGCAACAATTTTACTCGGTACCCTATTTGCGAGTCGTTTAAATGCTCAGGATTACAAAACAGCGCTGGGTGTGCGGCTAAGTAGTGCTGCGCCGATGATCAACAACTCCATTTCACTGAAACAATTTATAAGTGATAAAACAGCTATTGAAGGTCTTTTTTCTTTTGGAGATCCGTTAGCTTTAGGTGCTTTGGTTGAATTTCATAAACCCCTTTCATCATCTGGCCTCACTTATTATTATGGTGGCGGCGGCTATGTAGGTTTTGTGAAAAAGACAAATCTCAACACCCAAAAAACATCCACTGAGCCCAATTTTGGTGCACAAGGTGTAATTGGGCTTGATTATAAATTTACGAATGTGCCTCTCAATCTATCGCTTGACTGGAAGCCGGAACTCAATATTGTAAGCGATATTAATTTTGAACCCGCAGCTATTGGCTTTACGGCCAGATTTACTTTTGGCAAATAAATAGTTATCCAATCACCTGATATTATCGCCCTGTATTAAAAAATAATGCAGGGCGATTTCATTTTAAGTCATTGATACTTATTCAGTAGTAATCCACATTTTGCAATATTTATCCAGATTGTGCAATGTTTTGCGGCAATTGCTTTATATTTAGCTCACCAAAACAAACACATGCTAAAGAAGGAAAGACAAGCATATATCCTTCATCAGGTAAATCTGCATAACAAAGTGTTATCATCTACACTTTGCACAGAGATAAATGTCTCGGAAGATACAATACGCCGCGACCTGCAGGAGCTTGCCGATGAAGGAAAAGTAATAAAAGTACATGGCGGCGCTTTGTCACAGTCATTTAATGAGGTTCATTTTCCTATTAACGGCGTTTATTCTCAAAATCAAAAAATCACCATTGCCAAAAAAGCTGCAAATCTGATTAGCAATGGAATGTTTATATTAACCAGTGGAGGCACTACGATTATTGAAATGGCCCGTTCGCTGCCACCTCAGTTAAAAGCAACATTTATTTCAGGTAGCATTCCTGCCATATTAGAATATATGCACCATCCAAATATTGAAGTGATATTGGTAGGTGACCGAATTTCTAAAAATTCAAAAATTACGGTTGGCCCCGAGGCGATTGCGAAAATTAAACAGGTTAAAGCCGATATCTGTTTTTTGGGCACCAATGCAATTGACGCCGAAAGCGGAATTACTGATAACGACTGGGAAGTAGTACAACTAAAAAAAGCCATGATTGCATCATGTAAAAAAGTAGTTTGTCTGGCTATTTCAGAAAAAGTGAATACGGTGCAGCCCATTCAAATTTGCGGACTATCTGAAATTGATATATTAATAACAGAATTAGATGCCGGTAATCCACTATTAAAACCATATGCGGATGCCGGCATTCAAATTTTATAAACTTTGTAACTGCTTATTCATTAACATAAAAAAACAGCTATGAGAAAAATTCTCCGATTGTTTTATGCATGCTTGCTGATTTTTCTTTTGTTACCTGCTGCTGTGCAGGCTCAGGAGAAAACCATCACCGGTACTATCGTATCGGATGATAACAAAACTCCGCTTCAGGGAGTAACCATCAGGGTAAAAGGTACCCGGCGCACCGCTCAAACGGATGCCAACGGTAAATTTTCACTAAAAGTAAACCCCGGTGAAACGTTGATAGTAACTTATGTAGGTTATCAAACCTATGAAGTAAAAGCCGATGGGAACACCGTTGGTATCAATCTAAAAGTTGCCGATAATACTATGAACGAAGTAGTAGTAACGGCAATGGACCAAAAAAGAAACCCAAGAGAATTAGGATTCTCTACACAAGGCGTTACAGGAAAAGATATAGCGGAAACGCAAAGAGAAAACTTTGTAAACAGCCTTCAGGGACGTATTGCCGGATTAACGATAACACCCACTACCGGACAAGCCGGCGCTTCTTCTTCAATTGTTTTAAGAGGGTTTAACTCTTTAACTGGTAGCAATCAGCCCTTGTTTATTGTGGATGGCGTTATTTTGGATAACTCTACTATTGATGAAACATCAAACGGTGGTTCATCATTAGGTCTTGCTTCTGACAGGCCCAATAGAAACAACGACTATTCAAATCGTATTTCTGACCTTAATCCAAGTGATATTGAATCTGTAACCGTATTGAAAGGGCCCGAGGCAACAGCACTCTATGGAAGCCAGGCAAGTTCCGGCGCTATTGTTATTACTACGAAAAAAGCTACTGCCGGAAAAGTTAGTTTCTCATACGATAATAGCTTCCGTGTTCAATCTATTTCAAGATATGCTGACTTAAATAATGATTTTGGTCCAGGAAATAATGGTGTTCCCAGTAATAGTTACTCTACCGTATCATTTACTTATTACGGTCCAAAATATCCTGAAGGAACTCAGAAATATAATAATATTAAAAAATTCTTCCGTACCGGTTTTTCCCAAACACATAATGTGGGAGCGGATATTGGTTTTAAGAATGTTGGTTTTAAAGTAACCGGCTCTTATTTCAGCAATAGTGGTGTGGTGCCTGGCAATGAGTTTAAAAAATATAATGCCAGAATTACCAATACCACTAAAATTGGAAAATGGATAGAATTACAACCATCATTCCAATATATTTATCAAAATAATGATAAGCCCATCAGAAGTGCAGGTGGTTATTTATTAGGACTATATTCATGGCCGGTTACCCGTGATGTAATGACTTATGAAGACGCTGATGGCAATAAGTTGAATGTATTCCAATCGGACCCAACGCTGGAAATTGACAACCCTGTTTATAATACTTTACGCAATCACAGTTACGATAAAACGCATCGTATGATCAGTGGAGGAGGTATCAACCTTACTCCATTTAAATGGCTTACAGTTGCCGGTCGTTTTGGATACGATACATATAAGAGCGAAGGTTATACTTTCTACCACCCACTTTCCAGTCTTACAAGTAAGTCTCAACGAGGAGCTTTGGACAATTACTGGAGAAAATATGAAGGTTATAACCATACTATCACAGCAACAGTTAAAAAGAATATTGGAAAGTTTTCTGTTAGGTTAATGGTTGGAACTATGTGGCAGGATTATAAAACCATGATGTTCTCCATTTATGGTACAGGCTTAGTTGATTCTGTAAGTGGTACTGATGGCAGAATGTATATGACTTTTGACAGAACAACAGGCTTACGCCTGCCTTCACCTGTCTTAGTTACTGAGCAAAATTTCGAACAAGTTGTTGGGCCTAAGAATGACAGTAGCATCACCACAAAAGGTACAAGAGTTAGATTACTGAGAAACAACTTCGGACTTTATAACAAATCAGAATATCGTCAATCAGCCTATTTTGGTGAAGCTGCCATCAGCTATAAAAATTTGGTATTCCTAAGCTATACACATCGTTTTGAAGAGTCATCACTATTCCCCAAAGCAAATAGAAAATATGATTATCCAAGTTTTAGTGTGAGTGTAATCATGTCCGACATTTTTCCAAAGTTAAAAACCAAAGCTTTGAACTATTGGAAACTGAGAGCCAGCCGTGCAAGTACTGCGAGAGCGCCATTGCCTTACAAAAACCAATCAGTATTTGTAAACAATTTCACTAGTAGTAATGTTGGCTTAATTTACTCTTATGGTTTTGACAATAACAACCCCAACCTAAGACCTGAAAGACAGAAAACTTATGAGTTGGGTACTGAAATAAGACTGTTCAAAAGCAGACTTACATTTGACTTTGCTTATTATAATACACTTTGTGAAGATCAGATTCAAAATGGATTCAGAGCCAGCTATGCAACAGGCTTTATCCTGAACACACAAAACGCAGCCAGCTCAAGAAACGAAGGTGTTGAAGTAGTGGTAGATGTAAATCCTGTTAAGCAAAAAGATTTTAACTGGAATATCCGCTTCAACTTCAACCATATGTGGAGCAAAATTTTGACATTGCCAGATGCCATTGCTTATGAGTCTTATATTGCTGACACCTGGCTTTATGGAAATGCTCGTGGTGGTATGATCAGAAATATGCCTGCTACTACTATTACCGGTTATGGTTATAAAAGAAATAATAATAACCAAATCCTAATAAGTCCTACTACCGGTTTGCCAATTAATAATGGTCAGTTTAGAGTTATTGGAGACAGAATGCCTGACTTTACTTTAGGTATGCTGAACAGTTTCCGTTACAAAGCCTGGAGCCTTAGTTTTCTTTGGGACTTAAAAGTAGGTGGCGATATATTTAATGCAACTGATATGTATCTAACGCTTGCCGGTAAGAGCCAGCGCACTGCCGATAGAATGACTCCAAGAGTAGTGCAAGGTGTTTTGGAAGATGGAAAGGAGAATACGGCAACACCTACCATTAACACCATCAGTGTAGTTCCTTATTTCCAACAAACCTACTTTACTGCAATGCCGGAAGAAGAGTTTATTGAGCATAATGTAAACTGGTTCCGTTTAAGAGATATTTCTTTGAACTATACATTGCCTCAACGTATGTTGAGCGGCATGAAGTTCTTTAAGTCTCTTAGCATATTTGCAACTGCAAATGACCTTGTTTTGATGACCAATTACCGTGGTGCAGATCCTGCTACCAGTGGTAATACGGCTTCTGCAGGTGGTGTAGGTGGTATGGGCTTCGACTATGGCAACCTCCCCACGCCTATGGGTATTAATTTTGGAATCAAAGCCACTTTTAAATAATAATCTTTAAAAGAAAATTTAAACAGATGAAAAATAAAATAAAATATATAACAGGTAGTTTGCTTTGTGGAGCTTTGTTCTTTAGCTCCTGCAGCAAAAAAATTGACGAGGCTTATGCCAATCCAAATGCTAACGTCAAGCAGCCTGTGGAAGTAATATTTCCAAGTCTNNAAAATGGGATTTTGTGGGTGCAGCATGGGCACTCAGAGCCTGGAGTATGATGGAGACAACAAATGAATATGGCGAAATCATCCTTCGCCAGGCATTCAACAGTAGCTTACAACAGTTTAACTATGATCCACAATCTGAAGTGTATGACTCCATTCGTGTTATCTGCTTCAGAGCATTGGATTATCTGAACAGAACCGGCGGCAATATGAACCCCACGAATTTTGCAAACAGTGATTTTTATTTTAATCAGGGAGATTTGGGTCGCTGGAAAAAATTTGTATATGGAATACTTGCCCGTTCTTATGCATACATAAGTAATAAAGGAACTTATGACCCCGATAAAGTGATACAGTATGCCGACTTATCTTGTACTTCAAATGCCGATAATGTAACTTGTAAATTCCAAAGTGCAGGCACATCAGGAACAAACAACTACTTTGGACCATTCAGAGGTAATGTAAACGCATCCACAACCGGTATTCGTCAAAGTGCATTTATTGCCGATTTGATGAGTGGTGCCAATCCTGGTGCCTTTACAGGCGTATCTGACCCAAGAGCCTGGTATATACTGCGCCCCAATCCAAACAATACTTTTAAAGGTATCACACCTTGGTTAGGATCAAGTGGGTTGGCTACCAATGACAGACCCGAAAGTTTTATGGGTACTTCTTTCCTTACTTCAGGTTATCCNNATGCAGTTCATTAAAGCAGAAGCTTTATTGCGTAAGGGTCAAAAGCCGGCCGCATTAATTGCTTATACAAATGGCATCAGTCTGAATTTTGATATGCTCACTTCAAAATACAATGTAAATATTCCTATAGGAATGGAAATTACTCCGGCAAATAAAGCAACATATCTCGCAGATCCCAATATTGTTCCTGCATCTGCCAACAATTTAACATTAACCAGAATAATGTTGCAAAAATATATTGCAATGTATGCATGGGGTGTACAAAATGTATGGAGCGATATGCGTCGTTATCATTATATTGATATTGATCCGGATACAGGAGCTCAGGTATATGCAGGATTTACGCCGCCTTCAACCACCGATTTACATTCAACAAATCTGGGTAAGTTAGTATATCGCTGCCGCCCCCGTTACAACTCGGAGTATCTTTACAATATTCCGTCATTAACATCAATTGGGGCATACCCAACAAATAATAATTATCACACTTTAGAGTGCTGGTTTTCCAAACCGTAAACAAACCCCATTCTTAACAGAAAATGATAACGAATATGAAAAATATAATAAAAATAACAACAGGCTGTTTTGTTCTGGGTTTGCTTGCACTGGTTTCTTGCAAAAAAGAAACAGGTCGTGAACATTCGCCAGAAGATACGGACTATACAAATAAGTCATTTGTACAAGTGTACAATGGTATTGTAAACAGCACAAGAAATTATGTATATGTGGACGCAAATCAGCTTACAGGTGCTGCGCTTGCATTTAACTCTACATTTCCTTCTACACCTTCAAATGTTGCCATCGCTTCAGGCTATAAAACTTTTCTAGTAAAAGATACTTTGATAACTTCTACACAGGTTCCATTAAGTTTTGCCGAAGTATTGCAACCAAAAAGTTACTATACCATTTTTCTTTATGATTCTATAAACAATCCAAAGAAGAAAATAGTGCAGAACAATATTGTTATACCAAGTGATACTACTGCGAGAGTAAGATTCGCCAATTTTATCTACAGCTCAACTGCTGTACCTAATGTTGACATTTACTCATTGAAAAGAGCAGCTAATGTGTTTACCAATATTCCGGTTACAGGCGTTACCGATTATATCCCTTATGCATCATCGCTTACCGACACATTATATGTAAGAGAAACCGGAACTATGACACAGCTCGCTGTATTGAACGGTTTTAATCCTACACAACTTAGAAGTTATACCTTAGTGTTCAGAGGTAGATATCAGACAACCGGTACTACGGGTATTGCCAGATTGCTTACTGCATTTTCCAGTAACTAAATTTATAATTTGATTTTTATCTTAAGAGGCTGAAAATTCAGCCTCTTTTTTATTGTTGCAAATTCGTGCTATTAAAACTCATGAAATCATATCTATAATCATGCTATCCGAAGAACAGATATGCTAACGCTATTGAAGTAAGTATTCCTACAAGATCAGCCAATAACATAATTCCAATGGTATATCGGGTATTCTTCACTCCTACTGCTCCAAAATAAACAGCAATGACATAAAAAGTTGTTTCACTGCTTCCATTCAAAATACAACTCAATCTGCCTGCAAAACTATCAGGCCCGTAAGCCTTCATCGTATCCACCATCATACCTCTTGCACCACTTCCACTCATAGGTTTTACCAGTGCTGTAGGCAAGCCATCTACAAATCGGGTATCAGTACCCAGTGCTGCAAACAAGTTTTTGATTCCATCAATTATTACATCAAAAGTGCCACTGGTACGCAGCAGACTAATGGCAACCAGCATTCCTACGAGATAAGGAATAATTTTAACCGCTGTTTCAAAACCTCCTTTGGCCCCTTCTGCAAAAGCAGAAAAAATATCAATCTTTTTATAAACACCACCCAATACAATTACTAAAAACACAAAAAGAATTAAACCGGTGCTTAACTGTTCCGAAAACATATTGACTCCAATTGTATTCAACGACACAATAAAAGTTACTAACCCGGCAATGATGGCCGAAATACCCAGTAACCAGGCTAAAATAACGGGCTGCAATAATTTAATTCGTTGCTTAAATGAAACGATAATCATTGCCGCCACCGTAGCTACAAAAGTGGCAATCAGGCTGGGTAGAAAAATATCGGTGGGATTGGCTGCCCGCAATACTTGCCCATCAATGGTTGCAGTTGTACTTGCTCTAATCGCGATAATGGAAGTAGGAATCAACGCAAGCCCTGCCGCATGTAAACACAAAAACATGATTTGTGCATTACTGGCTCTGTTCTTATCTACATTGAGTTCCTGCAAACTCTCCATGGCTTTTAATCCAAACGGAGTTGCCGCATTATCAAGTCCCAGCATATTGGCACTAAAATTCATCATCATGTGGCCATGTGCCGGATGACCCTTGGGCACATCAGGAAATAATTTTGAAAAAAATGGTCCAACGATTCTTGACAAAAAACGAATACCTCCCGCCTTTTCAGCTATTCCCATAAATCCCATAAACAAAGCCATAATACCTATCAGGCCGATACAGATTTCTACTGCTACTTTACAAGTTGCTATCACACCATCTACAGGCTTATGTTTGCGCCCAAGTATATAATCATAAGAAACTGCTCTAAGGGAAGGAAATTCATTTTGCAGTTTAATAACTGTATCCGCATTTCTATTGTCGGTAACAATGTACTTTGTTTCTTTATCCGCCTTTTGCTGCCGGGTGTACGCAAAGTTTTTCATTGCAGCTTCTAACTGTGCGCCCCTCGCACTATCGCCTATGGCAACATATTTAAACTCATCTTTTGATGTGCCGGTTACCATTCGGCCAAAAATATCATCCTGACTATTACTGAAAATAAAACGAAAAGTGGCTACCAAAATGGCGGTAAGAATAAATGCCGACCAAATCCTGCTTAATGACATAGGCTTTAATTAATTGTAGAATTTATTACCCAATGCGAAAGATAAGTTATTCTGATTATTTGATAAGTGCCAACTTTGAATGGCTTACCTTTGCGGCTCTCAAAAAAATGTAATTATGAGAAATTCTACAAAAGGATTTGTTCTGCTTTTTGCCTCATTCTTTTTGATCCAGGTTGCTGCTTATGCACAGGAGCCCCAAAAAAATTCCAGGGATAGTGTTATCCTCCAGGAAGGTAGGGAAAGTATGCTGGAAAACATCCCGGTTATTTCGCTGGATGAAAGTGATATGCAGGATGGCAGCGCCCAAAATATTTCTTCGCAGTTAACTGCAGGAAGGGATCCGTTTTTAAGCGGGGCATCTTTTCATTTTAATGCCGTTCGCTTTCGTATAAGGGGTTATGATGCGGATATGTTCAGCACTTATATAAATGGTATGCCCATGGAAAACCTCGATAATGGATTTACACCTTACGGGCTATGGGGTGGATTAAATGATGTAATGCGCAACCGTGACCAGGTGCATGGATTAAAAATTAACCCTTATGCCATTGGAGACATTGGCGGCCTCACTTATTTTGATACCCGTGCCAGCAGGCAGCGTGTACAAACCAGTATTAATTATGCCATAAGCAACAGGAATTACAGCAACCGTTTGATGGTAACCCATAGTACCGGCCTCAATAAAAAAGGCTGGGCTTTTAGTCTATCCGCATCACGCCGCTGGGCTTCAGAAGGCTATACAGAGGGAACTTATTATGATGGCTATTCCGGCTTTTTGGCCGTTGATAAAAAAATTAACGACCGTAATTTACTTTCCTTCACCTCCATGTTGGCTACTACTGAAAATGGAAGACAGGGCTCTTCCGTTCAGGAAATGCTCGATATTGCCGGCGATAAATATTACAATCCCTACTGGGGTTATCAAAATGGAAAGAAAAGAAATTCCAGCATTGCAAAAATCACTCAACCGGTTTTTATCTTAAGCCATGAGTGGAAGATGAATGATAAAACAACCATTAACTCGGCCCTGTCTTATATTTTTGGCAATAGGAGTGTGAGTGGTTTGGATTGGTACAACTCTGCCGATCCCAGGCCGGATTATTACCGCTACCTGCCCAGCTACCAGTTAGATGCTTCAAATGTAGATGCCGTACGCCAGGCTATGCTTAACGATGTAAACCTGCGCCAGGTAAACTGGGATAGGTTATACCAGGCAAACTATGGCAATATAGCTACCATCAATGATGTAAATGGAATAAGTGGTAACAATGTTACCGGCAAAAGAAGCGTTTACATTGTGGAAGACCGCAACATTTTTACACAAAGGGCAGGCGCCAATACCGTTTTAAATACCGTATTGGGTAAAAGAATAGATTTTACTACCGGCGCCTCTTTTCAATACCAAAAAAATCATTACTATAAAGATGTAAATGACTTGCTGGGTGGTGATTTTTATGTGGACTTAAACCAATTTGCCGAAAGGGATTTTGCTACAGATCCCAACGCCAATCAAAACGACTTGAACCACCCCAACCGTATTTTAGGTGTTGGAGATAAGTTTGGGTATAACTATGATATCACAATTAAAAAAGCGGCTGCCTGGGTTCAGGCGGTTGTGAAGTTCAATAAAATTGATTTCTTTATTGCCGGCGAACATTCTTATACCGAGTTTTTCCGTACCGGAAATGTAAAAGTGGGTTTGTTTCCCGATGATTCCTACGGAAAATCGGCAAAGCAACGCTTTTATAATTATACCGCTAAAGCCGGGGTTACCTATAAAATAGACGGCCGCAATTATATTTTTGTAAATGGAGCCTACCTTACCCGTGCACCATTTTTTGAGAATGCTTATATAGCGCCACGTACCAGGGATTTGGTACAGGATAACCTTACCAATGAAAAAATACATACTGCCGAAGCCGGTTATGTATTGAATGCACCTAAATTAAAAGCCCGCTTAACCGGTTATTATACACAGATAGAAGACCAGATGAATGTGCTTACTTTTTACCATGATGAATACCGGAACTTTGTGAATTATGCCATTAGTGGAATAGATAAACAACATTTTGGCGGTGAGTTTGGCGTGGATGCAAAACTGTACAAAGGGTTAAGTTTGAATGCCACTGCAGCCGTTGGCCGTTTTTATTATACCAGCAGGCAAAATGCTACGGTAACCGTAGATAACAGCGCTGCTGTAATTTCTAAAGATTTAATTTACTCAGAAAATTATCGTTTACCTACACCGCAGGAAGCCTATTCCATAGGGTTGGATTACCGTTCACCCAAATACTGGTTCCTTAATGTTAATTTCAATTACTTTGATAACATGTGGTTTGATTTTAACCCCTTAAGACGAACCGCATCTGCAGTAAGTGGCGTAGATCCCTCTTCACCACTTTGGAATGAAATTATCGGGCAGGATAAATTGAAAGCTCAATATACCCTTGATGCTTTTGCCGGCTACTCCTGGAGAATGAATAATAAATTTAAGAACCTGAAAAAGGCAACGTATATCGTATTTAACGTTGGGGTAAATAATATTCTCAACAACCAGTCCATTGTTACCGGTGGTTATGAGCAATTGCGTTTTGACTTTGCAGAGAAAAATGTAAATAAGTTTCCATCACGCAGGTTTTATGCATATGGTATAAATTATTTTGCCAGCATTGGCATCCGTTTCTAAAATAAAAATCATCAACTTTTTAAATAAACATTTATGAACAGGTTTTTTAAAATTTCATTAATTGCAACCTTCCTCACCGGATTTGCAATTTTATTAAACTCGTGTAAAAAAGAATTTGATTCGCCCCCGGGCCCCAAAGATCAAAATATAGTGGCCAACACTACTATTGCCGATCTTAAAGCCCTGCATCCCGGTAATGGCGCCTACACCATGGTTAATTCAGATATTATTATTTCTGGCGTGGTAGTAGCCAATGATAAAAGCGGAAATTTATACAAGCAATTGTACATTGAAGATTCCACCGGCGGTTTGCAAATATTATTAGATGCGGCAAGCCTTTATGGATCGTATCCTATTGGTCGCCGGATTTATATTAAATGTAACGGCCTTTGCTTAAGCGATTACAACCGCCTGATGGCATTGGGTGTAAAAGCCAATGTTGCCGGGTTGCCATCGCAGGAAGGTATTCCTTCTGCACTCATCAGCCAGTATGTAATTGGGGGTTCACTCGGCAATGCCGTAACGCCACACGTGGTAACTTTAAATGACCTTACTACAAATATGCAGGATCGTTATCTCGGTTCATTGATACAACTGGAAGGTTTTTATTTTCCTAATTTAAATCAAACCTACTCCGATACGTCTGCTTATAAATCCACTCAAAACAGGGATATTAAAAATTGCGACGGGCAAACCACCATCATCCGCACCAGCGCTTATGCCAACTTTGCCGGGCAAAGAGTGGCCCAGGGCCGTGGAACGGTTACCGCCATTTATACCGTATTTGGCAATACCAAACAATTATTGATAAGAGATACCGGGGATGTAAATTTTAATGAACCCTACGATTGTCCATTGCCTCCGGGAGTATTATTCCAGGAAGATTTTGAAGGCCAGGTAACCCCGGGTCCATTGGTGCTCAATAACTGGTTTGTAGGTGCAGAAGCAGGTTCAAAAACCTGGGAAGCCCGCTTATTCAGTTCAAATAAATATGCCCAGATGAGTGCATTTTCAACTAATGATGCATCGGCTAAAGCCTGGATGGTTACTAAAGCCATTAACCTCGGAGCCTTTGCCAACAAAACCTTAACTTTTGAAACCAATGCCGGTTTTCATAATGGCGCTGTTTTAAAATTATTAATCTCTACCGATTATTCCGGTACAGGTAACCCCTGGGCAGGCGGTGTAAACTGGACCGATATCAGCTCACAGGCAACCTTCTCACCGGGTTTACCCAGTGGCTATCCTTCTTCATTTACCCCATCAGGAAATGTAAGTTTAAATAGCTATTCAGGTACAGTATATATCGCTTTTAAATATGAAGGTGCAGATCCTTCAGGATCTTCAAGTGATAAAACCACCACATGGCAGGTAGATAAAATAAAAGTAACCGGTTTATAAATTTTTTAAAGAGGATGAAGCTGCAACAAAATGCAGCTTCATCTTTTTTTGATATTGTAGCTCATTTTTAATTATTAGATTATGAAAAAAATATTTACCTTTTTATTGCTCTTATGTTGCATGGCAGGTTTTTCGCAATCCACCACAATAGTCATTAGCCAGGTTTATGGTGCAGGTGGAAATTCCGGGGCATTATTTAATGCGGATTATGTGGAACTGCATAATATTTCGGCAACATCACAAAGTTTAAACGGCCTGTCCGTGCAATACGAATCTGCAACACCTGCCGGCAACTGGAGTGGGGCAGCTGTATTACCAAATGTGTCTATTCCCGCCGGTGGATATTTCCTTGTGCAAATGACAGCTGCCGGCTCTGTTGGTTCGCCGTTACCCACGCCGGATTTTGTTGGCGATGTGGCCATGGGTGGAACAAACGGTATAGTAGCCATCATTAATGGTGTTGATGTAATTACGGGTTGCCCTTCAAGCAATGTTATAGACCTTGTTGGATATGGCACGGCAGCATGCTTTGAAGGCGCTGCAGCATCACCCGGAATAAGCGCTACATTAGCAGCTTTTCGTTTAAATAACGGCTGTACCGATACCGATGTAAACGGAAATGATTTTTCAACCGGGGCACCTGCGCCAAGAAATAGCGCCTCTCCTGCATTTATTTGCGGCTCCGGGCCTACTCCCCAGTTAACGATTACCGGAACTATTAACGATTTTGGAAGTTTACAAGTGGGGAATACATCAGCCTCTCAAACCTATAATTTATCCGGTTCAAATTTAACCGGGGCTCCTGGAAATATAGTTGTAAGCGCACCTTCAGCCGACTTCCAGGTTTCCGGCGATAACAGCACATGGACTGCATCAGTAAATATTCCTTTTACTTCTTCAACACTTGCTTCCACACCTGTTTATGTACGATTTTCACCTCAAAGTGCAGGATTAAAATCAGGTAATGTAACTAATTCCGGTGGCGGAGCTGCTACGGTAAATGTTACCGTAAGTGGAACCGGCACTTCATCAGGTGGCGGAACCGGAACATTAGTGATTAGCCAGTTTTATGGTGCCGGCGGAAATACAGGCGCCGTATTAAATGCCGATTATGTTGAAATTCATAATATCTCTGCCGTATCTCAAAGCCTGAACGGCTTATCCGTTCAGTATGAGTCTGCAACCCCTGCAGGCACATGGAGTGGAGCAGCAGTATTACCAAATGTTTCTATTC
>JRYE01001234.1_pt1 | contig 19464 bp, 15 predicted proteins | sample 235321 | NCBI WGS metagenome assembly JRYE01 (sample SAMN03074214, study PRJNA261473) | activated sludge metagenome | biome: Common Effluent Treatment Plant; feature: Wastewater; material: Activated sludge; isolation source: activated biomass in a lab-scale reactor treating industrial wastewater at... | reverse complement strand
CGATGTCGCCCTTGAGTTGGTAGAAGAGTTCCTCGGTTGGGTTGACGTGGTAGTCGTTTCGAGTGTTGGGGCCACCGGAGACGAAGACGATCGCGTCATCGGAGCCGGGGAAGAGTTCCTTGTTGCTGACGGGCGGCTTGAGGTCCTTCCAGTTCTTCTTGACCCACTGGTCGAGTTTGAGGATGGGGAAGTGCTTGGAGGCGGACCTCTTCGTGGATTTCGTGGCGGGCATGGTGGTGGCTCCGTGGGGTGTGGTTTGCGGGTGGCGGCACGTCGACGGTGAGACGCTCGGCCGATGGTGCATTCAACCACGGACGCCGCGACGAATCAAGCGTGGGGAGGCGGTGCCGGTGGTGTGAGACGCGGTCTCAGCCGGAGCGGCGTGAATGCTTTACGATTGCGTGTGAACGATGGGCCGCCCTCAACTCCGCCGACGCATCCGAACTCGGACGGGACGCCGCACGCGCCGAGGGATGCTCGCCACAACAAACGTGGGGGGAACCAGCGGCGGACCAGTGTTCGTGGAGATGGAAAAGGTGGCGGAGCGGGTGTGGAGGTTGGGGGCGGTGATGTTTCGAGGTTGCTTGGCTTGGTGGATGAGGCGATGCTCATCGATCAGCGGCGGCTTCGGTCGCGATTGAGAGATCTTCGTGAAGGCCGAGGGCGTCAGGGCGACGGGTCGCGTCTCGAGGAGCACCTCAAGGGCAGCATCGCCCGGCGGGCCGCCCGGCGGACATCTCGGCCACGCATCGAATTTCCGCATGACCTTCCCATCAGCCAGGCGCGGGGTGAGNNGTTGCCGAAGATCTGTCTGGAACTGGGCGGTGGGATCGCGGGGACGATTGGGCACACGCAGCCGCGTCGGATCGCGGCGAGGGCGGTGGCGGGGCGCATCGCCGAGGAACTCGGGACGCCGCTGGGCAAGTTGGTTGGCTACAAGGTGCGCTTTGGGGACAAGACCAGCCCTGAGAACCTCATCAAGGTGATGACCGATGGCGTGCTGCTGGCGGAGACTCAATCGGATCGGCTGCTGGAGCAGTATGACACGATCATCGTCGACGAGGCTCACGAGCGGTCGCTGAACATCGATTTCCTGCTTGGGTACCTGAAACTCATCCTTCCCAGGCGTCGGGATCTGAAGGTGATCGTCACGTCGGCGACGATCGACCCCGAGCGATTTGTTCGGCACTTCGAGGGGAGCGCCTCGGTCGCCCCGATCATCAGGGTGAGCGGTCGGACGTATCCGGTGGAGGTGCTGTATCGCCCGGCGGTCGGCGCCGAGGATGGGGCGGACGAAGAGCGAGGTGACGGCGACGAGTATGACGCGACGGATCTTCCCTCGCGGGTGTGCCGGGCCGTGGATGAGGCGTCGGCCTTTGGGCCCGGTGACATACTGGTGTTTCTGAGCGGGGAGCGGGAGATCCGCGAGTGTGCGGAGGCGTTGCGTCGGCATCATCCGTCGCAGACACGGATCCTGCCGTTGTATGCGCGATTGAGCGTGGAGGAGCAGAACAAGGTCTTTGAGCCGCACTCGGGGCGTCGGATCGTGCTCTCGACGAACGTGGCGGAGACATCGCTGACGGTGCCGGGGATCCGGTTTGTGATCGACACGGGCGAGGCGCGGGTGAATCGGTACTCACCGCGGACACGGGTGCAGCGTCTGGAGGTGGAGGCAATCAGTCGGGCGAGCGCGGACCAGCGGAAGGGTCGCTGCGGTCGGCTTGGGCCAGGCGTGTGCGTGCGGCTGTATGCGAGGAGCGACTTTGACAGCCGTCCGGAGTTCACCGATCCCGAGATTGTTCGGACGAATCTCGCGAGCGTGATCCTGCAGATGAAGGCGCTGGGGCTCGGGAAGGTGGAGGACTTTCCGTTCGTGGAGCCGCCGGACTCGCGGATGGTGCGTGACGGGTACGAGACGCTGCGTGAACTTGGGGCGGTGACGGACGAGTATGAGATCACGGAGATGGGGCGTCGGCTGGCGCGACTGCCGATCGATCCTCGGCTGGGGCGGATGATTGTCGAGAGCGTGAAGGAGCACTGCCTGAGCGAGGTCCTGGTGATCGCGGCGGCGCTGTCCACGCAGGACCCGCGGGATCGGAGGGGCGATCAGGCGAGCGCCGACCTTGCCCACGCCCGGTTCAAGGACGAGAACTCTGATTTCTGGGCGAGTCTGAACCTGTGGAAGTTCTATCGCGAGCATGAGGAGAGCCTGTCGCGGAGCAAGATGCAGAAACTGTGCAGGCAGAACTGCCTGTCGTGGGTGCGGCTTCGCGAGTGGGGCGAGGTGTGGCGTCAGTTGCACTCGCTGGTGACGGAGATGGGGTTCAAGGAGAATCCCAGGCCCGCGTCGCCGGAGGCGGTGCACCGCGCGATCCTCAGCGGGCTGCTGACGAGCATCGGGCGCAAGGGGGAGCAGGGTGAGTTCAGCGGGACGCACGGGACGAAGTTCCTGATCCATCCGGCGTCGGGGGTCTACAAGAGCAAGCCCAAGTGGGTCGTGGCGGCGGAACTGGTGCGGACAACGAAGTTGTACGCGCGGGGCGTCGCGAGGATCGAGCCGGAGTGGGTGGAGAGGCTGGCCGAGAATCTCGTGAAGCGGTCGTACGCCGATCCGTATTGGGACGAGGATGGCCAGCGGGTGATGGCGATGGAGACGGTGACGCTCTTCGGGCTGGAGATCGCGTCGGGGCGGCGCGTGCACTATGGGCCAATCGACCCTGTCAAGAGCCGTGATCTGTTCATCCATGGCGGGCTCGTCGAGGGAACGCTCGCGACGGACGCGAGGTTTCTGCGTCAGAACCAGCGATTGCAGGAGGAGGTCGAGGCGCTCGAGGAGAAGAGCCGCAAGCGTGATGTGCTGGTGGACCAGCAGACGCGGTTTGCGTTCTACGACGCGCGAATCCCGCAGGGCGTGTTCAACCGCGACACGTTCGAGGCGTGGCGAAAGACGGCCGAGCGAGATAACGCGCTCGTGCTTGTGATGACGCGCGACGACCTGATGCTGCACGACGCGGCGCACGTGAGTCAGGCGCACTACCCCGACCATGTCGAGGTCGCGGGGAGCCGATTGAACCTGGAGTACGAACTTGCGCCGGGCGAGGCGAGCGACGGCGTCACGATGAGCGTGCCGCTCGAGGCGTTGAATCAGGTGGACGTGAAGAAGGCCGAGTGGCTGGTGCCGGGGCTTCTGGCGGAGAAGATCGAGGCGATTCTGCGGGCGATCCCCAAGAGCGCGAGGCGTCACGTCGGGCCGCCGGGCGAGGCGTCGCGGGAGATCGCGGGCGTCATCCCGTTCGGCGTGGGGGACCTTCGCGACTCGATCCGCGATCATCTCTATAAGTCCACGAACATCGAGATTCCGCGTGAGTTCTGGGATCAGGTGGTCGTGCCCGAGCATTTGAAGATGAACTTTCGCGTGGTGGATGAGCGGGGCAAGGTGATCGCCCACGGTCGCGACCTCGACGAGATCAAGCGGAGCCTTGGGCACAAGGTCCAGGCGAGTTTCAGCAAGATCGGCGGCGAGGACTATCACCGCGACGGCGTCACCACGTGGGACTTTGGCGATCTCGCCCGCGAGGTCTCGATCCGCCGGAGCGGGATGACCGTCGTGGCGTATCCGGGTCTGGAGGATCTCGGGTCGAGCGTGGGCCTGCGGGTCTTCGAGACGCCGCAGCGAGCGGAGGAGATGACGCGGGCGGGGATGCGGCGGCTCTTTCAGCTTCGGGCCGGGCGTGAGATCAAGCATCGGATGTATGCGAGGTCCAGCATCGAGACGCTCGCCACGCAGCACGCGACGCTGGGCCCTGGTGAAGCGTTCAAGAACGACCTGATGGGGCTCATCACCGAGCGGGCGTTCGGCCTGCCGCAGGATCTTCCGCGGACGCGGGTCGAGTTCGAGACGCGACTTGACCAGGGATATGACTCGATCGCACGCGCGATTGACGAGTGCACCGCGCTGGCGTCGAGCATTCTGACGACGTATCAGGCGGCACGGCTGCTGATGGAATCGCAGACGGCACCGGCTTTTGCTCGTCACCATGCCGATATTCGTGATCAGATCACGCATCTGCTCCCGGCGGGATTTCTGCTCTCGACGCCGGCGGAATGGACGCCGCATGTGCCGCGGTTCCTTGCGGGTGTGTGGCATCGCCTGAATCGCATGGGGAGCGGGGCTGGGCTGGATCGCGACGGGAAACTGATGTCGGAGATTGTGCCGTATTGGAATGCGGCGAAGGCGCGGATGGCACTCCATGAGCGTGCCGGCGTTTCAGACGCGGGTCTCACGCACTTTCGCTGGATGGTGGAGGAGTACCGCGTGTCGCTGTTTGCGCAGGAACTGAGAACGAGCGTGCCTGTGTCGCCCAAGCGTCTTCAGGAGGTGTGGGACAAGATCGGCAGGCCGTAGTCGGCTGCGCGAACTTGTGGATGGGCTTCTCACGCCTCACCTTTGAGTAACGCTCGTACTACAAAGCCGGGGAGGATGGCGGGCTTCAGGCCACCACGCGTTCGGCCTTCACGATGACGATGGGCTGTGTCGGCACATCGCCCATGCCCGCCTTTGTGCCGGTCTTTACGGCACGGATCTTGTCGATCGTTTCCATCCCCTCGACGACCATGCCGAAGACGGCGTAGCCGGCACCATCCTGGGGCTTGTCGAGGAAGGCGTTGTCGACGACGTTAATGAAGAACTGGTTGGTGGCCGAGTCGGGCTGCCCGCCGAGACGAGCCATGGCGATGGAGCCGCGGACGTTTTTCAGGCCGTTCTTGTACTCGTTGGCGATGGGCGCGTTGGTCGGCTTTCGGCTCATGTCGGTGGTGTACCCGCCGCCCTGGACCATGAAGTTGGAGATGACACGGTGGAAGATGGTGCCGTCGTATGTCCCGGCGTCCACGTACTCGAGGAAGTTTTTCGAAGAGATCGGCGCCTTGGCCTCGTTCAACTCCAGGACGAACGAGCCGAGGGACGTGGTCATCTTGACACGCATTGAGCTGTGTTTCCTGACGTGTGATCAATGGGCATGGATCGGATCGCGGCGGCACATAGAGCCACGATTTGCTGGTGAGCATAGTACGCGCCTTCCTCGCGTGAATCGTGTGCGCGCAAGGTTTAACACGAAAACAGGGAAAACCCAGTGCCCCTGGGGTGTGGTTTGAAATCGGTGGTGAACATCCGATGTGCACGTCGAGTCAGTTGGTGTGGAAACACTCTCCTGAGTAACGGCCTTTTCCGGTGCTGAATCTTGCTGGGTGTTTCTTCGAGGTTGATTCACGCCGAGCGGGTCTGAAATTGGTCGATGGGCGTCTGTGTGGCGTTCGAGGCGTGTACCAGCGAATCCAGGAATCGACGTCGGCGTCGCCTGGTTCGTGGTGAGGGCTTTGTGTTCGACGCTCGTCGAGTAGGGCTGGCGTCGGAGGGTGTGCCGTGTTCGGAGTGCGGCACGAGGCTCTAGGTGGCCCCCTGGTGATCGAGACGCTCGGCGCAAGCCTGGACGACCTCGTCGACGGTGATGCGGCGCATGATGTCGGCGGCTCGGGCGGCGTCGCGGTGGCGGACGTGCTCGTTGGGCTTGAGTTTGCTGATCGCGTCGTGGGGGCGTCGGTAGGGACCGCTCCGTTCCGGGCGCGTGGGTCCCATGAGAGCGACGAGGGGGCGGTGGAAGGCTGCGGCGACGTGCATGGCGGCGGAGTCGTTGCAGACCACGAGATCGGCACGTTCGAGGACGGCCATCCATTTGGGGATGTCGGTGGCGCCGACGAGGTCGACGACGCGCTTGTCGTGCTTGACGGCGTGGAGGAGTGGGGCGCAGGCGAGACGCTCGCTGGCGGCGCCGACGAGGACGAGGTGCAGGTCGCGCGATGGGGGTGTCGTCAAGAGTCGTCGCGCGAGTTCGGCGTAGCGGTCCATGGGCCAGGCTCGGCCCGACCCGCGAGTGGTGGGGGCGAGGACGACGAAGCGATTGCCCTTGAGGCGTTCGTCGTGGCGTGCGAAGTCGCGGGCCTCGTCGCCTGGATAGAGGCGGAGGTCGGGGGAGCGGCCCTGGTCGTCGGATGAGGGCGGCACGGCGATGGCGCGGAGGAGTTCGACGTCACGATCGATGTGGGAGAGAGCCTTGTCGACGGCGATGCGTTCGTTGTAGAAGATCCAGCCACCCTCGCGCGCGTCGGTGAAACCGACCTTGCGTGGGGCGTGGGTGGCGCGCGCCATGAGGCCGCTGCGCAGGAGGCCCTGGAGATCGATGGCGAGGTCGTACGGAGATCCATCGCCTGAGTCTGCGAGCGTGGCCAACCACTCGCGGATGGGTTTGAGTTGGAGTCGGCGGAGGTGGTTGCCGATGGCGGCGCGAGGGAAGGGGATGATGCGATTGATCGCGGGGTGGTGCTTGACGGCGGGGATGAAGGCCTCGGCGACGACCCAGTCAATTCTGGCGTCGGGATAGGCGTGACGGAGGCTCGCAGCGGCTGGGACGGTGCGGACGACGTCGCCCAGGCTGCTGGGGCGGATGAGGAGGATGCGCTGGGGTGATGGTGGGGTGTCGGTCATCGCGGACGTCTCCCGCAAGTCGGCATCGGGGACGTGGCTCCGGGCGGAGTTTGGCGGATCCCCGGCGAGTCGTGAGGCGCTGGCGACTCTCGCCAGACGATATTCCCAGGCTGGGGCGAGCGCGATCTCTGTGCCGACGGACGCGGGGCATCTTGGCGGCAGTCTGGGCGATCTTCGAGTGGTGAAAGAGGCGACGGACCTGCCGGTGCTTCGGCGTGATCTGATCGTGGATCCGTGGCAGATCTGGGAGAGCCGGGCCGCGGGGGCGGACGCGGTGATCCTGACGAGCGAGATCCTGCCCGAGGGTCAGTTGCTCGACATGCTGATCCTGGCGCAACGTCTGGGGCTGACGAGCCTGATCGAGGTGCACTCGATGGAGCACCTTCTGCGTGTTCGGCACCACGTCGGGTTCCCGCACCCGAGTTACTGTCTTCTGTCGATCAGCAATCGCAACGCGGCGACCCTTGAGCCCGATCTGACAACGACGCTCCGTCTNNGGTCTCGGACGCTGGGGTCTCGACGGCGCGGGACCTTGCGAGATTGAGGCGTGTGGGGGTGCAGATCGCGATCGTGGGTGAGGCGTTGATGGCGTCGGAGGATCCGGCAGAGGCCCTGGCGATGATGCTCAGGCCGCCGGCGACGGAGAACGGGGCGATGCCCAAGGTGGATTTTCAATGAGTGGCAGTCGGGATCAGGTCTCGGGCGGCAATGGACCAGTCGCGTGGGCGCGGGCGGTGCTGGTTGGTTTAGCGATCGTGGCGATCGCGGGGGGCGTGTTGGCGCAGCCGACGGCGGATCCCGAGTCGGCGCCCGAGCCGAAGGCGCTCCCGGCGACGACGCCCGGCGCGGGCGGCGATTCGGGCGTGCTCGGAGGCGACGAGGCCCGGGCGAAGGGGATCCTCGAGCGTGCGGCGTCGGTGCTGGAGAACACGTCGTCGCTCGCGTTCTCGGTGGAGTACACGCCCAGCGCGCTCGTGGCGAGCATGATGAAGGGGTCGTCGGGGGAAGTTCGGATGCTTCGCACGAGCGAGTCGGGCGACTCGCCGTGGATTGTGTCGGTGAGCGGCGCGGAGTCGGGGACGCCGCTGGACCAGGGATTCAACGCGACGTGGCTGGAGCGCACGGCGGAGTGGATCGACCATACGGATCGGAAACTGATCGAGAAGCCGACGCGGAGCGCCCGTGGCACGGCGCTGCAGGCGGCCAAGACGCTGCGCCTCGAGGACATCATGACGGCGCACCCGTTCGACAAGTTCCTGAACTCGGGCGCAACCACGTATGGCCTTCTCGAGCCCGAGACGATCGATGGTGTGGCGTGCGAGGGTGTGTGGATGAAGTCTGGCGCTCGGGGCGCGAAGATGATGTGGTGGTTCGGCACGGAGGACGGGCTGCCACGGCGGAGCAAGAAGGCCGTGGGCGACGGTGATGATGCGTTCACGTGGAACCTGCGGAGCGTCCGGGCGACGGGCCTGAGCGAGAGCCCGGCGTTCACGCGCGAGTCGCTTCGCGTGGTGCTTCCCGAGGGGTATGGGGAGGACCGGACGGCCCCGCCAGCGATGAACCCGGTCGAGACCAAGCCGCCTCGCCCCTCGCCTGGGAAGCCGGTGGTGACCGAGGCGAAGGCGGTGGAGAAGGGCGACGGCACGAAAGTCGCTGATGCTGCACAGCCCGCGCGTGCTGCGCCGCCGCCGGTGATTCGTCTTCCCGAGTTCTCGCTGGCGCGTGTCGGCTCGGGCGAGAAGGTGACGCGCGAGTCGCTTTCGGGGAGGGTGGCGATCCTGGATTTCTTCGGCTCGTGGTGCGTCTCGTCGAGGGACTGGCACGCGACGCTGAAATCGATTCTTGATGAGCACACGGGCAAGGCGGGCACCAACGGAAGCGACGTGGGACCGGTGGTGTATGGCGTGCTCATCCGCCAGCGTGATCCCGCCGACGCGAGCGCGATCGTGGAGGCGGCCGGGCTGGGTGGTGTGATGCCCCTTCTCGAAGACGGCGAGTTGCTCGCCAACGCGTGCGGCGTGTACACGTATCCTGGCGTGGCGATCGTGGCGCGCGATGGCACGGTCACGGCGATCAATGCTGCGCACAAGGTCGGCTCGCGGGCGGTGATCGACGCGGCGATCCGCGAGGCGCTGGGGCTGGCGCCACGAGAGTCTGCGGGCAGTGAGAATCCGGCCGCCAGTGGGAACGCGGACGAGCCGAAGCCGAACGAGGGTGAGAAGAAGGACTGAGTCGAGGATGTCCCGGACCCGGACGGCGGCTCGTATTCACGGTCGCGCGAGGCGTTACGGGTCGCTCTTGGCGTTGTCGGATGGATCGGCTGGTGGGGCCGCGTCGGTCGATTCCTCGAAGACTCCCGGGCTGAAGCGTGTTCCTTTGGTGGCAATATTCAGGGAATCGTGGGACTTGAACGCCGAGCCATTATGGAGCGTGGTGCGTTGGATGCTTCCCCTGACCTCGTCGCTTGAGGGCGCGAGTTCGTCGAGGGTGGACGAGGTGTTGGCGCCTTCGTCGTCTTTGTCGCTGGTGTCGCCCCAGTGGACGCACTCGATAGCCGTGCCGTCGGGCGCGATGAGGCTGACGCAGTCGCCGTTGTTCGCGAGGGCGGCGTAGGAAGACTTGGTCTGCATGGTGAAGACGTAGGCGTCGTGGAAGTTCGGGTTTTTGGCCTGGGCTTTGGTCGAGGACCCGACCTGGTCGGGCGGGCCTTTGGGCGTGGTGTCGAAGCCGTTGAAGACGACAACGATCTCGCCGGGCTTGAGGGTGAGGTCGGGGAAGGTAAAGACGACGCGTGACTTCGACTTCTTGGTTGGCTTCGGGGCGACGGCGGGTTCGTCGGAGGTGTTGGGTGTGCCCCTGCCGCGTGGGGTTGTGGTGTTGTCACCTCGGGTTGGGCGTTTCGGGTCGATGGCGGGGTTGGCGTCTGGTCCTTTGATGGGGCGGCCGTCAACGATGGCGTAGCCCTTGAGTTTGATGGGTGTGTCGTGGGGGTTGATGAGTTCGATGAACTCGTCGCCAGTGGCGGATCGCCGGCCATCCTGGGAGGCGTCGCCCTCGTCGCCCTGAGGTACGGCGTAGAGGATCTCGGTGATGAGAGGGTGGGGCTTCTTGACCAGAGTTGTGGCGGCGTGTGGCGCTGACCCTGGCGCGGTGATAAGGGCGGGGACGGACAAGGAAAGGACGGCAGCGATAGGAACGAACATGGCCATGGCGCTCCGGAGTTGGGGTGGAAGCGTCCATGCGCCGGACGATGAGGTTGGGGCGTGCCGAGGTCCGTGGCCGGGACAATGTACCTTGGGACGGGCGTGGTTGCCAGTGCTATGGTGGCGCGATGAGTGAGTCGGATCGACCCAGCACCGGCGATGGAGGCGAGATGCCGCGGAAGAAGCCGCCACTGATGCGATCGTTGGGGGCGTTTGTCGGCCACCTGTGGCAGGCGGCCCGGACCGATCCGGAGAAGAAGAAGAAGGAAGCGGATGGGCGAGTCGTCACGACGCGACGGGATGTGGCGGAGGAGACCCGCGAGACGCCTCAGGGGCCTGTGGTGGTGAGGCGGACGGTGATCGAGGAGATCGAGATACCTCCCGGCGGCGACATCTATACAGAACGGTCTGATTGTCACAAATCGCCTCCCCGTGCGGATCCGAATGGTGCTGGAGGGGTATGAGGGGTCGAAGTCCGCCGAGATGAGGGCGGGCGGCTACGATCTCGACCCTGCTTGATCGCCGGCGTGGTGTCGGAACGACTGGAGCGGGAACAACTTGGGCATGCTCCGTGAAGGTGTCGGCGTTGGCCGGGCTGTGCCGGGGCGATAGGAGGGTTCGATGGTTCGCATTCGTTTCAAGCGTTTTGGTCGGCACAAGCGGGCGTTCTTTCGGTTGTGCGTGATGGATCAGCGGACTCGCCGTGACGGTCGCGTGATCGAGGAACTTGGTTTTTATGACCCGATGGAGAAGGACGCGGCGAAGGGTCTGCAGATCAAGACCGATCGGATCAAGCACTGGCTGAGCGTGGGCGCCCAGCCGAGCGAGACGGCGATGGACTTCCTCGCGAAGAATGGGCTGGTCGAGACGAAGAACTGGGAGAAGACTCGCGAGTGGCACCGCAAGGACGTGGAGAAGAAGAAGGCTGCCGCGGCTGCCGCGGCGGCGGCCGGTGAGGGCGAGAAGAAGGAGTAATCCGGTCTCGCGTTCAGAGACGAGCATCAACAATCCCCGGGCGCGAGTGGCCCGGGGATTTTACTTTTTGAGGCCGTGTGGATAATGGTGCGCTGGTGTAGGAGAAAGCAGACACAGGCGGGACGCCTGTGCCACGAGAAGGGGTCGATGGTCGCGTGCGGATTGATGTGCTGACGACGTTTCCGGAGATGTTCGGTGCGACGCCGCCCGCGGCGTTGGGCGTGAGCATTCCGGGACGGGCGATGGCGAAGGGGCTGGTCGAGGTCCACGCGACGGACATCCGGGCGTTTGCGGCGAACAGGCACGCGAAGACTGACGACCGGCCGTTCGGCGGCGGGCCGGGGATGGTGATGATGTGCCAGCCGGTGTTTGATGCGGTGGCGGCCGTGGAGGCGATGGATGGGCGTGAGGCGACGCGGATTCTGTTGACGCCGCAGGGTGTGCCGCTCTCGCAGGCGTTGGTGGAGTCGCTGGCGACGAGGCCGAGGCTTTTGATGATTGCCGGGCACTATGAGGGTCTGGACGAGCGAGTGATCGAGAGGCTGAGGCCGATGGAGATCTCGATCGGGGACTATGTGCTCAGCGGGGGCGAGCTGGCAGCGATGGTGCTGATCGACGCGATCGTGCGGCTGATTCCCGGGGCCTTGGGCGACGAGGACTCGAGCGCGAGCGACAGTTTTGGCGTGTTGGGGGCGAAGGGCGAGCGGCTCTTGGATTGCCCGCACTACACGAGGCCACGGGTGTGGGAGGGGATGGAGGTTCCCGAGGTCTTGCTGTCGGGCGATCACGGCGCGATCGCGGCGTGGCGGCAGGAGAAGATGAGGGAACGGACTCTTGAGCGTCGGCCGGATCTGTTGGGTGGGGAGGGGAAGAAGTAGAGGGACCCTGCTCTAGAGAGCCGAGCCAGCGGGAGAGCGTCGCTTATTTGGCGGGTTTTTTCTTGGCTTTGGCCTTGAGTTTGGCGTCGATCAGCGCGGTGAGAGCGTCGATGGCGCGTTGGCTGGCGTCGTGGGTTCGGGCGTCGGTCTCGGCGAGGGTGATGGCACGATGCGCGCGGTCGAAGGCGTCCTTGAGGCGCTTGGCGTCGGCCTGGCCATCGGGGAGGGTGTCGGAGTCGCAGAGGTTGTCGTAGGCGTCGGCGAGTTTGATGAGTCGGGCGCGCCAGTCGGCGCGGGCGAGTTGGAGGTCGTAGGCCCGCTCTCGATCGAGTTCGGGGAGGGCCATGTTTTTGGTGAGTGCGGCGACGAGTGCGGCGACGTCCTGGCCGAAGGGTTCGGCGAGGTCCTCGAAGTCGGTGTGGGTGTCCTCGATGGTGTCGTGGAGGAGTGCGGCGGCGATGGTGGCCTCGTCGTGGTGGTCGAAGACTCGTTCCACGGTGAAGGCGACGCGGACGACGTGTGCGGCGTAGGGCGTGATGGCGTCGCGTCTGGTCTGGTGTCGATGTCGCCGCTGGGCGAAGGAGATGGCCTGCTGGACGAGGGCGATCTTCCGCGCGGGATCGGGCTTGGCCGATTTGGGTGGCGTTGGAGTCGTCGCGGCGGGCGGACGGGCCGGTTTGGTGCTTTGCTTCTTGGTCAAAGTGGCCTCGCGTGGTTCGAGGAGTGGGTGGATGTGTAGGAGGTGTAGACACAGGAGCGGCCCTGTGCCACGAGAGGATGTAGGGAATCAGGAGCGGATGGGTGATTCGGGGCTGGCGTAGATGAGTCGGGCCTTGGCGGGGCTGAAGCCGTGCTCTTCGAAGAGTGTGATCTCGTTCTCGAGGCCGTGCTTGAGCCAGGCGTCGGGGAGGAGGTAGAGTGACTGGGGCTCGACGGGCTTGAGGCCGGCGCTGGAGGGTGTGGCGACGAAGTATCGTCCGACGTGGCGGCCATTGAGATAGATCTGGCCTTTGGTGAGTCCTGCGGGATCGAGGTGAAGCGGGGCGTGGGAGGTGCCGACCTTGAAGGAGCAGCGGTACCAGGCCGGGCCATCGGCGCCCTTGGTGGCGGACTTCATGGTGGCGAAGGCGGTGTTCTGGGGCATCTCCCACTTGGCGAAGGCGAAGTCGGCCTTCTCGGTGAAGGTGCTGGAGGCCTCGAAGAACTCGACGGCGGCTGCGACGTCCTCGAGGGCGACCTTGAGGGCGTTCTCGGCGAGCATGGCGATCTGGAAGGTGGTGCCCTTGCTGATGCGCTCGGCGTCGATGATGATGGCGCGCGGGCCGGCGCGATCGGCGTAGCCGAGGATCTCGTCGTTGAGGACGAGGAGGGCGCGTCCGGGGAAGTTGGAGAAGCGGACGATGAGGGGGCTCTTTTTGCGTGCGGAGAGCGACCATGTCACGCGATCGGGGAGGGTCGTCTCCCCCTCGCGTGTGTCCCAGAGGGGGCTCATGGCGGCGAGGACGTCGATGGGGGTGCCTCGCACGAGTTTGGGCTTGGCGGCGTTGAGTGGGGCGTACTCGTGGGCGTGCCCGTAGAGGCCCTTGCGGTCGGCGAGGTGGACACCGGAACTGAATCGGCCCATGTTCTCGGCGAGGATGACCATGTTCTGGTCGCCCTTCTTGACGGGGAAGGAGAGGTCGTGGCTGGCGCCGGGTCCGGCGCCGACGACGCCGACTTCCTTGCCATCGGCGAAGACGTGGAGCCTGTCGGCGGCCTCGGGGAAGAGGAGTTTGGCCTTGCGTGTCGAGGGATTTTTGAGTTGGACGCGGTACCACCCGTAGCCGAAGGGGCTGCCGAGGTGGGTGAGTTCGGTGGGGGCGCTGATGGTGGCGTAGCGTGGGCTGGTGCCGGCGAGGTATTCGTCGCAGTCGGCGATGGTCCATGGGCCGAGGGTGATCTTCTCGGCTTTGGTGTTCTTCTCGGGCGCGACGGGGACCTGGGACATTTTGCCATCGGCATCGACGTGGGTGTAGTGCTTCTCGCCGGGGAGCGGGATTGCGATGCCGTCGGCGGAGATGGACTGGACGCCCGCGAAGACGCCGTGGTCGGTGACGAAGGTGTGGTCGATGAGTTGCTCGGAGACGATGACGACGGTGAGTCCTTCGTGGGTGATGACGAGGGGCGTTCGGCCTTCGGGGACGGTGAGTTCGACGGGGGAGCCGTTGACCGAGAGCATGGCGCGGGCGCCGGCGGGCCCGAAGCAAACGAAGGTCTGGCCGAAGGTCGCGAAGGCGTTGAGGTTGCAGTAGTCGATGATGGATCGTCCGCTGACGTGGACACGGAAGACGCACCAGGCGACGGACTGCTCGCCGAGGGTGACGGGGAGGGAGGAGCCGTCGGGCATGAGGAGCGAGAAGGTGCGCGTGGGAGCGGGCGGGGGGAGTGCGCCCTTGGTCTTTTTGACGCGTTTGGGCTTGGCGGTCACGGGTGGAGGCGAGAAGACGAAGACGATGCCGCCCTGTGATCCCGCGGCGGGGACGACGGTGGGATTGCCGTTGGTGGACGGGNNCGGGGGCGGGGGATCCGTCTTCATTGACGAGCGCCCCGGCGTCGGCGCTGGTCGTGAAGAACCGGCCCCAGCCCTCGGCGGATCGGCCGCCCCAGAAGGCGTGGTTGGTGCCGCCGGCGAACGGACGGATGTTGAACTGCCCGCCGCCGACGAGGATCTCGGCGAGTCGGCGCTGGATGTCCCATGGTGAGAGAGGCGTGGGTTCGGGCTCGCCCCAGATTCGTTCGCGTCCGACTCGGAATCCGATGACGAAGCGGGGCTGGTCGGNNGGGACGTTGAGGCCGGCCTCGCGTGCGTATCGGCTGAGTTCGCCGAGGTAGTCGTGGGCGAGTTGGTCCTTGCCGCAGGTCCAGCTGGATTCGATCTGGAGGGCGACGATGGGGCCGCCCTGTCCGGGGCTTGTGACCTGGAGGTCCTTGACCTGATCGGCGACGGCGGAGATGAATCTGGACGAGGCTTCGAGGAATGGCCCGTTGGCGGTGCGGAGTTTGACGTTGGGATTTTCGAGGAGCCAGGCGGGGAGGCCGCCCATGTCCCACTCGTCGCCGACGTATGGTCCCAGTCGAAGGAGGGCGTAGAGGTTCTCGCGTTTGATGATCTCGATGAGATGGCGGAGGTCGTGGTCGCCCTTGAAGTCGAACTTGCCGGGGCGCTGCTCGTGGCAGTTCCAGAAGAGCGGAACGTCGATGCAGTTCAGCCCGGCGAGTTTGGCGGCATGGACGCGGTCGCGCCAGGTGTCGCGCGGGAGTCGTGCATAGGCGAGCGCGCCGGAGGCGATCCAGAGGCGACGGCCATCGAGTAGAAGACTGCGACCATCGTGCGTGATGGAGGGCATAGGGTGGGCTCAGGAGGGAGTAATGACCGAATCTCACGCTCGTCCCGAGACGTGGCGCCAGAACCGATCGGAATGGGTAAGGCTTTGAGCATATGAACAAGGCGTGAAATCAGCAAGAATTTGGCAAAATGAGATTCTAAGTATTTATTCAAGAATGGTTTATAAAAAAAGACCAATCAGTCCACAAAAGAACATGACGCGAACAGGATCACAACACTTGGGACATGGCGTGAGGAACTCGGGGTCGCGGCGGGCGGGTTGGATTGCCGTGTTGTTGGTCGGTGTCGGCGGCATGGGCGGGTGCGCGCGCGAGAGCGTTGACTCGCGGGTGGATCGCCTCCTTGGGTTGACATCGGCGCGACTTGGCGAGAGCGCGCGGATCGTCGAGCGTGGCAAGACGAGTTCGCGGGGGAATCCTGATGGCGGGCTCGAGGCTCCGGGCACGGTGAACCCTTCGGCGAGCGAGTTGCGGTACACGCCGGCGGGGNNCGGCGGGGGAGTTCAAGGCGTATTCGGAATCGATGGCGCGTGGCTCGATGTCGGGTGATGGTGTCGCGGGTGCGGACGTTGCCGAGGCCACGAGTTTGTCGCTGAGCGGGGCGCTGCGGGCGGCCCAGTCGGGGGGTCGCGAGTTCAAGTCGGCGGAGGAGGACTACATCCTCGCGGCGATCTCGCTGCTGATCGAGCGTCACCTGTGGGGGCCCCGGTTCTTCAATGACACGAGCGCGGAACTCTCGGGGGAGGGGACGGCGGGAGACTTCCAGAACGCGATGGGCGTGGTCAACCGGTTGCGGATGACCAAGCGGTTGCCGTTCGGCGGCGAAGTCGAGGCGAGTTGGGTGTTCCGGGCGAGCGAGCAGTTGCGTGAGCAGGCGACGGGCAGGTACACGCAGTCGTCGAGCCTGGTTTTGTCTGGGAGCATGCCCCTGCTCCGGGGCTTTGGGAGCGTGGCGCGCGAGGACCTGATCCAGGCGGAGCGGACGCTGGTCTATCGGGCGAGGAGTTTCGAGCGGTTCCGGCGGACGCACCTCGTGGACATCGCGACGGACTTCTTCGACCTGAAGCAGGCGCAGGCGAGCATCGCGAACCTGGAACGGCAGTTAGAGGCGTTGGAGCACCTGGAGAAATCGACGCAGGCGCGAGTCGAGGCGGGTCGGCTGGATGCGTTCCAGACGAGCATCGCGACGAGCCGGGTTCTGGCGGCCCAGGCGAGCCTTCGCGGGCAGCGTGAGACGTATCGCCTTCGGCTCGACCGATTCAAGGTCCGTCTGGGGCTGGCGCCCGAGGCGGCGGTGCGGATCGCGGAGATCGATCTGGACATTCCCGATCCGGTGCTGGATGAGGACGCCGCGACGCGGGCGGCGCTCGAGTATCGGCTGGATCTTCAGAACTCTCGGGACCAGGTGCTCGACGCGGAGCGGGGTGTGGCGAACGCGAGGGATGCCGTGCGTCCGGATCTGTCGCTGGACGCGAGCGTGGAGATCCCCTCGGACCCGGGTGAGCGTGTTGGGCTCTCGCCGAGCGGCGACGATGCGAACTACACGCTGGGGGCGACGTTCTCGATGCCGCTCGATCGTGAGACGGAGCGTTTGGGTGTGCGTCAGGCCGAGATTCGGCTGTCGCAGCAGGAGCGGTCGTACGAGCAGGCCCGTGACAACGTGATAGTGAGCGTCCGTGCGGCGACGCGGAGCATCGACGTCGCGAGATTCCAGTTGCTCCTGGCGAAGCAGCAGGTCGAGATCAACCGGAGGCGACTGCAGGGTCAGCAACTCAAGGCGGATTCGGTGAATCCACAGACGCTCGTGGACTCGCTGAACGAGTTGCTCGATGCCGAGAACAACCGGGATCGGGCGCAGACGGATCTTCGCACGGCGATCCTGAACTACCTTCTGGAGTCCGATCAGTTGCGTGTGTCGCGGGATGGGTCGATGGAGCGACTGCCGGGGATGGACGACGCGCCGGCGCAGGGGCCTTAGGTGGGCCGCTATGCTGTGGTGTACGGGCGTGTGGGTGCGGCGCGGGTGATGAAGGCTTGTCCATGGGAGTGTGGTCGGTGACGCAGGCGAGACGACTGCCTCTGTCGGTGCTTCCGCCAACGGGCGGGTTGCGTGGCGAGGGACCCAAGGAGAAGTGCGCGGTCTTCGGCGTGTGGTCGAGCGTGGACGCGGTTCGGCACACGTACCTCGGTCTGTACGCGCTCCAGCATCGCGGGCAGGAATCCGCGGGGATCGCGCTGACCAACGGCGATCGTCTCGCGGGGGCAACGGGGATGGGGCTTGTCCCGGAGGTCTTCGATCCTGAGACGATCCTGAAACTCGAGGCTTCGGCGGGGAAGCGCGGCGTGCGTGGGGCGATCGGGCACAACCGGTATTCCACGGCCGGGGGTTCGGAGGCGTGCAACGCCCAGCCGATCCTCATGAGTTACTCGCGTGGTCAGGTGGCGATCGCGCACAACGGCAACCTGATCAACAACGGCAACCTGATCAACAACCGGCTTCTTCGGCAGCAGTTCGAGGAGGCCGGTCACATCTTCCAGACGACGAGTGACACCGAGGCGATCGTGCACCTGCTCGCGTCGCCCGAGCAGCAGCGGGCCCCCGACCCGCTCGCAGCGGCGCTGCGACGGCTTCAGGGGGCGTTCAGCCTGGTGATGCTCTTTGCGGATCGGATCGAGGCGGCGCGTGATCCGTGGGGGTGGAGGCCGCTGGTGCTGGGCACGATGCCGGACGGCTCGGCGGTGGTGGCGAGCGAGACGGTGGCGTTGGACGTGCTTGGCGCGACGCTCGATCGCGAGATCGAGCCTGGGGAGATCGTCACGCTGAGCGATCGTGGCGTGAGTTCTCGGCGATTCGCGGACGCGGTGCCCCGGTCGGCGATGTGTGTGTTCGAGCACGTGTACTTCGCGAATCCGGCGAGCGTGGTCTTTGGTCAGAACGTGCAGGCGACGCGGGAGCGGCNNGGGGTTGTCGCCGCCGCCGGGGGGTGGGGCGGACTTTGTGGTGCCCATGCCCGATTCGGGGCGGAGCGCGGCGTTGGGGTATGCGCGGGCGAGCGGGGTGGCGTATCGCGAGGCGATCGTGCCGAACCGGTATGTGGGGCGGACGTTCATCAAGCCGACGCAGCACGATCGCGTGGCGGCGGTTCGGTTGAAACTGAACATCATCTCGGAGCTCGTGCGGGACAAGCGGCTGATCATCGTGGACGACTCGATTGTGCGTGGGACGACGACGCGGGCGAAGATGGACCAGTTGCGGGCCGCGGGCGCCCGGGAGATCCACCTTCGCATCTCCTGCCCGCCGATCCGGCATCCGTGCTTCTTCGGCGTGGACTTCGCGGAGCGCAGCCAGTTGATCGCGACGGGACGCACGGTGGAGGGGATTCGAGCCTACCTCGGCGTGGACTCGCTCGCGTATCTCTCTCTGGAGGGGTTGCTCTCGTGCATGGATCGTCCAGGCGAGCACTATTGCACGGCGTGCTACAGCGGCGAGTATCGCCTGGACCCGGAGCATCCGGTGTCGGACGTGCTGCTGGCTGAGCAGGGTCAGCTCGCGATCTTTGATGAAGAGCCCAGCAAGGCGTAGGAGCGTGCGATCGACGACCCGCGACCAGTGCTGACGCTCGCGCACTCGCCCGACCCGGACGACGTGTTCATGTGGTGGCCGATCACCGGGAAGATGGCGCCGGACGGGACGGGGCTCGTGCCGCCGGCGATTGACACGGGGCGGTTCCGGTATCGGTCGATTCCCGAGGACATCCAGGTGCTCAACCGTCGGGCGCGTGACGTGGGCGACTTTGATATCACGGCGATCTCGTTCGCGGCGTATCCGGGGGTGTGCGATCGATACACGATCACGGCGTGTGGGGCGTCGTTTGGCGAGGGGTTTGGGCCGAAGGTGGTGGTGAGGGAGGGCTCGCCGGTGCGTGAGGTGGGCGATCTTCTGCGGCGTGGCGCGGGTGTACGAATCGCGATTCCCGGGAAACAGACCACGGCGTGCATGGTGCTCTCGATGGTGCTGCGCGAGGCGAGCGGGATGTCAGACAACTCCGCGGTCGAGCTCGTCGAGATGGCATTTGAGAGGGTGATCCCCGCGGTGGCGTCGGGCGAGGTGGACGCGGGCGTTGTGATCCACGAGGGGCAGGTGATCTTCGAGCAGGCGGGGCTGCGGCGGGTGCTCGATCTTGGGGAGTGGTGGACGGGGCGGCTTGGGCTGCCGTTGCCACTTGGGGCGAATGTGATTCGGCGCGATCTTGATACGCGGTTCGGCATCGGGACGTGCGTTGAAGTTGAACGGATGCTGTCGGCGTCGATCGAGTATGCGATGTCGCATCGGCGCGAGGGGTTGGAGCACACCGTGCCGTATGCGCTCAGGAACGCGACGCGGTCTGGAGAGCGGAGTGGGCCGCCGAGCCTGGAGCGGATCGATGCGTACGTTGCGATGTACGTGAATCGCTGGACTCGGGGGATGGGCGAAGATGGTGCG
>JRYE01016337.1_pt1 | contig 19535 bp, 12 predicted proteins | sample 235321 | NCBI WGS metagenome assembly JRYE01 (sample SAMN03074214, study PRJNA261473) | activated sludge metagenome | biome: Common Effluent Treatment Plant; feature: Wastewater; material: Activated sludge; isolation source: activated biomass in a lab-scale reactor treating industrial wastewater at... | reverse complement strand
TCGCCGACCATGATGATGTCGGGATCTTGACGCAGGATGCTCCGCAGCGCCCGCGCGAAGGTCATCCCGATCGCCTCGACCACCTGGATCTGGTTCACCAGTTCGAGCTGGTACTCGACCGGATCCTCGACGGTCACGATGTTGACCTCGGGCGAGCGCAGCAGGTCGAGCGCCGAGTAGAGCGTCGTGGTCTTGCCGCTCCCCGTCGGGCCGGTGACGAGGCAGAGCCCGTGCGACTGCTCCAGCGTGCGCCGGAAACTCGCGAGCGTCTCGTCACGGAAGCCCAGGTCCTCCATGCGCACCTTGAGGTTGCACTTGTCGAGGATGCGCACCACGATCTTCTCGCCCAGCAGCGTGGGGATCGTCGAGACACGAAGATCGATCTCGCGGCCTTCCGCGATGATGCGCACGCGACCCTCCTGCGGGAGTCGCTTCTCCGCGATGTCCATCTTCCCGATGACCTTCACGCGCGAGACGATCGCCGAGTGCATCCCCGGCGGCGGACGCATCAGGTCGCGCAGCACCCCGTTGATCCGATACCGGATCCGCGTCGCCTTTCCCCCGTGCGACGAATCGGGCTCTATGTGGATGTCGCTCGCCTTGTCGTTCACCGCGCGGAGGAACGCGACGTTCACGATGTTGACGATCGGGCTTCCCGCGACCTGTGTGTCGATCTCGGTGATCGGCCCCTCGTCGACCGACTCCTTCTCCACAACCTCGACGTCCGACGACTCGAGATTCTGCAGGAACGCGTCGACGTCCACGTTACCCGCGGCGTACTTCCGCACGAACTCCAGGATCTCCGACTCGAGCGCCAGCACCGGACGGACGCGACACCCCGTCAACTGACGCAGCCGATCGATCGCCGGCAGATTCTGCGGCTCGGCCATCGCCACCGTCAAATCGCCGTGCACCTTGAAGAGCGGGATCGCCCGCAGCCGCTCGGCCTCTTCGGCCCCAATCAGCGACAACACCGCCGGATCGATCAGCCCGTGGCGCAACTGGCAACCCTTCACACCCAGCGTCATCGCCAGCGCCCGCACCAGCGTCGCGCTCGAGATCATCCCCTGCTCGACGAGCAACTCGCCCAGCATCCGGTTGGTCCGTGTCTGCTCGCGCAGCGCCCGCTCCAACTGCTCCTTCGTCAGGTCGCCCGATTGAACCAGAATCTCGCCAAAGCGCAGGCGACGACCCGGCGCGGGCTGGCCCGCGCTCGCGTGGTCGTGCTCGTTCGGCGGCGTGTGGCTCACAGGTAACTCCGGACCGCCTGGGTCACGTCCTCAAAGTGCTCGAACTTTCCCGACAGGTCCGTGAGCTCGAGCACCTCACGAACCGTCTCGTTCAATCCAAAGACACGCAGCGCGTGCCCCCCCTGCGACGCCTCGTCGCTCGCCTCGACCAGAACCTCCAATCCCCGGCTGTCCACATACGCCATCGACGTCGCGTCAATCACGAGTCGTCCGAGGCTGCGCGACATCGCGTCGAGGAGCGTGGCCTTGAACTGATCCGCGTCGCCGAGCGCAAGAGGACCGCACGGCTTGATCACCGTTACGGCGCCCTGTCTCTGCTCCTGGATGTCCATCCACGATCCTCCTTCTCTTCACTCACGCCGCCATCGACTGTCCCTGCACCACCGCGAGCGGAACGGCAATCGTGAACGTGCTCCCACGATCGATCTCGCTCTTGACCGAGATGTCCCCGCCGTGCAGGCGAATCACGTCGCGCGCGAGCGCCAACCCCAGGCCCGATCCCGAGATCGTCCCCACGCGCTTGTCCTTGGAGCGATAGAACTTCTCGAAGATCAACTCCTGCTCCTCCGGCTTGATCCCCAGGCCCGTGTCCGAGACGGCGACCTGGAATCGCCCGTCCGTCTCGTTCGCCGTCACCGTGACCTTCCCGCCCACTGGCGTGTACTTGATCGCGTTCCCGATCACGTTGTGGATCGCCAGCGAGAGCTTGTCGCGATCGCCCTGCAGGACCGGATACTTCGGCGGCAGGTCGAACGTGAGCGAGATCTCCTTGTCCTCCGCCGCGATCTTGTAGTCGTTCTGGATCTCCTCGAAGAGCGCGTCCAGCCGCACGTCGCCCACCCGGAGTTTCAGAGCACCGGCCTCGATCTCCGCGACCGAGAGCATGTCGCCCACGATCCGCTCGAGACGTCGCGCCTCGGACCCGATGACGTTGATGCACTTCGACCGCAACGCCGGATCCGACTCGCCCGACTCCAGGAGCGTCTCGATATAGAGGCGGATGCTCGTCAGTGGCGTGCGCAGCTCGTGGCTCGCCTGCGCCACGAACGCGTTGCGCGACTCGTCGGCGATCCGCTGCTGGGTGATGTCCTCGATGATGACCATCACCGAGTCGCTCTCGTCGCGACGCAGAGGCCGAGCGGTAAAGCGCAGGATCGCCGCGCTCGCCACGCCGCCGCTCCGTCCGCTCGACTCGTTCGCGAAGGCCTCTTGCCGGGACTCCACGCTCGTGCGCTGACGATTCTTGCCGCTCGCGATCGATTCGAGCGTGCGCGAGACCGCCTCGTCCCGGACGATCTCGTCCATCGATTGCCCGACGATCTCCTCACGCTTGGCGCGGAGCAGCACCGCCGCCGCCCCGTTGCAATACTTGATCGAAAGTTTCGAGTCCAGGATCACGAGCCCAAGCCAGAGCGCGTCGCAGGCACTCCCCAGGTCGCCCGTCGCCGCGATCTTCCCGCCCGCGGGGCCATCGCTCTGGCTCAGGAGCATCGACTCCTTCAGTTCCTCGTGCTCGGCGAGCAGTCGATTCCAAGCGATGGCCTCGGCCCCGAACGAGTCGCTGATCGACGCCTCCGACGCGGAATCGCACCCGCGATCCATCGCACGCAGCGCCTGCTGGATCGCGCCCAGGGCACGCGTCCGCCGCCGATAGTACCACGAGACCACCGCCCATCCCGCCGCCGCCACGAGCCCGCCGCCCAGCGTGCCATACACCGGCGTCGCGCTCGAGATCCACGAACTGCTGATCAATCGCTGGGCGTGCACGCGGATCTCGCCACGTCCCGGCACCATCGTGCCCGACGAGATCGAGACCGACGTGGGCACCGAGAAGAATCCAATGGTTGCCTCATTCGCCCCGCCGCTCGCACTCCCCTGCCATGAACCCGCGAGCACCTTCTCCTCGCTATCGTGCGAGATCTGCGAGGGAAGCGACGACGCGATCGTCGTCCCGTCGGGAAGCGCGATCGAGCACGACTCCAGCCCTGAGTCCGCCGCCACGCGCACCACGAGCGATCGAAGCGACGAGAGGCTCGCGGGCGTCGGGTCCGCGAGCGATTCCAGGGCCGACTCGGTCAGGAGCGCCACCGTGCGTTGCGCGCCGTCCCGGGCCGCGAGGGCTCGATCGAGCCGCCGAGTCCCCAGCGACCACACGACGCTCGCCGCGACGACGACCGCAAGCAATGCGCCAAAGAGCGACGACGCGAGGATCGACGCCGAGTCGCCCCGCGCCACAAAAGCCCGGCGCGGCGCCGATCTCTGGTTTAGTGTGCTGTTCTTCTCGGACACGGATTACCTCGCGAGTCTGGTGATTCCGGACTCTGCGGATATCGGCTGGGAAGCCGCCGTCGTGAAGCGCAAACCCCGACGAACACTCGCCCCGGGGATCATCTGTTCGATTCCGCGCGCGCCACACCACCCGACACGCGTCGCCCTCGCCCGATAACGCTACTCGATTGTGAACGACTTGGGGTCGAACGTTGCCACGGGCAACTTCAGATCCATCCGCTCCAGCGTCTGCACCAGGATCGTCGAGATGATGGCATTGCGGTACCACTTGCTGTCCGAAGGCACGATGTACCACGGGCAGTCCGCCGTCGAGCACTCGCGCATCGCGTCCTCGAAGGCCTCCATGTACGCCCCCCACCGCTTCCGCTCCTCGAAGTCCGCGGGATTCATCTTCCACTGACGTTTGGGGTCGGTCAATCGCCTCTTCAATCGCTCGAGTTGCTCCTCCTTGCTGATGTGGAGGAAGCACTTGACGATCGTCGTGCCGCACGCGCTCAGGTGCGACTCGAACGCGTTGATCTGCGCGTATCGGGGCCTCCACACGCGCTCGGGGACCAGTCCCTTCACCCGTTCGACGAGCACACTCTCATAGTGCGACCGGTTAAAGACACCCATCTCGCCGCGCCTCGGCGTCGCCTTGTGGATCCGCCACAGATAGTCGTGCTCCAACTCCTCAGACGACGGCGCCTTGAACGACGTCACGTGCACGCCCTGCGGGTTCACGCCCTCGAACACGTCGCGGATCGTGCCATCCTTGCCCCCCGCGTCCATCGCCTGCAGCACCAGCAGGATCGACCGCGCGTCCTCCGCGTAGAGCAGATACTGCAAATCATCCAATTCTTCTTCCGGTTCTTCTTGAGGAGGTCCTCGCCCTCGTCCTTGTTCAGGCCTTTGGTCGCCCCAGGCTCGAACTTCGTGAGGTCCACCCTGGTCCCAGGCTTCACGCGGAAGTCGTCGACGTTGAACATACAAGCCTCCTTCACGCCGATCCGCCACACGCCCGTTCATCGCCGGGCCCGCGAACGCCGATCACTATACTGACCCGCCATGGACGGCACACCCGACACCATCACTCCTCCCGCCGATCCACCACGCCATCGCCGCGGGCTGAAGTTCATCATCCAGGCACTCGGCTTCGTCGTCGGCCTGGCGCTCCTGTGGTGGTGCATCTCCAAGGCCTTCGGCGGCGAGGACAGTCGCCAGAGCCTCGAACGCCTCCGCCACGCCTCCACAGGACAAATCGCCGCCCTCCTCGCCTTCTCCCTCGGCACGCTCATCGCCAACGGCCTCGTCTTCCACCAGACCATCCGCCCGGTTCGAAAGATCGACGCCTTCGACACCATCTCCATCAACGCCATCGCCACATTCCTCAACTATCTCCCGTTCAAACTCAGCGTCATCTTCCGCGTCACCACCCATTCCAAGCGCGATCGCCTCCCCCTGCTCCTGATCGGCGCGTGGATGGCCGCCATCGCCGCGATCCTCCTTACCGTCCTCGGCACGATCACGCTCACCGCCTTTCTCACGCGCCACGCCGAGCCCCTCGTGCGACTCGCCGTCGGCGTGGGCTTTCTCGCGATTTTCGGCACGGCCGTCGTCCTCGTCGCGCGATACTTCGCCGGCGTCCGGGGCCTCGACCGTCTCGCCGCCCTCGCCCGCGCCACACGCCTCGGATTCGCCGAAAAGATCGTCCGGTCCGAGCACTTCGCCCAGATCCACGCCTGCACGGCGATGCTCATGTCCCCCGCCACCGTCGCGGGCACGATCGCGCTCCGTGTCATCGACATCGCCCTCCAGGCCGCGCGATACACCACCGCCGCCCAGATCCTCGGCGAGCCGCTCTCCTACGCCGACGCCTTCGTCCTCGCCTCCGCCGGGTTCTTCGCCGGCATCATCAGCCCCAGCGGACAACTCGGCACGCGCGAGGGCGCCATCGTCTTCCTCGCCGCCACCCTCGGCGTGGGCGGCGCCAAGGAGTTCGCCCGCGTCGCCCTTCTCGTCACCGCGACCGAAGCGATCGCCTTTCTCGTCGGTGCCGGCCTGGGGATCGCCCGCCTCGGGCCCAACCGCCTCTTCCAGCCCCGCGCCGTAACACGCTGATCACGCCATGGCCTCGGCCCGAAGCGTCACCGCCCGCAGCGACGTGACCAGCGACTCCACCGCCGGTAACGACTCGCCCACGACGTTCACGTGCCCCACCTTCCGCCCGGCCCGGCTCGACTTCCCATACACGTGGATCCGAGGCCACGCGCGCGCCCCACCAACTCCCAGCAGGTCCTCTCGCCCCGGCACCCGACCGACCATGTTCACCATCACGCACGTACGCGTGAGCGACGTCCGACCCAATGGCCAACCCAGAATCGCGCGGAGATGATTCTCGAACTGGCTCGTCTCGCTCGCGTCCTGAGTCCAGTGCCCGCTGTTGTGCACGCGTGGCGCGAGCTCGTTCCCCAGCAGCCGCTCCTTCCCGTTCGCGTCACGCTCCACGAAGAACTCGATCGCCAGCACGCCCACGTGCCCCAAGGACTCCAGGATCGCCCGCCCCACGCGCTCGGCCTCGGGCTGCAGCGGATCATCCGCCCGAGGCGTCGAGACTCGCAGCATCCCCGACTGGTGCACGTTCTCTGTGAGCGGATAGAACGCCATCTCCCCCGTCACCGAGCGCACGCCGATCAGCGACACCTCGCGATGGAACGCGACCAGATCCTCCACGATCACCTCGACGCTCCCCATCGCCTCGATCGCCGACCGCTTCGACGCCTCGTCACGCACGACCCGCTGCCCCTTCCCGTCGTACCCCTCACGCACTGTCTTCACCACGACAGGAAACCCAAGCGACTCGATCGCCGAGTCGAGGTGCTCCGTTGTGCGCGACAGCACGTACCTCGGCACGTCCAGACCCACGCTCGCGAAGAGCGCCTTCTCCTTCCCCCGATCCTGCCCCACCTCGAGCGATCGTGCCGAGGGGTGCGTCGGCCGGCACGACGCGGCGTGGTGCACCGCCGATGCCGGCACGTTCTCGAACTCGAACGTCACCGCGTCGAGGTTCTGCACGAATCGATCGATCGCCGCGCTGTCGGTGAATGACCCGACGTGCAACTCCCCCGCCGCCGCCGCGCACGCCTCGGCACTCGGATCCAGAAACCGGAACCGCAGTCCCATCGGCAACCCCGCGAGCGCGATCATCTGTCCCAACTGCCCGCCGCCCAGCACCCCGATCAGCATGGATCCCTCGGTTTCCGCCCCTGGGGCTTAGTCCGCCGATCGCTTCCGTCGGCTCGGCTTCCGCGCCGGCGACTCGCCCTCGAGACGGACCGACGGATCCCGGTGCGCCAGCACCGACTGCGACTGGCGCTCGCGATACGCCCGCAGCCGCTCTCGCACGTCCGCGTCCGAAACCCCCACGATCGACGCCGCCAGAAGCGCCGCGTTCACAGCCCCGCTCCGACCGATCGCCAGCGTCCCCACCGGCACTCCCGCGGGCATCTGCACGATCGACAACAGCGAGTCCATCCCACGCAAAATATTGCTCTCGATCGGCACACCCAGCACGGGCACCGTCGTCTTCGACGCCGCCATCCCCGGCAGATGCGCCGCCCCGCCCGCGCCCGCGATGATCACCCTCAGCCCACGCGCCTCCGCCCCGTCGGCATACTCATAGAGCCAGTCCGGCGTGCGATGCGCCGACACCACCACGCACTCGTGCGCCACGCCCAACGCCGAGAGCGCGTCGCTCGCGTGACGCATCGTCTCCCAGTCCGAACGCGACCCCATGATCACGCCCACGATCGGCGGCGACGGACTCTTCGTGCGACTCTTGGCCACCTCGACACCTCCAATGGACCACACCCCACCCACGCGTCCCCGGTCGCACAGCGTAGTTTCCACGCACGCAAAAGAAAACCGGCGATCCAGGGACTTCCCGCCAGATCGCCGGGCTGCTTCGACTCTCACGCGGCTCACGCCCGATCGTCACGGATTCGCCGGGGCCTCCGCGGTCTCGCCACGCTCGGGATTCGCCGCCCATCGCGCCGACAACTGCGTCGCGAGTTTCCCTGTCGCCTCCGCCGCCATCTCGTCGATGGATCGGTTCGCGTCGTCGGGCCCAGTGATCTTTCGCTCGACCGTGGCCGCCGCGAGGACGTCGCCCGATCCCACGCGATACGCCCGCAGCGTGTACACGACGCGCATCGGCTCATTGGTCGCGCGATCGCGCACCAATCGACCCACGCCGCTCACCACCACGTCCGCCTTGGCCTCCTTCGCGAGTTCGAAGCCCAGCGTCCGATCGGTCCAGGCGTGCGCACCAAGCGTGCCGGCCTTCTCCAACGAGTTCTGCGCCGCCGAAACATCGCGGGGCGTCAGGCCCAACTGCACGAACCGCTCAACCAGCCGGTTCTCGAAGGCCATCGTGTCGATCGCCGCGTCCTGCTTCCGCTCGGTGCGCCGATCGCTCAGTTCGCGATCGATCACGCGATCCAGGAACGGATCGCCGCCCAGGAGACCGAGTGATCCGCCCAGCCCGACGCGCTCCCCGATCACGATGTTCACGCCGTCCCCCGACTGCAGCGCCGTCTCCGAGCCCGTCGCCGCCGCGGGATCCACGAGCGACTCCTCCTTCTCCACCTTCGCCTGGCTGACGACAAACGCGATCGATGGTGACCCCACGCCGGCATACGCCGACGACAACGCCTCGCGCGCCGCACGATTCCGCCCCGTGAGCGCCCCGCCCGCGAGCAGCCGCTCCTGATCGCTCAGCCCAAGCGGATCCAGCCGCAGCGAGAGCTTCCCCTCCGACGAGCCGAGGATCTCGGCCTGCATCCCCATCGCATCGACCACGGCATGGCGCGTGTCCAACCGCAGATCGATCAGATCGCCCGCGTACGCAAGATCAAACTCCGCCATCGAACGCCCGTACCCCTTGTCCTCCTCGTGGAGGCGCACGCTCCCCTCGCGCACGCCCGCGACCGAGCGCATCGCGTCGCGGAACGCCGCGAGATCATCGTCGGCATAGTCACCCACAAGCGTGATCGAGAACCGGCGACCCTCCGCCGCCCCCGACACCGGATTCATCTTCGCGTAATCACCCGCGACCCGCCGCGCGATCGCCTTGGCGTAGTCGCCCAGCCGATACGTCGTGAACTCGCCGCGATCGTTCGCGTCGGGCGTCATGTCCCAACTGTGCGTCCCGATCGTCGTCCCGCGGCGAAGATCCACGATCTCGTACGACGCGCGATAGGGCGCGCTCGCGTGGTGCTGCTCCAAGAGACGCACGTACACCACCACGTCGGCCTTCACCTTCTCGCCGACCATCCGCGCCGCGGCACGCTCGTCGTTGCGAGCCAACTCGTTCTGGGCCATAGCCGAGGCCAGGTCCGCTGCGCTCGCGTTCACCAGCGTCACCGCCGGATCCTGGAAGTACCCCTCCAGCCGCGACCCGAGCGTCGAGAGCAGCGCGTCATCGCGAAGCGCCTTGCACGGCGAGCCGCCAAGCCCCACGATGTCCCCCGTCACGAGAAGCCGCGGGCTCCCGCTGCGCTCGTACGCCTCGAGGAACGCACCGAAGTTCTCCGGCTTCTCCGAGACCGAGGCCACCTTCGGCGCGGGAGGATCGGGCAAACGCCCCGCCCCAGGCTGACCCAAGGCCACGCCACCCATCATCATCGTGAGACCGATCGCCAGCCCGGCCGCCGCCGGAATCAACGCCACCGTATGTGTCCGAGTCGCATTCATCGCGCATTCCCCCTTCGTGTTCAGCCCGCCCCGCGTGCCGAGCGAATCTCCAGTTGCCAGTTCTCCGCCGTGTTGTCCAGTGCCGTGCCCGTGAGATCCCGACGCATCCCCGGCTCCAGCACGATGTACACCCACCCCGGCTGCGTCCGCAGCGGGGCGCCGTCCTTATCCGTGAACGTGAACCTGTACTGGATGTTGATCGGATAGTTGTACTTGTTGATCAGACGCACCGGTACCGTCACCGTCTTCGCGTCCTCGCCGCGCACCACAGGCTCCGCCACGACGACATATTTCTGAAGATTCGGCTCCACCGTCACCGCCGGGTAACCCTGTTGGATCGTCGGGTCCACGCGGGCCGCCGGCGGATAGATCGGCTCCCCTCGGCATCCCACAAGCACCGCGCTCAAACCCGCCAACCCAAGCACCATTCGACTGTTCACCCGGTTCATACTTCACACTCCCGCGGCCACGCCGCTCTGTTAGTAGATACTACTCAGACGCCATCCCGTCGTCTCTGTTCCACAATCATTCCGACCGCCGACGCTCTATCTCCGCCGCGATCTCTTTCGAGATCTCCCGAACACGATCCGAGTTCGCGCGATACGCCGAGTGCGGCCTCGTGAACGCCTCCACATACCCCACCGTCCCGGCGAGCGGCTCCACCAGCGTCGTCCCGCCCATCAGGATGTGCACCCCCGGCATGCCACGCGCGTCCTCAGCCGACAGCGTGATCCCCTCCTCGCGATACAGATTCTCGAGATCCACAACCGTCATGCCCGTGAGCCAACCGGCCTGTTGATATCGCGTCAGCACCTCCAGCGACGGGTGCCGAACACACCGACCACCCAGGATGTACGGCAGGTCATCCCCCTCAACGCGCGCGCGACTCTGGTCGTTCGCGTACAGAATCTCACCGGTCATCTCGCGTGGCGCGCGCTCCGACAGCCGCACGTACCGCAGTTGGATCTTCCGGTCCTCCCTCGGCGGCGACATCGCGGGGAGCGCCATCCGCTCCGTCGCGCCGAGCGACAGCCGCACGATCGAGTCGGGCTCATCGATCCGCACCGGAATCAGGTACACCCGCTGGGGCAGGACATCGAGCGAGCGCGTGTCCGCCGCCGCTCCGGCCCGCAGCAGCCCCCCGATGACGGCCATCCCCAGCCCGATGATCTGCTGGTTCGCGCGCGCGTCGCTGTTGCGGCTGTTGGCCGTCCCCGCGACAACCAGCCCCGCCGTCATCAGCGCGCTCCCGATCTGGCTCTTGGCGATCCGCACGTCCTCGAGGTTGTTCCACAAGTGGCTCTGCGCCATCTGGTTCACATCACACACCGGCGGGAACGGCCCGATCGCCGGCTCCTGCACCACGCCGCCGCCCCCCACCACCATCGCGCTGATACCGCGGTCGTCGCTCGGCGTCCGAGGCATGAACCGCGCCAGCGCCTCGTCGGGCCCATACGCGACCTTCTTCGGGCCCATCCCGAAGTCCACCACGAAGAGCGTGTTGTACCCATCCGACGAGAGCGCCTCGGCCAGCGGGATCAGCCCGGCGTTCACCTCGCTCGCCGCGTTGAAGTTGTCCCGGGCCTCATCGTCACGCCCAATTGCCTTGCTCGCCACGCCGCTGAGAAGGTACCCCAGCGCGAAGTCCGTCCGGATCGGGACATACCCCTTGTCGAGATACTCCTCGCCCTTCGCCTGTGTGCGCCGGGCGAGTTCGAGGGACGACGGGTTGTCGCCGGGCTTCTCGTTGTCGGCAAAGTCCTTCAGTAGAAAGAGCGACGACCCCGCCGCCGCCCGAGCATTGTCCCACTCTCCGAGCATCGCCTTCTGCACCGCGATGTACGTGTACGACAACGCCTGCTCGAACGGCTCACCCTTCCAGGTCTTCACGCCCTCGTTGAGCACCACCGCCGTCGTCGTCTTGTCCGCGTTGAGACCCTGCGTCCGCAGCAGGTCGAACGCCTGGTTCGAGAGATCCTCGGCCCCTTGCGGATATCCATCGGCCAGCGTCGAGATCTGCGCGCGCATCCGCGACAGGATGTAGTTCCGATCCGACCTGTCGTTCGAGATCTCCTGGACGAACAAGGTCCGCGCCCGAGCAAAGTCCCCCATCTCAAACGGCCGGGACCCCGCCGACACGCCCCGCCCGCCCGCGCACCCGCCGAGCNNGACCAACACCACGACGATCGACGCCGATCGCCCACCGCGCCGGCCAGCCAACCCTCGACGTATCTCCGTCATCGCATCCACGAGATCGCAACTCCCACTCGATCGTGGCGCGGGCGCCTTGCCCGTGCTCCATACTCATGCCGCGCCGGATTCCTCGTGATGACTAGTCGTACGACCGCCCGAACGCGATCCGCTTGAACTCGAAGTTCTCCTGCGCCACCTGCTCGCCCGTCTGGATCTCCGTGATCCGCGTCTCGAACATGTACGCGTCGGTCCGGTCCTTGCCCGCGGTCCTGGTCAGCGAGCGGAATGTCCCCTCCATCGCGTGCGTCGGCCGACGCTGCTCGCCCGACTCCGGCGGCAATCGCCCCGCCTCGATCGCGTCCTTCAGGTATTCCTGCGGAATCACGAATCGCACGTTGCGATCTCGCCGGAGCGCCGAGACGTTCAGCCNNATCAGGTCCGATGTCAGGTTCTGCACCTTGTCGATCGCGATCACGACCGGCGGACTCTCGGGCGTGCGCGACGAGAGCCACTCGCTCGACGACAGCCGCTGCGCGATCTCCGTCGTCGTCGCCTCGAGGTCGTCGACGGTCAGACGCGACGACTTGGGCGGCACACTCGCGCACGCGCCCAACAGCAGCGTCGCACACACAATCCCCACGAGCCTCCTCGCCGCGCCCATCGCGAGACCTCCGTTCGTGGCCCGTACATACCGATCACCGCAGGACGCGCTTGCTCTCGTAGGGCGCGCTCGACCAGACGATCTCGCCCGTGGCCATGTTCTGCAGATTGAACGTCATCATGTAGAGTTGCGTGGCGTCGGCGCCGCGTGAAACCCGGTACATCTCGCCGTTCAGGAAGTACGTGAACTCCGGGTTGAGGGCCGCGACCGTGGACCGCGAGCCTTCCTGGAGGATGTCCGAGCCCGAGGGTGATTCCCGACGCATCAGCGCCTCGGCTGACTGACGATCACGCACAAATCGGATGTTCTGGAGCACCGTGCGCGACTGCATCAACTGCGCCCGGATGCTGCTGCGGAAGGCCTCGAAGTCCGTCGTCGGGACGATCCCCGTCTTGTTCTCGAGGTCGCCGAAGACCACCGAGACGCGGTTCACGTTGAGTTCGGGCACCTGCTTCAGGTCCGCCGTCAGTTGCTGGACGACCTGGTCGCGGAACTCGGAGAGCTCCGTCGTCGTCACGAGGCGCGAGCCCAACTCGCCGCGCGTCGTCTGCGTGATCTCGACCCGATTGCTCTGCTCACCCCGAGGCGGCGCGTTGCAACCCGCGAACAAAGCCGCCACCACCACACCCATTCCACCCAGGATCAACGACTGACGCATGACCATCCTCCCGCTGTGCTTTGGATCCGAAGATCGGCCTCGGGATGCTCACCCCAAGGCCGGGAACTCGCGTGGCCGAACCCGATCCCGTTCCCAGCCGGGCTACACACCCGGCCCGCCCGGCTCGCATCGGGCGAGTACCGACCGGGACTCGGCATCATGTTAGACGGTACAAACATAGGCGAGTTTCATCGTTTGTCAGCAATCGCTAACAAATTCCTCGCGGCAAGACACTCGGCAAAATCTGCAACTCCGGCGCCCAGGGAGCCGTTTTTCTCGGACGTGGCGACACGATCGACCTCTACCGGATCTGCACGATCGCTCCATAGATCGCCTGTCGCAAGTCCCGGTCCGTCATGTCGCCCGGCTTGACCGACCCAAGCAACTTGCTCTTGGGGATCGACGACTCATACGGCGACAACCCGAGGGCGTCGATGTTGTCGAGCACCTCGCGCAGACGCGTCAGATACTCCAACGACGCCGCCTCCGCCGGGGTGGCCTGTCCACCCGTCGTCTCGAGGTATGCCCGGAACCCAAGCCCGTCGGACTTGGGCACCTTGGCCTTGTACCCCTCCCACGCCTCGGCCAGGGTGTCCTTGATGCGATCGGTCTGCTTGATGAGCACCGCTTTGCCGTTCTCGTCAAGGATCGGATTCCCCTTGTCGTCGACCGCCGGCGCGAAGACCAGCGAGCGATACGACTCGAGCGCCCGCTCCACGGCCCGGGGCACGAGCCGGCGCGTCGAGATGTCCGTGCCGGACATCCCAAGCCCCGAATCGCCATAGATCCGCGTCCCGACGAGGAACTCGATCGCGTCGTCCGCCGACATCTCGCGCGTGGTCAGGCCCATCTCGCTGAGCGGCTCCTCCAGCGAACTGGTGATGACCACCGGCTGCCCGATCGAACCGAACTCCTCGAGCCCGCCGGGGATCGCGCTCGCGAGCGACGTGGCGAGTTGCGACGACGAGGGACCTTCCGCCTTCAGATCGAGCGGAAGGAGGAACCCGCCACCGCCGGCGCGGGTGTCGACGAAGAGGTTGCGGATCACGCCACCCGGGAACTGGCGGAAGGCGAACCCGGTGAGATTCGCCGGCGCGAACCCGCTGTTGTTGGCGAAGGACGCCGGCCCGCCCGAGCCGGTTGTGGTCGGGACCCGGCTGAAGTTGATCGCGCCCGCGGCGACGACGTCCAGCCCCGAGTCCGGGAGGAACTGGTCGGGCGTCTGGAAGAAGTTGTCGAGGATCGACCCCGCGGGTCGGAGTTGCAGCACGATCGCGTTGGCCGTCACCGTGATATCCGCGAAGGACGTGAGGTCGCCGAGTCGTGCCGTCCCGCCCGCCTGGATGTTCAGGCGCCCGAACGACGTGAGCCGCTGCCCGCGTCCCATGGTGGTGAAGTCGCCCGTGACATTGATCAGGAACGAGTCGGTCGCGGCGACCGTGCCGCTCGTGATGCGCCCCGTCGAGTCGAACGAGTCGGTGAAGACGATCGTCGCCGCCTGGGCCGAGTTGCCGATGTCCGACCCGATCGAGAGCGAGGCGAGCGCGTTCGTCGCGCCGATGCTCCCGCCGAAACGGAACGGCGTGCTGTCGGCCGTCGCGACGAGGTTCGAGAGCAGCGTCAGTGGCGCCGGCGCGAAGGAGTCCTCCGTGTCCACCGTCGCGTGGAACCAGATCCCTCCGGCCCCGGCGTTCATGATCGATGAGCCGAGAAGCCGCACCGGGCCCTCGAACGAGATCCCATTGGTCGCGGTGACGTCGCCGCCGATCCGCGCCCGCCCGGTGCCCGTCACGCTGAGTTGTCGCAGCGCCGCCGTGCTCCCCACGTTCCCCGCGAGCGTCGCCGTCCCCGGCGTCGTCGCGGCGGTGTTCACGATGAGCGCCCGGGGCGTGAGGCTCGAGTCCGAGTCGATGTTCCCGAGGAACGTGACCGTCGGGCCCTCGATCCGCGTTGTCGGGCCGGCGAGGACCACCGCGTCGTTGTAGGTCTGCGAGGTCGTCGTGCGGACCACCACGCCGCCGAGTTGCGTCGTGCCGTCGGCGTTGGTCGTGAGTGTCGCGAGGCGGCTGGTGCTCCCCACGTCGCCCGCGAACCGCGTGACGCTTCCGCCGCCGGTGTTCACCGTCAGGTTCCGCGCGGTCCCGTCCGAGTCGATCGTGGAGAGGAACGCGACCTCACCGTCGTTGGTGGTGATCGTGACATCGCCCGCGAGCGTCACCGATCGTTCGAGAAGGATCGGTCCGAGTTCCGTGCTCTCGAGGTCGCCGTGGAGCGTGGTCATTCCCGAGTACGACTGGACGCCCGTCGTGCGCACCGCACCGACGGAGATCGTCTCGCCCGTGAGCGCGAAGTCCGAGAGCAACGCGTCCGTCGCGTCCTGCCCGCGGCCCACCGCGCCCGTCACCGTGATCGAGCCCAGGCCCGTCCCCACCGAGAGCGAGTGGGCCGTGTTCAACGAGTCGATATTCCCACCGAAGGTCACGCTGTCGGTGCTCGCCAGGCCCGCCGTCGTCACCGTCGCGTCGCCGTTGAGGATCACGTCGGAGTTGAAGACGATCTCGCCGGCNNCGTCGTGCGCACCGCACGCAGGGAGCCCCCGGCCCCCGAGACCACGACCGACGACAACTCGTTGGTCTGGCCCATGTCGGCCAGCGTCGCCACGCCGCTCCGGGCATCGACGACGAGCGCCTTGGCGCCCTGGTCCCCCGAGTCGATCGCGCCCGTCACGGTGATCGTGTCGCCCGCGAGGGTCACGTCGGAGTCGAGCACGAGCGACGAGTCATAGTTCTGGAAGCCCGTCGTGTTGATGCTGGTGCCCGCGAGGGTGAGCGTGCCGCCTCCGATGACCGTGATCGTCGAGAGCGCGTTGCCCACGCCGAGGTCGCCGCCGAAGCGCGACTCCCCGGGGGCCTGCATCCGCAGCGAGTGGATCACGCTTCCGGAGTCGATCGGGCCCTCGATCGTCACGCCGCCGAGTGCGCTGTTGAGGTTCGCGTCGGCGTTCAGCGTTACCGCACCGCCATACGACTGGTCGTGCAGCGTCTCGATGAACGGCGTCGCGATGTCCACCGTCCCGCCCGAGACGGTGAGATTCCCGATCTCGTGCCCGTCGTCGGAGCCGACCTCGCCCAGGAACGTCGTCGCCGCGCTCGTGATCGTGAGATCCTCATTCGTCGCCGACTCGACGATGTCGGCGAACGTGACCGAGGTCGTGCCGTTCACCGTCGTCTCGCCCGCCACCTCGACGCGATCGTCAAAGAGAATGCTATCGCCCGAGATCGTCCCCATCACCGTCAGCGGGCCGCCGAACGCCACCGAGTTGAGCGCCGCGACGCTCTGTGTCGTCACGCTCGCGCCGGTCGCGCTGAAGTCCGAGAGAGCGAGATTCCCGCCAACATCTTCCGACAGCGTCACCGACCCTGCCCCGGCATCGAGCGAGAGTGCCGCCTCGCTTCCCGCCACGGCCGAGTCCACCACACCCGTGATCACGATGTCGTCGCCCGCCGCCAGCCCCGCCGTACGAATCGTCGTGTCCAGGGCCACCGCCACCGATCCATTGATCGTGATCGCGCCCCCCTCGAGGCTCGTCATGTCGCCGCCGAGACCCGTGAAGCCGTTGTACGTCTGCGCACCGAAGGTCCGAACGCCGCTGAGGCGAACGATCTCGCCCGAGGCGATCAGGGTCTCGAGCGTCCCGTCGGTCCCCAGGCCGGCACCCGCGCGAATCGAGACCTCGCCGCCCGTCCCCGCGGTCAGTGTCAGGGCCCGTCGATTCGTCGCGCTGTCCGCATTCAGCGGCGCATCGACGAAGATGTCCGCGCCCTCGGCCACGCCGCCGGCATCCGTCGTATCCAGCGATACGTCCGCTCCGAGGGTCACCGGCCCAAAGAAGGCCAAACTCGTCCCCATCGTCGTGACGTTCTGCGAGAGCAGCGTCGGCCCGACGAACGCGAGGTACGCGTCACTCTCGTCCGCACGGATCGCCGACGCCACATCGATCAGCCCGCCCGGCGTGCGGAAGATCATCGGGTTCATCGTCGAGATCGCCTGCGCGATCCGGATCGTCCCCGTCCCGTCCGCTCGCCCGATCGTCACCGACTCGAACCCGTTGACCAGGTGCGCCAGCTCATCCAGCGAGAGATCCAGGTCGGGCGAGGTCCCGATGTTTCCGACGCCGATCGTCTGCGTCGGGTCAACTGGCTGGATCGTCAGCCGCCCCGTCCCCGTGATGTCCGCGAGGATCTCGACCTCCACGCCCTCGAGCGTGAGATCGAACGCGCTCGCGGCCACCGCGTCGGCGAGCGTCAGGATCCCGAACTCCCCGGCCGAGATCGTGCTGTCGCCCGCGAGCGTCACCGTGTTGTTCAGGGTCACGCTCCCGCCCGTCGTCGCGCGGATGCTCCCCGAGAGAGTGAGAGCCGTGCTTGTTGTGAACGACCTCAGCCCGTCGAGCGCCGTCGCCACGCTCAGCCCGTTCAACGCGTCGAGCGAGAGGGCCGCACCCTGGAAGGCGTCGCCCTGCGAGATCACCATCGCTCCATCATCGCTGCGCACGACGTACGCCACACCCGTCGGCGTCCCGGCGCCGAACTGCGAGCCCAGCGGGAGCAGCGAACTCGTCACCCCCGCGTCCTGCTGGATCGTGAACGCCGCCGGGTTGCTCGTCGCCCCCGCCGTTCCGCGGAAGCTCGGCCCGTTGGTCCGCGCATCGACGAACGCCGACGTGCTCCCGCCGACTCCGTCCCCCGCGCGAAGCGTGATCGAATCCCCGCTGACCGCGACGCCCGAACCAAACGAGAGATTCCCCGTTCCCGTCTGCCCCGAGTGGATCGAAACGTCGCCGCCCGTGCTCGCGACCACATTGCCGACCGCGATGGCGCCACCCGACGACACGTCGATGGTCCCGCTTGCCGTGAGCCCCTGGAACCCCGAGACCGCCCCGATCGCCATCGCGTTGGAGTCGTGATAGAGAAGATCGCCCGTCACGTTCGCGGCCAGCGTCGCGATGTTGTTCGTCGCCGACGCCAGCGTCGCGTCGCCCGACCCACGGAGCAGCAGCGACCCCGCCGAGATCTGCCCCAGCGACTGCAGAATCCCGTCGCCGTTGAGTTCCACCGTGCCCGTTCCCGCGATGACGTCCGCGACCAGCGTGAGCAGTCCCTGCGAGGTGACCTGCACGTTTCCGCCCGTCACCGTCACGCCGCTCACCGGCCCGATGGTCGTGATGAACAACTCATCGACGTCGTTGAACGCGACCGATCCGACGACGTCCGCCGCGAAGCCGCTCACGTCGTTCGACGCGCCGTTCAGGTCGAACGCCCCCGCCCCGGTCAGTCGCAGGCTCGCCGAGACCAGGCTCCCGCCCGTCTGCGTCACGCCGCCCGCGAGCGGATTGAGCGTGACGATCCCCGTGTTGGCGTCGCCGCGGAGATCGTTCGCGATCGTGATCGTCCCGCCCGTGTTCAGCGTGACGTTCCGACCACTCAGCCCACTGGTCACGGCCGTGCCCACGATCAACCCATTGATGTCGGTGATCGAGACGACGCCCGTCGTGTCGCCGGCGACCGTGCCGAAGTCGTTCGACGCGTGGTCGAGCACGATGTCCCCCGCGCCAAGCAGGCGCAGGCTCGACGCCGAGATGGAGCCCGATTGCGTCACGCCGCTGCTCGATTCGAGCGTGAGCCGCCGGCCCGAGGCCATCGTGATCCCGCCGATCGACACGCTCGAGCCGTGCAGGTACAGGTTGTAGTTCGTCCCCGAGAGATTGAGCGCCGAGGTCGTCACGTTCCCCGTCGTCGACGACCCGATCGTCACGTCGCCCAGCGACTGGAAGTTGCTCAACTCGCCCACCGACAGGTCCAGCCCCGCGGCGACCGTGCCCAGGCCCACGTTCCTCCCATTGGAGAACGGCCTCACCGTCACGCCCGCGTCCCCTCGCACCGTGTTCAACACGTCCATCGAGTCCGCCGTCAGCGTCACGAAACCAGTCCCTGCGTTCACCGACGAGTTCACGTTCAGCACCGATTGGGCCGTGAGCGACACATCGCCGCCCGCGGTCGCGATCCCCGTCGTGCCCCCCGCCGTGCCCACGCTCAGGGCGTTCACATCGTTGAAGGTCAACGCGCCGGAAACATTCGCGGCCAGGGTCGCCACGTCGTTCGCCTGCGCCAGCGTGAACGCGCCCGTCCCCAGGAGTTCGAGCGTGCTCGCCGAGAGGCTCCCGACCGTCTGCGTCACACCCGAGGCGTTCAGCGAGACCGCCGCCCCACCCGAGTCGATGCTCGCCGCCAGGGTGAGCAGCCCGCCCGATTGCAAGGAGAGAGCCCCGGCGTTCGACGAGAGCCCCGAGATCGCGAACGAGCCCACCGTCAACGCGTTCGCGTCGCGATAGGCCAATGGCCCAAAGACATTCCCCGAGATCTCGCTCACGTCGTTCGTCGCCGATTGCAGGTCGAACGCCCCGGACCCCGTGAGCACGAGTTGGGTCGCGGTGATCGCGCCACCGGTCTGCGTCACGCCTCCCGCGAGCGCCAGCGTGATCGAACTGGTCGATGCGAGATTCTGCTGCAGCGAGAGCGTCCCGCCCGTCGTCAGCGTGATTCCCGACGCGCTCAGCCCGCTGTCGGTCACCGTCCCGATCGTCAATCCGTCGGTATCACTGAGCGACACGCCCCCCGTCACCACGCCCGCGAGCACGTCAAAGTCGTTCCCCACGAGCGAGCGGTCGTACGACCCCGCGCCGCGCAGCCGC
>JRYE01007116.1_pt1 | contig 19538 bp, 17 predicted proteins | sample 235321 | NCBI WGS metagenome assembly JRYE01 (sample SAMN03074214, study PRJNA261473) | activated sludge metagenome | biome: Common Effluent Treatment Plant; feature: Wastewater; material: Activated sludge; isolation source: activated biomass in a lab-scale reactor treating industrial wastewater at... | reverse complement strand
GAGCCTTTGGCTATTAGGGAAGCTGGCACTCATAACAGCTTTGTAGAAACGCAGTTAAAGGAAAGCCTTTTTCATTTAAGTGCAGAACAGGTTCAGGGATTTATCATTGCTTATGAACCCATTTGGGCTATTGGTACGGGCAAAACCGCATCCAGCAACCAGGCACAGGAAATGCATGCACATATCAGGAAGGTCATAGCAGGCCAATACGGTAAAGAAGTTTCCGATTCGGTTTCTATTTTATACGGGGGTAGCGTAAAAGCATCTAATGCATCAGAACTTTTTGAAAAACCCGATGTAGATGGGGGCCTTGTGGGAGGAGCAAGTTTGGTGGCAACTGAATTTTCTGCCATTATTAATGCCTTAAAGAAACCTTAGATTTTGGTTAGCGTTTTTTGACTAAAATACCGGGTAAGTAAATAAATAAGAGATGCCGTAATTGCGGCNNTAGTGCTTTTTTGACCAAAATACCGGGTAAGCAAATAAATAAGTGATGCCGTAATTGCGGCTGCTATACTTATGGTTGCCCAATTGGGTAAAGCAATTACCATTTTATACAGTATAAGGTAAATAAGGGTTAATACCAGCGTTAATGCCACTAGCCATTTTATGGGAATAATATCGGCTGCTTTTAAGTTAAGAATTTTTGTGGTTTCAACAATATAATAGGCAATTTGCAGGGCCGTGCCCAAAATATAACCTAAGGGAAATGCTTTAATTCCAAGCACAGGATACAGGATAACCACAATTGTAATATTTGCCAATAGATCTATCACGCTTCCCAAAAGAATCGTTTTGTTTTTTTTAAAAACCTGCAAAATGGCGGTAAAGCTGGTTATTCTCAAAAAAGCTATAAAAATGGCGATATTAAAAAGAGGAACAGCGTCCATATATTTTCCATTTAAAAAAAACTGGAATAACGGGGTGGAAAACAAATAAAAAAAGAAAAATAACGGGAAGGATACCGAAGAGCCCATAACCAGGCTCTGCTTAAAGAGTTGAGCGGAATGTTTTTCATGGGTAAGGTTATTGGAAATTTGAACCGAAAGGCTATTGCCCAAAGCCGTTACCAGCATGGCAAAAAAGGGAATTTCGTAGGTGCCGTTGTAATAAACCGAAAAGCCCGAAAGGCTGAGAAGAAAAATGATGACCAGTTTATCGGCATTGGAAGAAAACCGGTTTATGATTTCATTTAAACTGAGTTGATTCCATTGTTGCAAAAAATAAATTTTGTCTTCAATCGGTGCGTTTTTAGACCATTGCTGTTTGCGAATAAAAAGAAAAAACCTTAGGGATTTTATAAAGCTGATACACCCTATTGCCGCTATGAGCCAAATAACAGACCCATGAAGCAAGAGCCAGCTAACATGGATGAGTAAAAAAAGCAAGCTGTATAATAAATTTTGCCTGAGAAATAATTTATCTGCATTTAATTTTAGCACCAGGTTATCCAGCATAAGCATGATGGCTTGTAGAATAGTACAAAAGAAAATACAAGTGAGCAAGGCTATGGATAATTTTTGCTGAACCAGTAAAAGAGTTGCCAATAAAATGATGCCTACCAAAATGGAATAGGGCAGGTGTTTTTTAAAAAGCCAGGGTAAATGGGTAAGAACAGCGTTGCCGGGCAATGTGAGCAATTGCTGAGGAAGGCCCAGGAAAATTAATGGGGCAAATAAATTCATAAAAACCCATGAAGCCTGGTACAGCCCATAGTTTTCTTTAGAAAGTATTAATGAAAACCCAATAAGGATGGCAAAAACAAGTATGACCTGCAGCAGGCGGGCCAGGAAAAAATATTTTGCCTGCAGGAAAACCCTTTTATTAATATTTTGATTTTCTGAATTCTTCACAAGCCTGCTGGTCTGATTTTTTTATTAACACAGCCGGGTTGCCGGCTATGATGCCATAACCTTCTTCAAATGACCGGGTAACTACAGCTCCGGCGGCCACTACTGTAAAGTCCCCCAGGGTTACACCCGGCAATAACACGGCATTCATTCCAATCCAGCAAAAGGCGCCAATGGTAATGGGTTTGCCGCTGTAAACATCATTATTAATGGCATCATGATTTTTTGTAAGTAAACCCACATTGGGGCCAATATTGGTAAAGTCGCCAATGGTTATTCCGTATTCGGCGTCAATATAATTTCCGGGAGAATCGCCGGGAAAAACATTTTTACCCCTTTGGATATTTTGAGGATGGTCAACTGTTGAAGTATGGTGTACCATCCAGGCTACCCGGGTATTCTTCCTTAATAAATATTTAAAAAAAAATCCTGAGATATAAAAGCCCCAGGGCATTTCCTGCCTTAATCCTAAAATACGTTTCAGGTATGACTTTGGCTTCAGCATTTGCAAATGTATTATTTAAACGCCATAAGAAACCGGCTATTGTCCTTTAATAAAAACAGCCGTTTTTAATTTAAAACGGCTGCTAAAGTTTTACCTGCCCCCTTCGATCAATTTATTTTTTAATAAATTTTACTTTATGGTTACCGGCATCCTGGTTTATTTGGAAAATATAGGTTCCGGGTTTTAACTGGCTTACCGGTATGGATATAGTTCCCGATCCAATGAGTAGTACAGATGAAAGCAATTGTCACTGGCTGTTAAANNGAGGTTTACAAATCCCTTTTTACCAAAATCAACGATGCGTATTTCCGATAATTTTTGGGTATTGTTTAAATCCAGTTGTCGGATTCGGTAATAATTTTTACCGGCAATGGGGCTGTTGTCTATAAATTGATATTCGGTATGGGCTCCGTTAACGGAAGCGCTATTTACAAAATGAATAACATTCCAGTTGGTACCATCACCGCTTCTTAATATTTCAAAACCACGGCTTTGGGTTTCATTTGCCGTAGCCCAGGTAAGCTGGCTTTTATTTGACAGTTTAATGGCATTAAAAGAAGTGAATTGAATGGGCAGTGGCGATAAAAACCTACGGAATTGCAATAGCCATTCATAAACATTGGCTTTACCATCTAATTGAGAGGAATAACTGCCGTATAATGCCGGGTTAAGGTCCAGGCTCATCCAGGTTGCATCGTGCTGGGCAACAGGTGGTGTAAAGCTCATTAATGCTGCTTGCTCTCCACCCGAAGGCATAAAGAAGTTTATACGATTTACATATTGTTGTGACCAGCTATAAGGAACCACATTGTCATTAGTATTATGGCAGGCAATAACCGGGAGCCTTGCATTGGCCATATTGGCACATTTGGTATCATCTGGTGAAGATGCCCCGGCAACATTTACCACCGCCGCAATTTTTGCAGGTATTGCTACATTCTCTCCTAAGTAATCCCATAGATAAGCACCGCCATAGCTGTTGCCAATGATATAAAAGCGATCAATATCTACCTTATAATGGGACAATACATATTGATAACAAGCTTCAATTTGCGCTATATTGGTAAACTCAGTAAGACTAAATTGAGGTGTAATTACAATAAACCGGTAGGTTTGTCCATTAACGATAAACTGTTCGGGGAAACTGTGTTCTCTAATATATCGTGTAGGGCGGTCAAAGGCAACGCCTTCCAAATAACCATATTCATTGTTAGGGGCGGGGGNNTTTCAAGGATGGATTTGCAATTTAACGAATTAATATTAATAAAAATCCTATTTATTAATTTTACCGCAGTTGTTTAAAAGTAAGTAAGTTTTAAAGCCTATATCTATAATCAACATTTTGTACACAAGTTGATGAAGGCCTGGGTTGAAAATTAGTAAAATTACTAATTTTAACTCCAAATTGTTTTTAAGAATGACTATTCGCCTTTTTACTAAATTCACTGTTTTTTCATTTTTTGTTTCATTGGTTTTTGGTAACCTTTGTTTTGCACAGTCGGGTAGCCCAATTAAGCTACGGCAGTCAAAAGTTTATGCCGGTATTGAAGTGGGTTCAAAAGGCGTAAAGCTGAGTGTATTGGAAGTTGGAAAAACGGCTCAAAAAGAGTTGCGGTTTAATATTATAAAAGATTCTTCACTCAATACCGATTTTATTTCTTTTAACGACAGGGTATTTCACAATACTTTAGTGGCATTAAACGGCTTCTTTAATTATGCTTTAACCGAAAAAAATATCCCTTCCTCACGAATATATACCGTAATCAGTAGTGGTGTAAAAGTGCAGGCAGAAAAAGAAGCAAATCAGGCGTGGATACAAAAACTCATTGATTCCTTTAGGATTAAAATCAAGGAACCGTCCCGTACTGTGGAAATTATTGATCCTATTAATGAAGCAAGGCTATCACACCTGGGTATTGTACCTGAAGAGCGTCGTTATACCACTTTTTTAATAGATATTGGCAGCGGTAATACCAAGGGTGGTTACTTCCCCAATGGCAACACCAAAAATTTCCGTTTGTTTGAATTGACCTGGGGTACCAAAAGCACGGCCAATGCTACTGAAAAACGGTTGGGCGATAATAATACCATTGAAAATTTCAGCCGCCAGCTTTACAGGGTATTATCCGGTAATGCCGCAGATGAAATTGTGTATGCCGTAAACGTAAGCAATGCCTATAACATGAGCGATTATGTTGCCTTTAGCGGCGGTATAGCCTGGGCAACAGCCGTGCTGATGTATCCTGAGCTTATTGATAACCCGGTGGTTCCCGTCACCTATGATGAAGTAGTTAAATTCCGGGAGCAACTTTTAAAAAATTACGCCTCTTTGTCCACCTCTTTTACTGTACCCGATGCCATTGATGATAACGATAAACAACTGGCATTAAAAACGGCAAAAACGGTGAATAAAGTTTTTGATCAACGCTCTATGCTTGCCGGTACCGGGTTGCTTTTAAATATTATGCGCCAGTTTGAAGGCGTTTATGAGAAAAAACAGTTTTTCCTGGTCAAAAACGGACAAGTAGGCTGGGTGTCAGCTTATGTTCGTCAAGATCTTGAAAAGGAACAGGAATAAGCTATGACCGAAAACTCCAAAACTACCTTATTGCTCATTCTCTCAGGCCTCCTGATTGTAATGGGTCTTGTATTGTTTTGGATGTGGGGCTATACCACGGCCAACCAAAAAGCAGTAGATAAAATTGCCACGGCACAGGCTCAAAAAAAACTGGCCGCTAAAACTATTGCTGCAAGCATCTCTGTTGCGCCCGATTCGGCTTATGTAATTAAACTTAACGGCCTGGATAAAGCCATTGATTCGCTGGCTAAAAATTCCGATACGCTCAAAACCGGCATATGGAATAATATCAATGAATTTTATGCGCTCCGCCAGGAGATCAACAGCCTTTTACAAAAGCAACCGAATAACGCCAATATTACTGCTGCTGCAAAAAAAATTGAAGAACTGCAATACCGGCTAAAGCAATTAAGCACAACCAATACCGAAATTTTAAATGAAAACAAGCGGTTGATGCTGCTATTAAACCAGCTTAAAAACCTGCAGGCTGAAAATAACACGCAACAAAACGAACCGGTTGCTGAAGAGACCAACTCAAAAGTACCTGTGCAATCAAATATTACTGATAAAGATCCTATTACCACCGCTGCACCCGAAGTTATTTCTCAAAGTAATTTTTCATCCGTATTTAGTGCCTCCGATTTACAGCTTACTGCCTTTCAACTCAATGATGGAAAAACGGAAGAAACCAATATTGCCGGCAAGGCTTCAAAAATAGTAGGTTCCTTTAATTTCAAAAACAACAGTTCTCAAAGTAATACTACCGAAGTGATCGTAGTGGTTACCCAGCCCAATGGAAAAATTTTGCAAAAATCTTCCTGGGAATCGGGCTCTTTTAGAACCAAAGAAGGAAAGCGAATGATTTACACCTGCAAACTAAGGAATGATTATGAAGCCTGGGAAACCAAGCGGCTGCTCTTTACCCTGGTGGGAGAAAATTATGCTTCGGGCAAATACAGTATGAGGGTTTATCAAAACGGCATCATGCTGGCCAATTATATCAGGCAACTGGGTTAGGCGTTTACTGCACTAACCGAATGATCACGAAGCCGATGAATGCAAAGCGGCAAAACTTGTTTTAATTTTTTCGGTAAGTTTATTGCTGATCATTTTAGATGCCGTTACAATCATGTTTTTAAAGGCTGTAGCCTTGGAGATTCCGTGGCCGATAATAACCGGCTTGGCTACACCCAATACCGGCACGCCTCCATACATTTCAAAATTAAAACGGTTAAAATGTTCGTCGTTAATCTTTCGGCGTTGGGTAATATCATGTATGCTCTCAGCCAGTTTTAAAACCACATTACCGGTAAAACCATCGCAAATCATTACATCGGCTTTATTCATTAAAATATCCCGCCCTTCAATATTACCAATAAAATGGAGTTGCTTATTTGCCTTAAGCAGCGGGTAAGTAGCCTGGGTGAGTAAATTACCTTTGCCTTCTTCTTCGCCTAAATTTATGAGGCCTATTTTTGGTTTTGGTATTTTAAGAATATGTTCGGCAAATAATGAACCGAGGAGTGCAAATTGCTCCAGGTTTTCGGGTTTACAATCTGCATTTAAACCTACATCGGCCAGTAAACCGAGTGATCCGTCTTCACGGGGCATATAAGCGCCAATTACCGGCCGCATTACGCCTTCAATATTTTTTATGCTGAATAAAGCACCCACCATCATGGCCCCGGTATTACCTGCACTAATAAACGCATCGGATTTTCCTGATGCCAGCAACTGAAACCCAATGGCAATGGAAGATTGTGTTTTTTCTTTTAAGGCTTTTGTCGGGTGCTCATGCATTTCAATCATTTGCGGGGCATGAACAATCGTCCAGTGACCTTCAGCCAATTGCTGTTGTTGAATTTGCCGGCTTATGGCCGCTTCATCTCCAACCAGCAGCAGGTGCAAATTTTCTTTAGTATCCTTCAAAAAATCTTTTACTCCTTTTACGGCTTCCAAAGGGGCAAAATCGCCGCCCATCATATCAAGAGCAATAGTCATTATGAGGATATTTGTGAATGAAAAATTCCAAAGCAGGTATGAAGTTAAACATCAATACCGGTTTTGGAATAAATAATTTTATAAGCAAAAACGATGAAAAGCTTTTAAAAAAAACTTAGGCTTTTAAAGGCGCTTTTTCAGCTACCAGTTTTCCTTTGTAATAAAGCTTGCCTTCNNTGTTTTGTCCACACTTAATGTAGTGGCTTCTGCTTTATAGTGCGTTCTTCTTTTTGCGCTGCGTTGTTGACTATGTCGCCTTTTGGGATTTGGCATGATGGTTTATTTTATAATTTTTATTATTCGTTACCTGCGAAGGTAATTTTAGTTTAATTCTTTTTAAATTTTTCAAGTCCTTTCCAAAGGGTAGAAGCGTTGTTCTCTTCATTTCGTTCTTCCATTTCTTTTAACCGGTTCAGCACTTCCTGGTTGCATTGCGGCCCACCCATTTCTTCGGGGCTGCACATCCGTTGCATCGGCAGGCTCAGCAGGGCAAATTCATAAAACCAATCGGCAAGATGCAGGTGGCTTTCTGTACGGGATATATAAAATACATCCGGGTCTTCCTCCTGGGCATTCATTTCCTCGGGGTTGTCCACCATTTTTACAACCATATTATTTTCATCCCACAAATCCATATTTAACGGATTTCCACAACGGTGACAAACCACATCGGCTTTGCCTCCAATTTCAAACTTTAAAAGCATAAAGCCATTCTTTTTATCCAGCAATAGCTTTATTTGTACCTTCGCATTTTTGAAATCTTCTGCGCCGTTTTCTGTAAAGAACTTATCGTCTTACTCATAGTTAAACTCATGGATACCGGGCTTTAAACCCACAAATGCAATCTCAAACTGCCGTTTCTTAGCCATCGGTAAAGTTTAAAGGACGGCAAAGGTAATATTTTTTAATGTAAAATTGACCATTATTAGCACTAAATGGGGCAAATCGGGCATTTTTTTTATGATTTGGTCTTTTTTAATAGTTTTATTGCCATGCGTAATTTAAAAAACTGGGTTTATGGTTGTATTTTATTTCTGGCCTGTATTTCCATAAGGTTATATAGCCTAAACCCGGCAAGGGTAGAATCGGGCTATTCCACCGGTTTTTTTCCCGGTTTTTCGGCCTTTCAACGTACGGTTTTTGGCAAAATACCTTTTTGCATTGGCGATATTATTTACCTCCTGCTGTTTTTTTGGCTTATAGCCCTTTTCTCGGTGTTTTTATCCTCCCTGGTACGAAATAAAAAAATACCCAACTTTTTCCATACCACTTTAAAATGCCTGTTTAGCCTCATGGCGCTATATATCATTTTTAATGTTTTTTGGGGGTTAAATTATAACCGAAAAGGCATTAAATGGCAATTGGGTTTGCCGGAAAGAGAGCAATACTCCACCGAAGACCTTCGCAACCTGAATTGCCTGCTTTTGGATAATATCAATCAATCCAAAAGGGCCATTATGAACGGGCAAAAGAAATTAAGTTCAGGGCAACTGTTTAAGAAAGTGGATGAGGCCTATCAATCGGCAGCGGTTCAATTTCCTTTTTTACAGTATCAGCCGGTTTCTATAAAGCCCGGCCTTTGGGGAAATTGGCAAAGTTATACCGGCATTTCGGGCTACTATAACCCTTTTACAGGCGAAGCACAAATGAATATGCATTTACCCGATTTTATTTTACCCTATACCGCCTGCCATGAAGTGGCGCACCAGTTGGGTTATGCAAAAGAAATGGAAGCAAATTTTGTGGGTTATATTGCTGCCGTTTCATCAAAAGATACGTTATTTCATTATTCGGCCTATATTGATTTATTTATGTACGCCAATATGAGTTTATATTTTTCGGNNCGGATTCCAGCTTTGCCCGAATTTGTCGAAATGATTTATTGCCCCAGGTAAAGGAGGATTACAAACGTTGGCGAAATTTTAAACGGACCCACCAAAGTTTTATGAACCCTGTGATAACGGTGCTGTATGGCAATTTTTTAAAGCAAAACCAGCAACCGCTTGGCATGCAAAGTTATAATGCGGTAACCGGCTTTTTAATTGACTGGTATAAAAAATACGGAAAAATTTAAGCAGGGGGAATGCGTTTCTCAAAATGCGTTCTTCCACATCATACTTTCCACCGGCTTGTTGGGCTGGCCGCTGTATTTGGCATTTTTCTTTTGGTTGTATTTCACTTCAATATCGCCTTCTACGGGAAAATAAATAAGTTGTCCAATGTGCATCCCTTTATTAACCCTTACGGGTTGTTTTACGGAAANNCCGGTAGATGATTTCCCTTCAAGAAAAGGAACATGCTGATGCGTTTCCGTATATTCTTCTGTAACGCCAAGGTAAAAAATATGCGGTTGTAAAACCAGGCCTTCATCGGGTATTTCAAAATGGCGAATGGTATTGTGTTTTTTTGCATCAAGTTCAGCGCTTTCGTAAGTGGCCAGGTTAGCGCCTAAATGCACATCATAGCTATTGCTGCCCAGGCACTCCCGGTTATAGGGTACTATTTTTATTGAGCCTTTTTCCATTTCTTCTAAAATACGTTTATCACTTAATATCATGGTTTCTTAGTTTATTTGTAAAAATAAATTTTTTCAGTTTTCTGCATGCTGTACATTTTTTAAGATGCCGCTGGTTTATCAACAAAATATTAACCAATTCACCAAACTGGGCCTTTGGCATATTCTTGAGCCGGAAGCTTTCTTTTTACAAAACGTGCCTTTGCAAAAAGAAATCACCCATCCGCATAAGCGGTTGCAGCATTTGGCGGGACGCTATTTATTGAGGGAATTGTTTCCCCGGTTTCCGCTGGAGCTTATTAAAATTGCCGATACCCGGAAGCCTTTTTTGCCCGATGAAGCGTATCATTTTTCTATATCTCATTGCGGCGATTATGCGGCGGTGATGGTAAGTACCCAATACCGTGTGGGCGTGGATGTGGAATGGCCACAGCCTAAAATAGCGTTGATAAAGCAAAAATTCCTTACCGCCGAAGAAGAAGAAATTTTGAAGGCTTTTGGCGATAGGGATGATTGGGTAACACTCACCACAGCCTGGAGTTGTAAAGAAGCCATTTTTAAATGGTATGGTCTTGGGGGATTAGATTTTAAAAAGCACATGAATATCCTTGAAGTACAACAAAATGAAATGGGGTATCGTATTCAATGCAGTATTAACAAATACTTCCGGGAATATTTAGAAATACATTCTTTATTTATTGAGGGCAATGTGCTGGCCTGGGTTGCTACCGAAGCGGCAAATCTTTAAGCTTACCTATTCTTCGCTGCTGCTGTGGTTTTGGCCTTCTTCCAGTTGCAGGTTTATGGTATCGTTTCCTGATATTCCTTCAATGCTTCCGGAAATATGTAATGAATTTTGAATGATGAGTTCAATTTGTTTTTCTTTTTTCTTCCAGTTTTTTTCAAAATCATCCCGCTCTTTTTGAAGCATATTTTTCAATTGGCTAAAGCCTTCCCTCATGGCATTCCAATTGCCGGTAAACTCCGGGCTGGTGAGGTAATGATATAAAGCTACCATTTTCTCACCTTTATTTTCCTGGCTTTTACGGGTGTCGCTTATTTTTAGAAGGGCATTTCTTAAGATTAAGGCAAGGCTTTTTACCTCGGTGAAATTACAGATGTACACGCCGTTTTTTTCTCCAAACTGCTGCATGTCTTTAGGAAAAGCCCGGGTTACAATAACGGCCACATCGGCATTTTGGCCCAGCATATCGGCTTTGAGTTTTTCGATCCAGTCGGGGCCGAAATTTTCAGTTCTCTTGCTTTCATAAATAATTTTTCCGGCAGGTTGCCCCAGGTTGTTGCGTACGGTTTGGATGCAATCGGCGCCTTTCACCCCTTTGCCCACTTCTTCAATTAAATCAAATGGAAATGATGTACGGAGTAATTCCTCCAAAGCCTGTTCCTGCACTTCGCCCTGTAATTGCATGGAACCCTGTTCGGCTTTGCGTTTCATTTCATCGGCTAGTTTTTTCTGGTCTTCCAGTTGTTTTTCCAGTTCTTTAATCTTTAAATGCTGTTCATTGTCTTTAAGGGTATTTTTCTCTGCTTCCTGCCGGCGAATTTGCTCGGTAAGGCTCTGCCTTTCCTGCTGTAGTTTTTTTTGCAGTTCAATTTCCAACTCCTGTTCTTTATTTTTTAATTGCTGTTCTTTTTGCAGGTAGGCCAGTTCTTTTTGCCTGGCGGCTTTAAGCCGTTCTTCATTATCGGCATTGGATTGCTGCAATATCTTTAACCGGTTTTCAAAATCTGCACTTATGGTTTTGCGTAAGTTTTCTTCCGCACTAATCCGGGCCTGCTCTTTTTCTTTAAGCATCAACGAATCAAATTCTTCTTTTTTCTTTTTTTGCCAATCCTGCATTTTAATACGCAGTTCTTTTTCCACTTCGTCCCTGATGGCATCTGTAGGTTCAAAAAAACTGCCGCATTTGGGGCATTTAATTTCTTGTTGCATGATAAAAAAATTAAAACAGGAGCAGGTTTGTCAGCCATTAGCTAATGCTTTCCACCTGCATTTCTTTATTGATTTTAAGTACAAGGCCTTGCATTACTTTTCCGGGGCCACATTCGGTAAAACGGGTTGCGCCATCCCGGATCATGGCTTCTACACTTTGCGTCCAGCGTACCGGGCCGGTAAGCTGATCAATTAAGTTTTGTTTAATGGCAGCGGCATCGGTAACGGCCTGTGCAACCACATTTTGATAAACCGGGCAAACCGGCTCATTAAACGGGGTAGCGGCTATTGCTGCAGCCAGTTCTTCTTTTGCCGGCATCATTAAGGGAGAATGAAAAGCGCCGCCAACGGGCAGGATCAGCGCCCTTTTTGCACCGGCTTCTTTCATTTTTTCGCAGGCAATCGTTACGGCATTTATGGTGCCGCTGATTACCAACTGTCCCGGGCAATTATAATTTGCAGCTACCACAATATCATTTAATTCCCGGGCAACATCGTTACAAATTTGTTCTACTTTTTCGTCGGGCAGGTTAAGAACTGCCGCCATGGTAGAAGGAGCAAGCTCACAGGCTTTTTGCATGGCGGCTGCACGAATGCTCACTAATTTAAGGGCATCGGCAAATGCCAGGGTTTGGTTGGCAACAAGGGCCGAAAACTCGCCAAGGGAATGCCCTGCTACCATATCGGGCCTGGCATTGGGTAAACTGCTAAACACCGCTACGGAATGAATAAATACGGCCGGCTGGGTTACATTGGTTTGCTTTAAGGCTTCATCGCTCCCGCTAAACATGGTATCGGTTATCCGAAAACCCAATAGGTCATTAGATTCTTCCATTAAGCTGCGGGCCACTTCGTTATTTTCAAAAAGGGGTTTGCCCATTCCGCTAAACTGGGCGCCTTGCCCCGGAAAAATATATGCATGTTTCATAAACTGGAGTTTGAATGTAAAAATAAGCACTAAGCCGAATGTGAAAAAATCAGCCTATAGCGATAAAAAAATTAGATAAAGGGCATGAACAAAAACACCCCGTGATTTACGAGGTGTTTCTAATTATTGCAGGCAACAAATTTTATTTATGTGCTTCAATTTTCTTTACAAAATTGGCTTTAGGTTGTGCGCCAATTAGTTTATCCACCACTTCGCCGTTTTTAATAAACAATATGGCGGGAATGGAAGTAATGCCATAATTGAGGGAAACCTGCGGATTATTATCCACATTTACTTTCCCCACTTTTACTTTACCATCATATTCTTTGGAAAGTTCTTCAATCACAGGGCCAATTGCCCGGCAGGGGCCGCACCATTCTGCCCAAAAATCCACTACAGAAAGTTTATCGGAATTGATGACTTCCTGCTGGAAGTTGGTATCAGTTAATTCTAAAGCCATAATATAAATTTTTATTTTGTTGAATACAGAACTGCAAATTTACTACCAAAGAATTAATTATGCAGATATGACATATCCACACTTGTGTATACTTAAGCTACTGTAAAAAGGTCAGCCTGTTATGGCGTTTTAGCATCAGTAATTTTTAGTATTTAGTTGAGTACTACATGAATGTCTATGTATGCATTTTCCGTAAAAAACTGCACTAAATCGTCGTTCATGGTAAAACCCATATTTAAAGTGTGCATATTTACATTTAACCCGGTTTCGGGGTCTTTAATGTTGAACAATATGGAGGTTGTACCGGGATGAGCTTTAAAATTATTCTCCATAAAAGCAATAAAATCATCATCTATAAAACCCGGGTTTATATTTATTTTCACTTGCTTTGTGTTCGTGATTTTAATGGTTTCCAGCAGGTGAATTTTAGCCAATTGATACCGGTATTCTTCGGAGTTAAAAAACTTTTTATAAGCGCCTTCAATCATTATGATCATACCCTTCTCCAGGTATTTTTGATAGCGTACATAATCTTCGCTCCATAACATAATTTCTGTTTTGCCGTAAAAATCTTCGATGTGTAATACGCCAAATTTTTTACCGTTTTTTGAAACCCTGTGTTGGGCATCAATTACCAGGCCTGCAATGCGTATGGGCCGTGTATAGGGTTTTTCTTTTATGGTGTTTTTAATTTCATTAAACCGGCTAATGGGTTGAATGTCGTAATGGGTAAGTTCAAATTTATAATTATCCAAAGGATGGCCGCTGATAAACATGCCGGTTACTTCTTTTTCATAATCGAGTTGCTCAATTAATTGCCAGGGATTGCAATTGGGTAATTTCGGCGGTTCTATGGGGGGTAATTCCAAATCGCCAAACAATGTATTAGATGAATTTGAATTATGTTGTTGTATAACGGAACCGAATTTTATTATTTTTTCAAGGTTGCTGATATCGCCTGCATTGGCATATAAATATTGCGCCCTGTGCATTTGTTTAAAGCAATCAAAAGCGCCACCGTAAATGAGGCTTTCCAACGATTTTTTATTTACGGTACGCAGGTTGGCCCGTTTCACCAGGTCAAATATATCTTTATAAATACCGTTCTTTTTTCTTTCTTCAATTATGTTTTCAATGGCGGCTTCGCCTACACCTTTTAAACCGCTAAATCCAAACCTTATTTCTCCTTTATTGTTTACAGCAAAACCACTTTGCGATTCATTAATATCGGGGCCAAGCACTTTTATTTTCATGCGCCGGCATTCTTCCATGTAAAATGTTATTTTTTCAATACTGCCTGCATGATTCAGCACAGCAGCCATATATTCATTGGGGTAATGCGCTTTTAAATAAGCCGTTTGATATGCTACAAATGCATAACAGGTAGAATGCGATTTGTTAAATGCGTATTGGGCAAAAGCTTCCCAGTCGGTCCAGATTTTTTCTAATTTATCAATAGGATGGCCTTTGGCGGTAGCTCCGGTAATGAAGCTTTCTTTCATTTTGTCCAGGATGGCTTTTTGTTTTTTTCCCATTGCCTTTCGTAAGCCATCGGCATCGCCTTTGCTAAAGCCTGATAATTTTTGTGAGATTAACATCACCTGTTCCTGGTAAATGGTAATGCCCTGCGTTTCTTCAAGGTATTCCTGCATTTCGGGCAGGTCATAGGTTACAATTTCTTTGCCGTGTTTGCGGGCAATAAAAGTAGGGATATAGCTCATGGGACCGGGCCGGTAAAGGGCATTCATGGCAATGAGGTCATCAAATTTATCGGGCTTAAGTTCCCGTAAATATTTTTGCATTCCGGGGCTTTCAAATTGAAATGTGCCATTGGTTTCTCCCCGCTGGTAAAGGGCATAGGTTTTTTCATCGTTTAAGGGCAGATCATTAATGTTGATGTCCTCACCATGATTTTGATGAATTAATGCGAGGGCCGTTTTTATAATGCTCAGGGTTTTTAAACCCAGGAAGTCCATTTTAATTATACCGGCTTCTTCAATGCTGTTCCCTTCAATTTGCGTTACCCATAAATCAGAGTCTTTGGATGTTGCAACCGGTATGAGCTCGGTAAGGTCTTGCGGCGCTATAATGATGCCTGCCGCATGGATACCGGTATTTCTTACCGAGCCTTCTAAAATTTCTGCTTCTTTTAAAATTTTGCCCAGTTGTTCATCTTCTTCATAAATGGTTCTGAGTTTTTTTACCGATTCAAGGTCGTCGCTGTTTAATTGTTCTTTTTCGGTTAAAGAAATTTCGGAGTCGCCGGTTTTGTCATTTTCGGTAAGCGGTGCATGCAGCACCCTTTTTAAATTAATACCCGGTTTTTCCGGCACCAGTTTGGTGAGCATCCGGCTGGCATCCAGGGGCAGGTCCATAACCCTTGCCACATCGGCTATGCTGCTTTTTGCAGCCATAGTTCCATAAGTAATGATTTGGGCGACCTGTTTTTTTCCGTATTTGTTTACAACATAATCAATTACTTTTTGCCTGCCTTCGTCATCAAAGTCGGTATCAATATCGGGCATGCTCTTTCTTTCGGGGTTTAGAAAACGTTCAAAAAGTAAATTGTATTTTAATGGATCAATATTGGTGATGCCTAAGCAATAAGCCACTACCGAACCTGCCGCAGACCCACGCCCCGGGCCAACAAAAACGCCGATTTCACGACCGGCCCGTATAAAATCGCTCACTATAAGAAAATAACCTGCAAAGCCCATTTTTTCAATAACGCCCAATTCAAACTGGATGCGTTGTTCAATTTCGGGGGTGAGGATTTTGTACCGATGATTGGCGCCCGCCCAGGTGATATTGGCTAAATATTCATCCTGTGATTTAAAATTTGAAGGCACTTCAAAAATAGGTAGAAGAATCTGTTTATTCAGGTTGAGCAAATCAACTTTTGAAACAATTTCGTTAGTGTTTTCAATAGCTTCCGGAAGGTCTTCAAAAACCTTGCTCATTTCCCGGGTTGTTTTTAAATAAAACTGGTCATTGGGAAAGGCAAATCGTTTATTGCGGATATTTACATCATCATCGGTAAATTCCCTTAAAGCCGGGGTACTTTGTTTTTCGCCGGTATTTACACAAAGTAAAATATCGTGGGCATTAAAATCTTTTTGGTCAATATAATGGCTGTCGTTACTGGCAATCACTTTAACCTTATATTTTTGGGCAAATTTTAATAAAGCTTTGTTTACCTTTTCCTGCTCGGCAAGGCCATGGCGTTGCAGCTCTACATAAAAATCATCCTGGAAAATATTTAACCACCATTTAAATTCATTTTCTCCTTCGGCTTCACCATGTTTTAATATGGTTTGCGGAACTAAAGCGCCCAGGCAGCAGGTAGTGGCAATCAACCCTTCGTGATATTTGTGGATGAGTTGCTTATCAATACGGGGATACTTGCTGTACATACCTTCAATGTATCCCAAGGAAGTGAGTTTAATTAAATTTTTATACCCGGTTTCGTTTTTGGCCAGCAATATTTGATGGTGGCGGGGGTCTTTTTCTTCTTTGCTAAACGATTTTCGGGTACGATCATGTGTAATATAAAATTCGCAACCTACAATGGGTTTTACTTTTAAACTACCATCATCATTTTTATGCTTATAGGCTTCTTTCACAAATTCAAAAACCCCAAACATATTTCCATGATCGNNTAATAAAAATTGAAAGGGTAACAAATTTCGGAATTTTAAAGCCTGCCCGGCTATTCTTTTCTCCACATTCATTAAACGCCTGTTTCGATTTTTTGCCGTCAGAGGATTTGGAGCAGGATAAATATTTTTTTTATTAATTTTTAGAAAAACAATATATTTGACAGTTCTAAAACCGACAAAGTTCAATTGTTATGAGAAATTCTACTTTCCTGCTTAATTGTTTTCTTACACTTTTATTTTTTTCGGGCTTTAAAAGTTTTGCAGCGCCACCTTCAAATGATGAATGTGCAAATGCCATTGAATTAACCGTGGGAACCACCTGCAATTATGTACAATATACCAATGTGGAAGCAACGGCATCTGCAGGCATTCCACAACCTATTTGCGGCAATTACCAGGGGGGTGATGTTTGGTTTAAGCTGGTAGTGCCTGCAACCGGCGGCATCCAGTTAAATGCCAATGTGGGCAGTATGACAGACGGCGTTATGGCCCTTTACCTGGGAACCTGCACCTCTATGGCGGTATTGGCCTGTGATGATGATGCAAGCCCCAATGGTTTAATGCCATTGTTGGAGTATTATGGTTTAACACCCGGCTCAACGGTTTATATTCGTTTTTGGGGTTATGGAAATAATAATTACGGCACTTTTTCTATTTGTGCAAAAGTTATGAACCCACCTAATAATTGCACCTTGAATAATCCCGGTGGATGCTCATGCCCAACACCGGGATCCACAGACTGCCAGCTTTTGCCCGATATTATTGCCGGGAAACATTCGCTGAACGATAATAACGGCTGGTTTGAATTTGGCCAACTGGCTGCAAATCCCAATAAAGGATTACTGCGCTTAGATGTAGCAACGGCAAATGTTGGCTGGGGACCAATGGAAGTAATACCCACTAACGATTACCTCTGCGGAACCGATACGTTGCATAACTTTTTTCCACCATCAAATTTTCAATGCCCCAATGGCGCACAGGTTCGTCGCCTGATCAATCAAAAAGTATATCATAAAGTGGGCAATACCTTTCAGTTTGAGTTAAGGCCTGCAGGATTTATGATTTACCATCCTACACATGGCCATATTCATATGGACGACTGGGGCTTATATACCCTGCGATTAAAAGATGCATCGGTAGCAGATACTTTGCAATGGCCCATTGTAAACTCAGGAATAAAAGTGAGTTTTTGCCTTTTAGATCTTACGACATGCACCGGTAGCGGCGGTGATTGTATTGATGAAGCCGGCAATGTATTATCCAATGGCGATTTTCCCAATTATGGGCTTGGCGGTGGAAATTATAATTGTGGAAATGATATGCAGGGTATTAGTGTGGGCAAGGTGGATATTTACCATAGTTACTTAGATGAAAGCTTTGTAAAAATTCCTTATGAAGCTTGTAATGGTGAATATCATGTGGTGATTCAGATTGATCCGGATAATCATTTTTTGGAAATGAATGAGAATAATAACTGGTTATCGGCAAAAACCAATCTTACCCAGCAGCGACAAAGTAATACCGGGCCTTATGCATATATTTTCAGTGAAGAAGGGAATATTTTATGCTACGGAAACAATATGGCTTTAATAGCAAGTGGCGCCAACGCTTATACATGGAGTACCGGTGCTGCCACTCAATCTATCCAAATCAACCAGGCGGGCAAATATTGGGTAAGGGCAACCACTCCCTGCGGCACCATTACCAGTGATACTCTGGAGATTTTATCCAATAGCGCAGCGCCAACTCTGTACAAGGCCGATTCCGTTTGTACCGGGGCACAGGCCCATCTTTTTGCCAATGGCAATAATACTAAATGGTATGATGCACCCACAGGGGGTAATTTAATATTTACAGGGAATAATTTTACAACTCCCGCCTTAGCAGGAAGCACAACTTACTATGTAGCCAATGAGCCCTTGCCGGTTTCGGGTTCAATAGGCCCTTCTTCTACAAGCTTCAGTGGCAATGGATATTTTTCTTCATCGGTGGATGATTATCTTATTTTTAATGCATTTCTTCCCTTTACGTTNNTTACGTTAAAAAACGTAACCATTAATGCCCAAAATGCCGGGAACCTAAAGGTTCAATTAAGAACCATTTATGGTAAACTCATTTCTGAAAAAACAGTAGCCGTGCAATCCGGCATACAGGAAGTGCTGTTGGATTTAGCCATTCCTTCGGGCTTAAACCTTCAGTTGGGTATAGCCAATAGTAATGTGAGTTTATTTTGCAGCACAGTGCCGAGTGGAAATATTGGTTACCCTTATAAATTAAATAGTATTGCCAATATTGTAGGTTCAGCAGACGGCGATATTCAGTATGCCATGTTTTATAATTGGAAAATTGATGTTCCGCAAGTTTCCTGCGGTACGGTGTTAAGGCAACCGGTAACGGCATTAGTGGTACCGCCAGATGCGCCTGTAATTACCGGCCTGGCTCTGGAATACCTGCATACCGCTTCGGCAGTTACGCTTTCTGCAACCCCTGCGGGTGGCGTATTTAGCGGTACTGCAGTAAGCGGCAATACGTTTAGTCCTGCACAAGCGGGGTTAGGTACGCTTGATATCACTTATACTTATACCCTGGGTAATTGCGTTAAAACTACTACGGCATCTACAACAATAAAATTCGATAGTTCAACCATACATTATAACACAGAGATAAAAATTATTAATAACCCGGCCTCAACACCGCAAATTTTTGTTTCGGTAAATGAGCCGGGCAAGGCAGAGTGGAGAATATTTAATGAAGCAGGGCAGTTGATTCAAAAAGGGATATATAATGTATTGCGGGGTAATAACCTGTTTGCGTTGCAAATGAAAAATTTATCTCACGGGCTATATGTATTTGAAGTAACCTTAAGCGCCGATAACAGCAAAAAGGTTTTCAAAATAGTACGATAATAAGAAAGAAATAATAAAAATTATTCTTTGCCCCGGAGATAATGGTCAAACCATTTTACGAATTCTTTTCTTTCTTCGGCCATGTTTTGCCAGGTATGGTCGGCGCCCTTTTTGTATTGAACCATTATGGGAACATGTTGGCTTTCCATTTCGGTTTTTATCCTCATGGATTGCTGAACCGG
>JRYE01002207.1_pt1 | contig 19776 bp, 20 predicted proteins | sample 235321 | NCBI WGS metagenome assembly JRYE01 (sample SAMN03074214, study PRJNA261473) | activated sludge metagenome | biome: Common Effluent Treatment Plant; feature: Wastewater; material: Activated sludge; isolation source: activated biomass in a lab-scale reactor treating industrial wastewater at... | reverse complement strand
GAAGCTCAACCCGCCGCAGCCGGATCCGACCCAGCAGATGATCTTCTACTGGATGCCGCTGCTGTTCACGTTCCTGCTCGCAGCATTCCCGGCCGGCCTCGTCATCTACTGGGCCTGGAACAACGTGCTGTCGATCGCGCAGCAGTCGTACATCTCGCACAAGCAGGGCGCGGACTTCCATCTCCTCGACAACATCAAGCGCACGTTGGCGCCGATCGGGCGCCTGCTCGGTCTCAGCAAGACCTCATCCAAGACCGAAACCAAGTGATGACCGGCGCGGCTCTCTTCAGCCCCGAGGATCTCGCGGCAGGGGAGCGGCTCGTCGCCAGGCCCTGGCGCTTCGTCAAGGGCGTGGTGGCGCTCGACGGGCTGCCGGCGGACGGATGGTGCGAGGTCGCCTTCGCCGGGCGCTCCAACGTCGGCAAGTCGAGCCTCATCAACGCCATGGTGCGCAACGGCTCTCTGGCGCGCACCTCCAACACGCCGGGGCGCACGCAGGAGCTCAACTTCTTCGCGCCGGCGGAGGATCCGCTCTATCTCGTCGACATGCCGGGCTATGGATTCGCCAAGGCACCGAAGGACAAGGTCGAGACGTGGACGGCGCTGATCCGCGCCTATCTCGCCGGCCGGCCGACGTTGCGCCGCGCGTTCGTTCTCGTCGACAGCCGGCACGGGATCAAGCCGCCCGACCGCGAGATCATGACGATGCTCGACACGACCGCGGTCCCCTACCAGATCGTGCTGACGAAGGCCGACAAGATCAACGTGCCGGCGCTCGACGCCGTCTTTGCGGCGACGGGGCAGGCGATCAAGAACCATCCGGCTGCGTTTCCGACGGTGCTCGCGACCTCGTCGGAGACCGGAGCCGGCATTCCGGAGCTGCGCGCGACGCTGGCGGCGCTGCTCAGGGATTGAGGCGCAGGGAGCTGCCTGGCGAAGCAGCAAACAGCGCTCGTTTCGCTTTCCCCTACCCATTCATCACCGCGCCAGCCTACTCTTGCGCCGCGGACGTATCTGGATTGCCAGACGGCGAAGCTCGCGCGCGGCTCAGCCGCCGAGATGCTTGGCGATCAAGAGCTGTGCGATGACCCAACCGGTCTCGCCGAACTTGGCCAGGAGGCCGCCGATCACGGCCGCGGCGATCCAGCCGATCCAGCGGGCGGCGGTGCGCGCGTAGTTGATCGACACCTTGACGTCCACGATCTGGTCCGGCAACGCGGTCTCCGCCGTCATGCCGTCGGCGCCGACGGTGCGCGCCGAGACGATCAGCTGCAACGGACGCCGGCCCCGCGCGCGCGGCGTGACCGTCCAGCGCCAGCTTGCGAAGTCGTCGCTGCCGAAGCCGAGCACGTTCTCGATCCATTGCGTCTCGGGCGAGCGGTTCTCGATCGTGAACCCGCCGTCGGGCGCGCGCAGGCGCACCGACATCGCCTTCGTGACCACGACCTCATGGCGGAAGGCCGCGCCGCCGCCCTGCAAGCCTTCCGCCAGCGCCTTGACGTCGGCGCGCGCGATGCGGGCCTCGGCCACGACCGGCACGCCAACGCGCATGCGCCGCGGGATGTTCTCGATGAGCTGGCCGGATTCGATCAGCGGCCACGAGCCGACGAAGGGGCCGGACGGCGCGGCGCGGCGGCGGTCCGCGGGCGGGCTGGCGTTGCCCGTTGCGGCGGGGGCCGGCGTGGCGGAGGCAGGTGTGTGCCAGCGGGTGCCGGCGGCCGTATTCGGCGGTGGCTGCGGCTCAGATGGCGGGAGGGGATGAGCGCCCGTCCCGGGGTGCGAAGAGGGGATCGGCCATGACGCGGCATCCCGCTCATGACGGGGGGCCGGGACGGCGCCGGGGCGCTCGGCCGTGAGCGAGGGGAGGCCGTCCGAGGGGCGCTCGGCGGCGTGTTCCGATGCCGGGGGCTCGCGCTCGAACGGCGGCTCGCGGGGAGCCATCGGCGCCGGCTGCGGCGGGCCGCCGAGGTCGGGATAGTTGGTGCGCGTGAGCGGTGATGGCGGTCTCTCCGGCCGCTCTGCCTCATCCGGGCGTTCCATGTCGGGCTGCCCCATGTCCGGACGCCCCATGTCCGGACGCCCCATGTCCGGATGTCCAACGTCCGGATGCTCCACGTCGGCGCGTCCCATGTCCGTTGGGCGCGGCTGCAGCCGCTCGCGGGCCGAGGCCAGGATTTCCTCGGTGCTTGCCGGGCGGGTCAGATCGGGAGGCGGGGGCGCTCCGAAGTCGGGTCTCGGACGCGGCTCGGCCTCCTCGCGCTCGGGCTCGTGGTCCGGCTGCGGCGGTGGTGCGGGATATGAAGGGGGCGGCGGCGCAGGGCGCGGAGGGGCCGGTGCCGGGTGGGATGCGACGGGTGCCGGTTGGGGCGCGGCGGGTGCCGGTTGTGGCGGCGGGGGCGCGGGGGGAGCTGCGCGCTGGAGTGCCCGGATCGCCTCCTCGAAGGTTAGACCCTGCACGCGCAGCAGGTGGGCGGCCGCGCTCTTGCCGTCGCCGACGATGGCGGCCAGCACGATGGCCCCGTTGATCTCGCGCCGGCGGCCTTGTTTCGCGGCTGCGGCCGCCGCCTCGAGGATGCGGCGCAGGTCGGCCGAGATGGCGACGGTCTGACCGCCCTCGGGATCGATATGGTCCTCGGAGCGGCCGAGGAACTCGGAAACCTCGGCGGTGAGCCGCGCGAGATCGATGTGGCTGGACTTGAGGACGACGGTCGCCTCCGGGTCCTCGGCGAGGGCGAGCAGCAGATGCTCCAGCGTCACCTCGCGGTGCGACTGGGCCGTCGCATAGTCGGCGGCACGGGTCAGTGTCGCCGTCAGATAGGGCGACATGGGAATTCTGCCGAGATCGTCGACGATCATGGTCGTCATCCAGGTTCCTCTCGAGGCCACCCCGCCTCTCGGGACGCGGGTCCGGTCCGGACCGGACGCTCCCGCGTCGTGGTCGAATCTCTCTTGCGGGATATGACGTTATGATGAGGGTCGCGGCTAGGTTGAACCGCAAAGCCCGAGAACTCAACGGGTAATCTTGGCGCGCGAATGTGTGGGAATTCCGTTGAGCGGACACTCCACAGGTTATATGTGCTCGCCGTGGCGGTTGGGGCCCCTGAGCGCTCCGCCGCCTGAGTGACGTCCGTCCAACCGCGGCAGCAGGGATCGCAAGGCATCATGGCGAAGGCGACCGACACGTCCGGGGCAGCCCAGGGCAAGATCGATCCGAATAAGATTTCAGCCCACGTGCAGGCGCGCATCCTGGCGGAAGCGCTGCCCAACATGCTGCGCTACGACGAGCAGACCGTGGTCATCAAGTTCGGCGGCCATGCCATGGGCGATGCAGCCCTCTCGGATGCCTTCGCCAAGGATATCGTCTATCTCAAGCAATCGGGCGTGAACCCCATCGTCGTGCACGGCGGCGGGCCGCAGATCGCCACCATGCTCAAAAAGCTCGAGATCACGTCCGAGTTCGTCAACGGGCTGCGCGTCACCGACAAGCCGACCGTCGAGGTGGTCGAGATGGTGCTCGCCGGGCGCATCAACAAGGACATCGTGTCGGCGATCAACAGGCAGGGCGGCAAGGCCGTCGGCATTTGCGGAAAAGACGCCAACCTGATGATCGCGCGCAAGATCACGCAGATGCCGGATCCCGTCAGCAGCGAGATGAAGGATGTCGATATCGGCTATGTCGGCGATCCGCTGCACGTCAATCCCCACATCGTCGACGTGATTTCGAAGTCGGACCTCATTCCGGTCATCGCGCCGATCGGCCTCTCGACCGAGGGGGAGACGCTCAACATCAATGCCGACACGTTCGCTTCCGCCCTCGCCGCGCGGATGCAGGCCAAGCGCCTGCTTCTGCTCACGGACGTCGAAGGCGTGCTCGACAAGGACGGCCGCCTGATCGCCGACCTCACGATCGGGGAAGCGCAGGAGTTGATCCGCAACGGCACCATCACCGGCGGCATGATCCCCAAGATCGAGGGCTGCATCGAGGTGGTGGAGGCCGGCGTCGAGGCCGTCGTCATCATCAATGGAAAGGTGCCGCACAGCGTGCTGCTCGAGCTCCTTACCGATCACGGCGCGGGGACCCTCGTCGGCCGGCGCAAGCCAAAGCCGAAGCCGGGCGCATGAGATGAGCGCAGAGCGCAAGATCACGGCCGATCGGGCAGCGCCCAGGCTTCTTGCGCCGCGCGCGGGCGCTCCGGCGCGCGGGTTTGCGCGGACCGATGCCTGGATCTTCGATCTCGACAACACGCTCTATCCCGCCGAGTGCAACCTCTTCGCCCAGGTCGATCACCGCATGGGCGCGTTCGTTGCCCGCTACCTCGGCGTGCCGTATGTGCACGCCCGGCACCTGCAGAAGACCTACTACCGCCAGTTCGGAACGACGCTCGCCGGCCTGATGGCGGTGCACAAGCTCGATCCGGCGGAATTCCTGGCCTACGTGCACGACATCGATCTCTCGGTGGTCAGGGAGGCGCCGGCGCTTCGCGCTGCGGTGGCGGCGCTCCCGGGGCGGCGGCTCATCTATACGAACGGCTCGCGGCGCCATGCGGAGCGGGTCGCCGACAAGCTCGGCGTGCTCGATCTCTTCGAGGATATCTGCGATATCGCGGCCTGCGATTACGTGCCCAAGCCCGAGGCAGACGCGTTCCGACGCATGATCCGCCGTCACGGCGTGGCGGCGGAGACGGCCGCCATGTTCGAGGACATGCCGATGAACCTCGCCGCACCGCACGACCTCGGCATGACGACGGTGCTCGTGCATTCGGGCTATATCGATCACCCGATCCAGGAGCAGATGAAGAGCTGGACCGAGCTGCCCGACCATATCCACCATATGACGCTGGATCTGACAGGGTTCCTTGAAATGCGTCGCGATGCGGCTCACAAATCGATGGACCTCGAAGAAGGAGAAGCACCTGATGCGTGAAACGACAGAGGCCGCCGGCCCATCCTACCCCATGATCGTGAGCCGCCGTTCGGCCATCGCTCTCAGCGGTGCGACCATTGCCGGCGTCTCCGCCCTGGCCGCCACGTCCGCCACGGTGCTGGCGCAGGATCCGCACGCCGACCACAGCCCTCACGACCATGAGGGCCGCGACCCTGCCGGTCATGACCACGGCGGCCACAAGCCCGACACGCAGCATCAGGCCGTGATCGACAGCGCGACGGACTGCGTTGCGAAAGCCGAAGCCTGCGTCGCCCACTGCATCGCCTCGCTGGCGAAGGGGGATACGTCGCTTGCCGAATGCCTCAAAAGCGTCCTCGCGATGATGCCGATGTGCATGGCCGTCGCCCGCCTGGCCGCGCTCGATGCGCCGCGGCTCAAGGACGTCGCCAAGCTCTGCGCCGACATCTGTGCCGATTGCGAGAAGGTGTGCCGAAAACACGAAGCCCATCACGCCATGTGCAAGGCGTGCGCCGACTCCTGCGCTCGCTTCGTCAAGGAAAGCCGCAAGCTCACCGACGCCTGACGCGGCCTCCTTCACCGACGCCAGACCTGCTGGGAGAGCCCATCATCCTTGCTTCTCCCAGCGGCCGCTGTCGGACTGGCGCCAGTAGGTGACGGCGCAGTCGGCGGCCTTGGCGGCTTTCCATTGCGCGCGCGCCTTGGCGGTCGCCTCGGGGTCGCGGCCGTCGAACAGGCAGACGATGCGCACGAAGCCGGTGAAGACGCTCATCTCCGCACCATCGACGAGGAAGCGCACGCCGGCGCCGTTCGGCGTTTCGTCTCCCGTGGTGAGATAGACCGGCTGGCGGACGGGATCGCCGTCGCGCGCGGTGCCGTGCGGGAGAAAGCTCGCGTCGCTGTAGGTCCAGAGCGCAAGGTCGAGGGCTTCGAGCCGTTCGGCGCTGCCGGATTGCACGACCGCGCGCCAGCCGCGCTCCAGCGTGCGCTCGAGCAACGCCGGCAGCACGCGCTCGAGCGGCGTGCGCTCGAGGTGGTAGAACAGCACTTCCGTGGTGGCGTCGGCCATGGAGCGTCTCCCGATGCGCCGCAACCTAGACCATGATGCCTATCAGCATGAAGTGCGATTCATCGGTCTCATCGAAGAGAGAGCGTGATCCCGATTCAATCAAAAACGATCACGCCATAGCGGGCAACGACCGGCCCCGCGATGCCATGCAAACGCACCGTGCATCCGGAAATGTTTCCCTAGGGGGCTTGATGTTATCGAGACGCTCGCCTATCTGTGCAAGTCCGGTGCGGCGCCATCTTGGGTGACGCCCGTGCGGGCGGTGACGTTCAGCAGCATCTTCGGGTTCGCTGCCGGACTCCCGCCCGCTGCGATTCTTGGTTGCCGCTGCGATCAGCGCCGCTTGAGATACTTCCTCGGCACCAGCCCCGCATCGACGAGCGCGTCGAAGCATCCCTTGCTCAGGTTGCCTCGCTTGCCTGCGAGCTCGATGCAGTTGCGCAGGGCAGCCGAGCCGACCTTGTAGGCCGGACAGTGGGTGTTGTAATCGGCCCGGCAGGCGTTCTCCACCTTCTTGCTATAGGCTGCCGCCTCGACGGTGAGCATGGCCAGCACGGCAGCCGCCGTCGCCAGCGGCCATGCGAGGCGCGCAACGGTGTTTTCGGGGGCGAGGCAAGAGGCCTTGGACATCACGCAATCCTTTTTTTGTTTCTCGACGCTCTCGATCGGCATGATCCCCGGCCGCGAGCGTATCTTTTCACGTACGGCAGCACCAGACGGTTTCATCTCAGGGCTCTGTTGTCTGGTGCGCTGCGTTATCCGCGGCACTCTTTTGTCTGACGTGCCGCTTATCCGCGGCGCTTGGGCGCGAACGGATTGTCGCCGCCGCGCAGGTTCAAGCGGATCGGGACCCCCGGCAGGTCGAACGTGTCGCGCAGGCTGTTGAGAAGGTATTTCTGATAGGTCTTGGGCAGCGCGTCGGGGCGCGAGCAGAAGGCGACGAATGTCGGCGGGCGCGTCGACGGCTGGGTCATGTAGCGGATCTTGAGACGGCGGCCGGAGGGCGCGGGCGGCGCGTGGCGGGCGAGCGCCTCCCCCAGCCAGCGGTTCAGCTCATGGGTCGGAACGCGCCGGTTCCAGACCTCGGAGGCGGTGACGATCGCGCGCAGAAGCTTGTCGAGGCCCTTCTCGCTCGCAGCCGAGATCGGGACCACGGTGACGCCCGGCACCTGCGCCAGGCCCTCGGCGATCTTCCGCAGAAGCTCCTTCAGAGCCTGCTGCTTGCTCTCGACGAGGTCCCACTTGTTGAGGGCGATGACGATGGCGCGGCCTTCCTCCGTCACGAGGTCGCCGATGCTCAGGTCCTGGTGCTCGATGCCGCGCTCGGCGTCGAGCAGCAGCACGACGACCTCGGCGAAGCGGATGGCGCGCACGGTGTCGCTGGTGGAGAGCTTCTCGGCGAGCTCGGTCACCTTGGCCTTGCGGCGCAGGCCCGCGGTGTCGAACAGCCGGATGGTGCGGCCCTGCCAGGCGATGTCGCTCGCCACGGTGTCGCGCGTCAGCCCCGGCTCGGGGCCCGTGATCATGCGATCCTCGCCGAGGATGGCGTTGACGAGCGTCGACTTGCCGGCGTTGGGGCGGCCGACGATGGCGACGCGCAGCGGCCGCTCGGGGGCGCCGGTGTTCTCCTCGCTCTCGGATCCGCCGTCGCCGGGCTTCGCCCTCGGCTTCGGCTTGAGGCCGAGGGCGGCCAGCGCGTCGCGCTCGAGATCGCTGAGGCCGAGGCCGTGCTCGGCCGAAATGGCAACCGGCTCGCCGAGCCCGAGCTTGAAGGCTTCGTAGAAGCCTTCGTCCGAGGAGCGGCCTTCGCACTTGTTGGCGATCAGCACGACGGGGCGGCCCGATGCGCGCACGGTGCGCGCGAACGTCTCGTCGGTCGCGGTCACGCCGTCGCGCGCGTCGATGACGAACAGCACGAGGTCGGCGAGCCCGATGGCAGCTTCCGTCTGCTGGCGCATGCGATCGGCGATCGAGCCCTTCGCGGCAACCTCGAGGCCGGCGGTGTCGATGATGGTGATCGGATGGCCGCCAAGCTCCGCCTCGCCCTCCTTGCGGTCGCGCGTGAGCCCCGGCAAGTCGGAGACGAGCGCGGCGCGCGTGCCGGTCAGACGGTTGAACAGGGTCGACTTGCCCACGTTGGGGCGGCCGACGATGGCGATCTTGGGGGTCATTTTGTTTGCTCGCGTTAACGGCGGCTTATGGCCCGAATTCCGCGGAAATGCAAAGCGCGGTCCCCTCCCCCTTGTGGGGAGGGGTCAGGGGTGGGGGGAACCCCTATGGCTGATGGTCTGCAATCCCCCCCTCCTAGCCTCCCCCACAAGGGGGGAGGAACAAGGGCGATCAAGTGCGCCGACCGCGCCCGTATGATCTGAACAAGCTCCAGCACGCAAAAGCGCGGCCCTTCGGGGGAAGGACCGCGCTCAAGCTGCCATGCCAACGCTCCGGAGCGGCGGTCAGCCGCTCTCGTGTCAGCCGTTGCCGTCGTCGTCGGCCGCGTACCGCCCGGCGCTCGTATAGGCCGGCCGGCGCAGTTGCCGCTCCTGCGTAGCGAACCGCTCCTGCCCCGCATAGACGTGCCGTGAGAACACCGACATATCGTTGGTCCCGTCCCGCGTGAGCGGCCGCGCGCGCTCCGGCTGCCGCCGCAGAGCCGCCACGGCAACCGGCGCCTCCGCCTCACGCTTCGGCTTCTGACGGGCCGCCGCGACGCGGTACGACCGGGAGTTCTGCTTGGCGCTCCGCTCGGCAGAGCTACGCTTGCGGACCGGCGCAGCGTCATCGTCACGCAACGCAACCGGCGTCGCGCCGAGGGCCGCCTCGTCCGCTTCCACCATGGCGACGACGCGGAGAGGCGTCACGGGCCGAGCCGGCGCCTGTACGCCGCGGGACGGAGCAAGCTCAAGCGGCATGGGATCCGCGGCGGCGAGAACGGTCGGCGGTGCGAGTGCCGCGCCGCTCTGCGTTCCCATCGCGCCCGCGAGTTGCACAGGCGCGCCGGCCTGCGCAATGGATTGCGGGAATGGCGAGGCGAGGCCCGCCACCCGGTAAGCGCGATCCGCACCGGCCTCGGCCTCGTCGAGGCTCGCGTACGTCCCGATGTAGCCAGGCACCGGATCGTACTTGCGGTTCCTCTTGTAGGTGGCCTCCTCGCGGCTCGGCGCACCGATCACGCGCACCTTGAGTGTCGCCACGCCCTGGCCGGCAAACCCCAGGATTTCAGCCGCCCGGCGCGACACGTCGAGCGTGCGGTTGCCCCAAAAGGGCCCCGCGTTGTTGATGCGCAGCACGATCGAGACGCGCGTCGCCGGCGACCAGACGAGCAACGTCGTCCCATCCGGGTAGACGGGGCTCGCGGCGTTGTCCGGAGCCTCGGAGTTGAACGCCTCGCCTGAGGAGGTAAGGCCGCACGGATTATGGCGGTCGCGCTTGCAGGAATCGTAGTGGGAAGCCCGCACGGTCTCCTCCGTGCCGACCAGCGCCGCCGTCTCGGCAATGGTCTTCACGCGGTGGCATTTGCCGTAGAAGCAATAGGTCTTGCCGGGGCTCTTGGCCTCTGCCGCCCCTCCTCCCAGTCCCGTTGCCAGCAACGCCGCGCCGAGGGCCGGCGCGAGAGACTTGAAGCCCGCCCGTGCGATCTTATGAACGCCCAAACCTTCAGCACTGCTCGAAGGGGTTCTCATCGATCAGCTCCATTTCTGTTTTGACTTTGAGACGGCCCGCGGCTCCCCCTTGGGCCGTTAATGGTTAGCGGGCGCAACAGAGCACCTGCAACAATGGCAGGGGAGCGGCAACGTCGCCGCATGCGGACAACACCGCCATCTCGATTAAGTTGCGTTCCTAGATAAGCTCCCGCTCCGAGAGCAGGCGAACGAGCGCCGCGCGGGCCTCCTCGAGCCTCTCCGGATCCGCGCTGCGGAGCACAAGCTCGGTCCTATAAACCCCGTCGGCAAAAGAGGGATAGCTGCCCATGGCGACATACGGATAAGCCGCCTGATGGCGCGCGAAGAGATCCGCGAGGTCCCCTTCGGCCCTGTGGACGACAATCGAGACAGCGTTCACTTTCGGCCCGGTCCTGAGCCGCTGTGTCGCAGCGGCGAGCATCGATTTCATGATGTCGGGCACCCCCGCCATCACGATCACGTTGCCAATTCGGAAGCCCGGGGCCGCCGATACGTCGTTGGCGACCAGCTCGGCGCCCTCCGGGATGCGCGCCATGCGCAGTCGGGCCGGCGTGAGCGCGATGCCGCGCGCCGCATACTGGGGCGCCATCACCGCCACGGCCCTGGGATCGATGTCGACCGGAACGCCGAACGCGGCACCGATGCTGTCGGCGGTGATGTCGTCGTGCGTCGGACCGATGCCGCCGGTCGTGAACACATAGGTGTAGCGGACACGCAGCGCGTTCACCGCCGCGACGATGTCGTCCCGCACGTCGCCGACCACGCGCACCTCGCGCAACGCGATGCCGATACCCGTCAGGTGCTCGGCGATGGCGCCGATGTTGCGGTCATGCGTCCGCCCCGAGAGGATCTCGTCGCCGATGACGAGCACCGCCGCCGTGACGATGTCGCCCTCGGACACGTGCGTTTCCTCGATCATGTGAGCACCCACCCTGTTGCGGGCTCCGCAACGGGAGCGGCCGCCTCGCAAATAGCATTGCGGAGGGCGCCAGCGCACTCTGGATAAACGCGCTCCTTGTCGGAAAAACAGGTTCCCACTTTTCCGGAAGCACTTTAATGCTCGCCCGCCATGAAATTCCCCACCCCCCTCGTGCGCGGGCGCCTGATCAAGCGCTACAAGCGCTTCCTCGCCGACGTCAGCCTGGACACCAGCGAGCTGGTGACGGCCACGTGTCCGAACACGGGCTCCATGATGGGTCTTGCCGTGCCGGGGGCGGTGGTCTGGCTCTCCGTCAGCGCGAGCCCGACCCGCAAATACCCCCACACGTGGGAGCTGGTCGAAGCCGACGCGGGCAGCGGCCCGACGCTCGTCGGCATCAACACGAGCCACCCCAACCGGCTCGTGTCGGACGCCGTCGCATGCGGCACAATTCCCGAGGTCTCGGGCTACGCGACGTTGCGGCGCGAGGTGAAATACGGCCTTTCGAGCCGCATCGACATCCTGCTCGAGGACCCGGGCAAAGGGCTTTGCTACGTCGAGATCAAGAACGTGCACCTCTCGCGCCGGGCGGGCCTCGCCGAGTTCCCGGACTCGGTGACCGAGCGCGGTGCCAAGCACCTCGCCGAGCTCAGCGCCATGGTCGCGGCCGGACACCGCGCCGTCATGCTGTACCTGATCCAGCGCGCCGACGCCGAGGCGTTCTCGCTCGCGGCCGACATCGACCCCCGCTACGCGGCGGCGTTCGAGGCGGCCCGCGCCGCCGGCGTCGAGGCCATCGCCTACGCCTGCGACCTGTCGCCGACGGAGATTACGATCGCGCGTCCCGTGCCCGTCTTGACCTGAAGCGTCACGACCTCAGTCACGGGCGCGCGCCGCAAGGCCGGGAAGCAGGCGTCCGCACGGGGCGCACGCCTTGCCTCCTCGGCCTCACGCGTTAGCGTCACTCAGCCGCCTCGCCATGGCTGACGAGCACTTGGTCGGCGAGCCGGCCGGTCAGCTCCGCGAGGTGATCGAACGTCGCCGTGTACGTTCCGACGCCGGACGTCGCCGAGCGCAGCTCCACGATGAGATCCTCGATCTCCGCTTCCGGGATATGCGCCGACACCACGTCCCACCCGGGCCACCCCTCGCGCGCGTCGAAGCCGAGGATCTGCCCGCGCCGCTGCGGGATCATGCCGTTGACGCGCGCCGTCGCCTCGGATGGAACCGAGATCTCGACCGCCATCACGGGTTCGAGCAGCACGGGCTGGCACTTCGGCAGCCCTTCGCTCATCGCCAGCCGGCCCGCCTGCCGGAACGCCATGTCGGAGCTGTCGACGGTGTGGAACGAGCCGTCCGTCAGCGTGACCGCGATATCGACCACCGGAAACCCGAGTGGGCCATGCTTCATGTAGTCGACCACGCCGATCTCCACCGACGGGATGAACTGCTTCGGCACCACGCCGCCCGTGATCGTATCGCTGAACGCGAAGCCCGCCCCCCGCGGCCGCGGAGAGATCGACAGCACCACGTCGCCGAACTGACCGTGGCCGCCGGACTGCTTCTTATGCCGGCCGCGGATCTCGGTCGATTTGCGGATCGTTTCCTTGTAGGGCACCTGCCGCTTCTGCCGCTCGACCACGACGCCGTATTTGCGCTGCAGCCGCTCGAAGGCGACCCTGAGATGCATCTCGCCCTGGCCCTTGATCAGGACCTGGTGCGTGTCCTTGTTGTGCTCGATGACGAGCGAGGGGTCCTCCTCGATCAGCTTCGACATCGCCGAGGAGAGCTTCACTTCGTCCTTGCGGTCCTTGAGCCCGATCCCCGACGCGAGGACCGGCGTGGGCGGCCTGGGGCCCGCGATCTGCACCACCGACTTTTCGGTCGTGATCGTATCGCCGGTCCGCACCGAATCGAGGCGTCCCAGCGCCACCGTATCGCCCGCGCGCGCGCCAGCGCGCTTGTGCGTCTCCTCGCCTTTGAGCGAGAAGAGCCCGGCCACGCGCTCCTCGACCGCCTCCCCGCCGGACACGGTGGCGCCGTCCGCGAGGTCGCCCGTCAGCACGCGCGCGATCGAAAGCTTGCCGCCATGGCCGGTGTAGAGCGTCTTGAACACGTAGGCCGAGCTTTTCGCGTTCTCGATCTTGAGCCGCCGGGCGGTGGCGTCGACACACGGCACCTCGTGCCGGAGCGCCTTCAACAGCCTGAGGATGCCGTTGCCGTTCTGCGCCGAGCCGAGCAGCACCGGACAGATGAGCCCGTCCTCGAACTCCCGCGAGAGATCGGCGAACACCGTCCCGTTTTCGGGCGCGAGGTCGGAGAGGAGCTGCTCCATCAGGGCGTCGTCGTAATCGGCGAGCTGTTCCAGCATGTGGAACCGCGCCTGCTTCTCGCGCTCGAGATCGGACGCCTTGATCTCGACCATCTCGGACGGCGCGTTCTTGCGGAAGAGGAAGCCCCGCTCGAGCGCGAGGTCGATGAAGCCCGTGGCTTGGCCGTTCTCCCAGATCGGGATCTGCCTCAGCACGAGCGGCTTCGTCGACGCCGGCTGCAAGGCCGGCACGATCTCGCGGATCGGCGTCTCGCAGGCGTCGATCTTGTTGAGGAAGAGAAGGTGGGGAATGCCGCGATCCTCGAGCTGCTTCAGGATCACCTGCAGCGCCGGCACGCGTTTCGCGTCGGGTTCCGACACGACGACGGCTGCATCGCACACCGTCAGGGCCTCCGCGCCCTCATGCTGGAACTCGATGGAGCCGGGGCAGTCGATGAAGGTGAAGGCGTCGTCCAGGAACTCCACGTCCGCGACGTTGAGCTGCACGCTCATGCCATGGGCGCGGGCTTCAGGGGACGCATCGCCCACGCTCGATCGATCGGCGACGGAGCCGGCCCGCACGATCCCGCCCGCACGGGCGAGAATTGCCTCCAGGAGTGATGTCTTGCCGGAGAGAAACGGGCCGATCAGTGCGATGCAGCGGGTGCTGCGGCCCGAAGCGTGCCCGGAGCCGGCATCGGGTGTGCCTCTCGGGCGGTCGGATTGCCCCATGGTGTCCTCCTTCCCGCGTCCCGGATTGTGGTTCCGGGTTGAGCGTTGACGAGGCGCAGTCGGGTGCGCGTCGCGCACCCCCGCGCCTCCTCAAGGAGCGCGACGAGATGATCGTCGCCCCGCAGCATGAAAGACGCAAGAGCCTTCCGTCTTAATCGGCTCCTAATCTTTGTCGCTCAAACATCGGGAGCGAGATCCTGCGGGGCGGAACACGGACGTGCACCAACCCGCTGCGATGCAACAAATATTCGCAGATGCGGAAGTAACGTTCGTGAAGAATGTTTCCAAAAATTACTTGAAGAACGACCGGACCGGCCGCATCATTAAAGTGTCAGCATGACGGGTTAAACATGGTCATGGGACACGATTCGACGACACGTATCGGCGACCCCGACAATAAGAAGAAACGATCCCTGGAGAGGCTGAGGCTAGGCGAAACGACCGGACCGGATTGGCGGAACGAAATTACCGGATCGAGCGCTTAAGCTCAGAGAAGGACGTTGCGTTATGCATAGAGACAAGCTCAACAAGTTCCTCGTCAAGGCGGCGGACGCGGCAGGCTATGCCATGGCCTCGCGTGAGGAGGATCTGACCGAGTGGACGCTGCTTCAGCCAGAAGTCGCGCTCCGCAACGGTCATGCCACCGCTGCCACGACGGCCCGGAGAATGTCACTGCCCTTTGCTCGTTTCGAGCAATGGATCTCTCATATGCTCTCGCTCTCGGACATCCGCGTCACCCCCCGACCGCTGCTTCCGAGCCGCTGAGAGTTCCCTCTGACAACACCATGACGGGCTGCTCGCGCGGCCCGTTTTGTTTTGGGCCGAGACCCCGCCGATTGACTCGACCCCGGTCGGATGCAAGCCTTGTCCCTCGATCAATCCATCGGAGGAAAAGCTTGATGCGTCGCATAACGTCCGTCGTCGCCACCCTTGCACTTGGCGCCACTGCGGTGTTCGCGCAGAACGTCCCTGTCATCAAGGAGCGCCAGGATCACTTCAAGAAGATGGGCGACGCCGCAAAGCCCGTCGGTGCGATGTTCAAGGGCGAGGCAGATTTCGATCTCACCAAAGTCCAGGCCGCTCTGAAAGTGATGCAGGAGAAGGCCCCCATTCTGCCGACGCTGTTCCCGGACGATACGAAAACGGGCGGAGACACCGAGGCTCTTCCCGTCATCTGGCAGGAGAAGGCCGACTTCGAGGCCCGCTTCAAGAAGCTCGGCGAGGCGGCCAAAGCCGCCGAGGCCTCCATCACCGACGAGGAGACCTTCCCCGACACCTGGAAAGAGGTGATGGGCAATTGCAGCGGCTGCCATAAGAAATTCCGGAAGCCGAAGTCCTGAGGCGCGCCTCATGGCGGAGCGATCGCACGGCCAAGCGAGCGTCCAGGTCTGGGATCTGCCGACGCGGCTCTTCCACTGGGCGCTCGCGGCGCTCGTGCTGTCCGCATGGGTGAGCTACGAGTTCGCGGAGAACCTCCGCGACTCGACGCTCGTCTGGCACCGCGCCAACGGCCTCGCCGTCCTCATCCTGATCGTCTGGCGTCTGCTGTGGGGGATCTGGGGTCCGCCGACGGCGCGCTTTGCAAGCTTCGTTCGCTCGCCGGCGACGGCCCTCGCCTATGCCCGCGCGCTCGTCGGGGGCCGGGCCGCGCGCTATCTCGGGCATAATCCCCTCGGCGCCCTCATGGTGCTGGCGCTGCTGGCGACGGTTGCGGTCCAGGCCGGGTTCGGCCTTTTCGCAACCGACGACAACGATCTCGTGGGCGGTCCGCTCTATCGCCTGGTCGAGGAAGCGCAGAACGTGCGCGCCGCCCGCCTGCACGGCTTCGTGTTCAATTTCGTCCTGCTGCCGCTCGTGGCCCTGCACGTCGCGGCCAATGTGCTTTACGCGTTCGGGAAGAAGGAGCCCCTGATCCAGGCCATGGTGACCGGCCGCAAACCAGCCGCCCCCTATGCGGACGCCGCTGACGCCGCATCCCCCTCACGCACCCGCACCGGCAGCCTTGTCCGCGCGCTGGCCTGCCTCGCCGCGGCGGCCGCCATCGTGCTCGGCGGCATCCTCGCCCTGGGCGGCCGCCTCACCCTCGCCTGAGCGAGCGCGCACGCGGCACCCGGAACGACGGTTGCGAAGGGGCGGCTGCCCTTACTTCAGGTTCCCGCAGAAGCGCTGGATGCGCGTGCAGGCTTCCGTCAGAGCTTCCGTCGAGGTGGCATAGGAGATGCGGAACGCCGGCGAGCCCTCGAAGGCCGCGCCGTGTACCACCGCCACGCCCTCGTCCTCGAGCAGCGCCGTCACGAAATCCTCATCCGTATTGATCGTGACGCCCTTGGGCGTCGTCTTGCCGATCGCCCCCGCGCAGCTCGGATAGACATAGAACGCGCCTTCCGGCTTCGGACACATGAGCCCCTTGGCCTGGTTCAGCATACCGACCACCAGATCGCGGCGCTGCACGAACACGTCATTATTGCGCTGGATGAAGTCCTGCGGCCCGTTGAGCGCCTCCACGCCCGCCCACTGCGTGATTGAGTTCGGGTTGGAGGTCGACTGCGACTGCAGCTTGCCCATCGCCTTGATCAGCGGCTCCGGCCCCGCCGCGTAGCCGAGCCGCCAGCCCGTCATGCAGTAGGCCTTGGAGAGCCCGTTCATGGTCAGCGTGCGGTCGTAGAGGCCCGGCTCCACTTGCGCCGGCGTGTAGAACGTCAGCCCGTCGTAGATCAGGTGCTCGTACATATCGTCCGTCAGCACCCAGACATGCCTGTTCTTGTGCTGCATCAGAACGTCGGTCAGCGCCTTGAGATCGGCGTGCGAATAGGCCGCCCCCGTCGGGTTGGAGGGCGAGTTGAGGATCAGCCACTTGGTGGCAGGCGTGATCGCCCGGTCGAGCACGTCGGGCTTGAGGCGGAAGCCGTCCTCGATCCGCGTCGCGGCGAACACCGGCTTGCCGGCGCCGAGCAGCACGATGTCGGCGTACGACACCCAGCACGGCGCCGGGATGACGACCTCGTCGCCGGGATTGAGCGTCGCGAGCAGCGCATTGTAGAGCACCTGCTTGCCGCCCGTGCCGACCGAGACCTGCGAGGGCTTGTAGGTGAGCCCATTGTCGCGCTTGAACTTGGCGACGATGGCCGCCTTGAGCTCAGGGATGCCGTCCACGTCGGTGTATTTGGTCTTGCCGTCCTTGAGAGCCTTGATCGCCGCCAGCTTGATGTTCTCGGGCGTATCGAAGTCCGGTTCCCCTGCCGAGAGCGAGATGACGTCCCGGCCCTCGGCCTTGAGCTGGCGCGCCTTCATGGACACGGCGATGGTGGCGGACGGTTGGATACGGTTCAGGCTGTCGGCAAAAAAGCCCATGAGCGACATCTTTCTCGTTGGACGGAAGGAAGCCAGCGGGTTGCGTTCGAAGCCGCGGGCGGCGCGGACGCTACGCCGGGAGCCTCGGAAGTTCAATATCCGCAGCGCACATCCGATCCGATTGGCAGCCGTGTCGCATCGGGCACGCCGGCGACACTAACTTTTCAGATCCGCGGAATAGCTTCCATTCGCCACAATCCGGGCAAACCCCCGCCACAGCGGGGAGTTGTGATCCCATTCGGATCACGTCGCGCTCGAATCATCGGAAAGGTAAAGAGGGCCCCCTCGCATGCCGCGTAAGGACGTATCTCCCCAGTTCCGCAAGCATCTGCCGGATCTTTTGGCCGGCCTCGCCGTTTTCGCGCTTCTGCTTGCCTTGACGGGCTGGCATATCGGCATCGCCGCCGCCTCGGACACGCGGTCGCTCGGCGCGGTCATGGACCGCAACGCCTCGGCGCTGCTTCTCGCAGGTGCGTTCGCCGCCATGGCCGTCTTCAACGTGGCCTTCGTGCGCCACCTGCGGCGCGCCTACGCTCCCCGGAGAGCCGGTCTGCGACACCGCAGACAATCCGATAAAAACCCCGGCGCATGAAGAGTTTACCCATCGCCGGATAAAATTTGCCCGGGGCGGGCTCGCCCGTGAACCGGGTCTGCGCTATAAGTGTTACAGAATATCGTAAGGTGCGTCCGGCCGCCGGACGCATGACGGATCAGAGAGCCAGAGTTGCCAAAGGGCTGCATCATGACGCTCCGCTTCGCTCTTCCCATGACGACCATCCGCACCGGTGCCGGTTTGGCCCTGCTCGGGGTGCTCGGCGTCGGGATTGCCACCACCAACACGGATGCGGTGGTCGCGGGGCACTTTGCGGCGGCCCTCGAGGCGGCCCCCCGTCAGGCGGCGGTGGACGTCGCCGCCGGCACGGACAAGGTCCTGGTCTCGGGCAGCGAGGCTTACTGGCTCGAGCGGCGTCGCCACGAGGGCGCTGGCGCAGCCATCGAGCCGGCGGCCTGGACGGCACCCGCCTTCATGGGCAACGTCGCAGTCGGCTCCCGGATCACGGTCGCAACCGGCAAGGAGGCGAGTGTCTTCGAGGTGGTTGCCATCACCGAGTCCGCAGTCGAGGGCTCCGGCAACCGCGCGGAGCGGCGAGTCGTCATCACCTGCCGCGATCTGAGCACCCAGGACGGCCGTCTCCAGACCTTCGCCACCACCGTCGGCGGGCCGGAAGCGTCGAGGTCCGCCCGCGCCCTCTAGGTCGTGACCCAGGCTGTGCCAATCCCATGCGCCCCGTATTCGAAGCCGCGGCGCCCCTCCCCCGTTGCGCGAGAGAAGCGAGCCCCTATGATGCGGTCCGCACGCCGGCATCGCACACGTGGAAGGGAGTTCGCGGTATGAGGCTCAATCCCCCGACGATCGTGATCTTCCTCATTTCCTTTGTCCTGGCGACGCTGGCTCTGATCACCAAGCTCGGCTTCATTCCGGTGCCGCGCTACCTGCCGCACCAGGAATTCTGGCTCTCGATCACGGCCTACTTCACGCTGATGGTGGGCAACCTGGTGCGCGGCCTCTGACCGGCCGGCCCGTCACCACGCGATCGGCTTGCGGTCGCGGAAGAATCCGCCGGTAGGCCCCGTATCCGGAAGCGTCGCCAGCCACACGGCCGTATCCGCGCCTTCCTCGGGGCTCCGATCCGCATCGGGCCCGCCCATCTCGGTCCGCACCCACCCGGGACACATCGCGTTGACCTTGATGTCTCCGCCACCGAGCTCGGAGGCCGCGATCCGCGTCAGCGCGTTGAGGGCCGTCTTCGACATGCGGTAGGCCGGATAGCCGCTCCCCATGTCGCTGAGCTGTCCCGCGCCGGACGAGATGTTGACGATGCGCCCGTAGGCCTGCTCCCGCATGAGCGGCGCCGCCGCCTGAATGAGGCGGACCGGCCCCAGCAGGTTGGTCTCCATCGTCCGGCGCAGCGTATCGGACGTGAGATCGAACAGGCTCGCCTTGAAGCCGCCCGGCGCGTCGATGAGGATCGCCGCGTTGTTCACCAGGATGTCGAGACGGCCGTAGATCCGCTTGACCTCGGCCACCGCCCGGGCCGCACTCCCCTCCTCGTTGACGTCGAGCGCCACCACCGGGATGTCGATCCCTTCCGGCTTGAGCGTCTCCGCCGCGGCAAGCCCCTCGCGCGTGTCCCGGGCGCCGATCACGGCCAGGATGCCGAGACGTGCAAGCTGGCGCACGATCTCGAAGCCGATGCCCCGGTTCGCCCCCGACACGAGTGCGGTTCGTGTGACAGCCATGCCGAATGCTCCTTGGAAGACTGAGGTGTTAGCCTAGCGCCTAACGCGCAGCGCCGCACCCCGGCATGATGGCGGAACGAGAGATCCGCCGTCGCGGAACGGGAAGACGCCGGCCCGCAGCCGAAAAGTTGTATGACCCAGGAGCAACGGCGCTCCGCTCGCAGGCTGCCTTCAGGGCGCATCGGCCGGAGCCGGCGTGCGGGCGGCCGCATCCGTGCCGCGCCCTTCGGTCAGGCGTTGAAACACGACGTACAGCATGGGGATGAGGAAGATCCCCAGCGCCGCAGCCGCGATCATGCCAGCCAACACCGGCACGCCGACCGCGATCATGCTGTCTGCGCCCGGCCCGTTGGCGATGACCAGTGGCACGAGACCCATGATGAAGGCGAAGCTCGTCATCATCACCGGCCGGAAGCGGAGTCGCGCACCGTCCACGGCTGATTCGAGAAGGCTGTCTCCGGCCGCCCGCCGCTCGATGGAGAACGCGACGATGAGAATGGCGTTCTTGGC
>JRYE01000099.1_pt1 | contig 19783 bp, 15 predicted proteins | sample 235321 | NCBI WGS metagenome assembly JRYE01 (sample SAMN03074214, study PRJNA261473) | activated sludge metagenome | biome: Common Effluent Treatment Plant; feature: Wastewater; material: Activated sludge; isolation source: activated biomass in a lab-scale reactor treating industrial wastewater at... | reverse complement strand
TTATGTAGAATTTGCAAGGGTAATTCGTACCGGGGGCAATATTGCCTTAACCGATTCCATGGGCCGGTATATTATAGCCCAAAAACACATGCCCTTTTGCATGAAAAAATCCTTTGCGTGTAAAGACTGCACCGGTAAGATTAATTAAATTGACTTTTCTTACTGCACAATACTTGAGTTTAACACTACGGTTATTTTTAACAAAAGAGATTAAAAAAATATGAGCACTTCTGTTTCGGGCCCGGTTACCCTAAAAGATCGTTCGGTTATTTTAGATATTTTGCGTGGATTTGCACTTCTTGGCGTACTGCTGGATAATCTTTTTGCATTTACCGGTTGGGGATTTATTACACAAACCCAAAAAGAGGCCATCCCTACCTGGCCGGCAGATGCAGTTGTTGGCATGCTGGAACAAGTGTTTGTAAACGGAAAGTTTTATAGCATCTTTTCAATTTTGTTTGGTGTTGGGTTTTCCATCATCTTAATCAGAAACGAACAAAAAGGCCTAAACCCATTTCGAATTTTTTATCGCCGGATTTTTTTTCTTTTTTTGTTTGGCATGCTGCACTTAATTTATTTTTGGGAAGGCGATATTTTATGTCTATACGCACTCATCGGCTGCACACTTCCCTGGTTTAGAAACCTGAAGGATAAAACCTTAATTTCACTCTCCATTATTCTTTTGCTTTCTCCTTTATTGCTCGATACTTTAAGTGTAATATTTCAATACCGCAATGGCGCATTCCTGGAAAATATTGCAATTGAAATAGATAAGAAAACCGGGATTCCTGCTGATAATTTTGGCAAGTATTTATTTGAAAATAATGCCGGATGGGCAGAGTGGAGAAACTGGCAGGCTACCGGGTATTTATACCGCTATGCCTATATATTGCATAGCAACAGGATACCAAAAGTTTTGGGGCTTTTCTTAATTGGGTTTTATATTGGCAGAAAAATGATGTACCTGCATCTTGAAGATTATATTTCTCTGTTTAAAAAATTGCGGTTTTGGGGCTTTGCAATCGGCCTGCCTTCTGCTTTTGCTTGTTTTTATTTTGAAATTTTTCAAAAACATATTCCAAACCCTGTGGGCTTGTTTCACACGCTCTTTTATGCAACCAGTGTAGTTCCCCTATCCCTGGCCTACATTTCTATACTATGCCTTTTGTGGGTAAAAAATAATGCAAATACCTGGCTTAAACTCTTTGCGCCAATGGGCAGAATGGCATTAACCAATTATTTATTACAAACCATTTTGTGCATTTTTATATTTTATGGTGTGGGGTTAGGATTTGGCGGAAATATCGGGCCTTCAATGTTTTTAGTCATCGGTATTGGAATCTATCTTTTACAAATGTGTTTTAGTGCGTTTTGGTTACGGCATTTTAATTATGGCCCTTTTGAGTGGATTTGGCGTATGCTCACTTATGGTAAGCCATTAAAAATGATTAAAGAAAAAACGGTCTGAAGAAGGGTTCTTCATTTTTTCATCTGCTCAACTCTTTTATAAATATTCCTTTGGCTTAACCTCTGTAGGTCAAATGCCCTGTTAAAACATACGCAACAAGCACCTAACCCTTATACCATTAGGCCTGGTATATTAAAATCCAACAACCTAAAATGCAGCATTCTTCAATGCTTGTTTCTCTTAATGATAACCGTGGCAAATTTCAATTTTTCCTATTTAACCAGTTAAGGTACATTTGCTTATGAAAAAATTAATTTTTTTAATCCTGGTTTGTTTTTCTTCGGCGGCCATTGCCCAGCAAAAATGGAACCTGCGTAGCGTAGTGGATTATGCCATGAACAATAATCTAAATGTACGCATGAGCGACCTGCAGGCAAAAAATGCGGCATTAATTTTAAAGCAAAGTAAGCTTTCCCAATATCCCAATGCCAGCTTTAGCGCCAGCTTGAGCGGCAATAGCGGAAGCAACCAAAACCCTGTAACGTTTAGCCGCATTACGGAAACCTATTTATCCTCGGGCATGCAGTTGCAAAGCAGCGCCGATATATTTAATTTTTCGAGTAAGCGGAATGCCATTGCCGCCAATGAATGGGAGTTGCAGGCGGCAAAAGCACAAACCGATAAACTAAAAAATGATATTGCCCTAAGCGCCGCTAATGCGTATTTGCAAATTTTACTGGCAAATGAACAATTGCAAATTGCCAAAGTGCAATTACAGCAATCACAATCGCAACTAACCACCATACGCAAGCAGGTAAATGCCGGAAGCCTGCCGGNNCGAACTTCAGCCGCAGGATGTTTATCAGTCTGCCCTGGCCAATCAACCTCAGCAACGGTATAATGAGTTTAAATTAAAGGCAGCAGAAAAAAACCGTCTTTCTGCAAAAGGAGCCCAGTATCCGTCCTTTAGTATTTTTGGAACATTGGGCAGCGGCTACAATAATAAATATCAAACCCTCACCGGCATTACATCCACCGTAAATGGCACGTTGCCGATTGGCACCGTAAATGTAGGCGGAACGGATTATACCGTTTATACCCCCAATGTGGTAAACACGCCTATATATAAAAAGCCCAATTATACCCACCAGCTTTCTGATAATTTTAGGCAAAGCGTTGGCTTAAGTATCAGCATCCCTATTTTTAACGGGGGAAGCCTTCGCAGTAATTATGAAAGGTCTAAAATAAATGTTCAAAGCCTTCAATTGCAAAAAGAAATAGATAACCAAAAGCTCAAACAGGATATTTACGCAGCGTATAATGCAGCATTTGTGGCCCTTCAAAAATTTAATGCCAGCAAAAAAACTGTTGAAACTAATGAAAAAGCTTACCAGTTTGCCGAAAAGCGGTTTAAAGTGGGCATGTTAAGCACGCTGGAGTTGCTTACCCAACAAAATAATTTATTACAATCTAAACTGGAATACAGTTTTAACCATTATGATTACGTTTTTAAAATTAAAGTGCTGGAATTTTATAAGGGTGTTGGCTTAAAACTTTAATAATAACCAGTATTTTTGGAATCATAATTTTATACATAGCAGATAAGATCAACGTATTATGAGCAAAACAGTAAAATGGGTTTTAATTGGTGGCGTACTTTTGTTGGCGGCATTGGCCGTAATGGCCAAAATGGGTTTATTTGGCAAAAGCGAAGGCATTAAAGTGTCGGCCGAAAAAGCGGCAAACCGTACTATAATTGAAGTGGTAAATGCTTCCGGAAAAATTTATCCCGAAGTGGAAGTAAAAGTGAGCCCGGATATTAGCGGTGAAATTACCGAGCTTACCGTTGCAGAAGGCGATACGGTAAAAGTAGGCCAGTTGCTGGCCCGTATTTATGCCGATGCTTATACCATTCAAAAAAACCAGGCCATTAGTGGTGTGGAACAAAGCCAGGCCCAGGTGGCCAACTCCGAAGCCGCTTTAGGAAGTTTAAAAGCCCAGGTTGACCAGGCCAAAAAAACATACGACATGCAAAAAAAGTTGTATGACGAAAAAGTGATCAGCCAAAGTGAATTTAATATTGCTGATGCCAACTACAAAACGGCTCAAGCCAATTATAATGCTGCCGTAGCCGGCATAAAAGGCACAAAAGCCAATGTGCAAAGCGCCCAGCAAACCCTGGCCCGTGCCAATACCGATTTGGGGAGAACCGTTATTACGGCACCAATGGATGGCGTCATCAGCCTGCTGAATGTAAAAAAAGGAGAAAAAGTAGCCGGAAATAGTTTTAATGTGGGTACAGAAATATTACGCATTGCCGATATGGATAAAATAGAAGTGCAGGTAGATGTAGGCGAAAACGATATCCCAAAAGTAAAACTGGGCGACAGCGCCATTGTATTTGTTGATGCGTACAGCGACAGAAAATTTAAAGGCCTGGTTACCCAAATAGCCAGCAGCAACAACGGCGCTTCTTCGAGCTCCCTTGCCGGCGCCAGTTCCGACGTAACACAATATAAAGTGTATATCCGAATATTAAAATCCAGCTATGCCGATCTTTTAGCCAAAGGCAGTTTTCCCTTTAGGCCGGGTATGAGCGCCAATGCCGATATACAAACCAGCCGGAGGGAAAATGTGGTAAGCGTTCCCATTAATGCAGTTACTACAAGAGAAAAGCCCGACAGCCTGAAACCCAAACACTCCACTGCAGATGCAGATGACCTGGATATAGTGGTATTTGTAAAAGACAGCGCCAATGCGGTTAAAAAAGTTAAAGTTAAAACCGGCATCCAGGATATTAACTATATAGAAATTAAAGAAGGCTTAAAAGCTGGCGAAACCGTTATTACCGACCCCTATGATGTAGTGAGTAAAACTCTTAAAGAAAACGACAAAGTGAATGTAGTGGACAAAAAACAGCTTTTTGAAATAAAAAGCAAAGACTAACCCGCTGGCTTCCGTTACGGAAAAAGTTTTTCGGCAAGGGTAATGCTTTCGGGCTTGCCCACATCTTGCAGTAAACCACTACTATGATCGTACGCCCTAATTTTATAATTATTACATAGCCTTAAATACACATCAATGATGGAGAATTTTCCTTCTTCGGTAATTAGCCGCAGCAGGGATGCCTGTATGATGTGAATTCCGCTAAACGCTTTTTTATTTCCTAAGTGTCCCTTTATTTCACCCGATTTGTCATTCATCCAGCCACAAAGCAAATTGTTTTCATTAAAAAGCAGGTAACGGCTTGTTTTTCTTTCCGTAACGGCTAGGGTGGCAAGCGCATTGTTCTCGCTATGCTGTACCAGCATTTGGTCAATTTTTAAATCGGTGAGGATATCTGCATTCATTAAAACAAAATGATCTGTACCTTCAAAATAAGTTGCGGCCCTTTTTAATCCACCGCCGGTTTCCAGAACGGCATCGGTTTCGTTGCTAAAGCTAATTTTTGATCCCCACCCGTTATTATGGGTTACTGCATCTATAATTTGCTGCGCATAATGATGTACATTAACCACTACATCATAAATACCAAATTGCTGAAGATATTCAATATTGCGCTGCAACAAAGGCTTTCCGTTTACCAAAGCCAACGCTTTAGGATGGTGATCGGTCCAGGGTTTTAGCCTTGTACCCAACCCGGCTGCTAATATCATGGCTTTGTTCAGCATTGTTACATTTGGGTTATCCAGTTTTCTTTATTGGTATGGGATAAAACAATTTTTACTTTAAACTTATTTTTTAAATGCCGGGCTAATGCTTCTGCGGCATACACGCTCCGGTGCTGGCCGCCGGTGCAGCCAAAATTTATCATTAGTGAGGCAAAGCCTCTTTTAATATAATCGGTAACGGATATATCCAGTATAGTAAATACGCTGTTGAGAAAAACCGGCATTTGTGTTTGCTGTTCCAAAAAATCCTTCACGGGTTTATCCAGCCCCGATAAAGTTTTATAGGCTTCAAACCTTCCGGGGTTTAATATTCCTCTCATATCAAATACAAACCCTCCGCCATTATCCGACGAATCGGATGGGATCCCTTTTTTATAAGAAAAACTGTTGATGGTTACCAGCAGAGCCGTATCTGCTGTTGCCTGCAATGGAGTGAATTGGTCAAAAATTTCCGGACTGGTACAAAGGCCTAATACTTTATTTAATTCCGGGAGAATAATACCTGTGCTGTGGTTGCCAGCCCATTTTTTAAGATTATCCAAAGCCAGTGGAATACTGGTTAAGAAATGTGCTTTACGCTCAAATAAGCCCCGGAAGCCGTAAGCACCCAGTACCTGCAATAATCGAATAAGTACAAATCCATAAAACTGCTGTTTAAATAATTCAATGGTTATCTTTTCTCCCGATGCTTCTTCAAAATATACAATAAAATCGTCCAATAATTTTTCTTTCCAGTCTTCCGGCAAATTTGCTTTAGCCTGCCAAAGCAGCGATGCCACATCATATTGCGGGGCGCCCATCATACCCCCCTGGAAGTCAATAAAAAAAATCTTGCCCCCTTCGTCCACAATTATATTACGCCCCTGAAAATCCCGGAACATAAATTTTTTATAGCTTATCCCCGCCAAAAATTCGCTTAGTTGATTAAAGTCGTTGATGAGTTTTTGTTTGTCATAGGGTTTCCCCAGTGTGTCCAGGAAGTAGTACTTGAAGTACAGCAAATCGGCAAGTATGGCTTCTTTACCAAACTCGCTATTGGTAAGGCAGCGGGAGTAGTCTATGGCCTGATGCGCTTTTACCTGTAAATGGGCCAACTGCTTTAAACTCTTTTGGTATAAGGTATATACGGCATCGTTCAATCCTTTGTCTTCTATTTCATCCAGCAAACTTTGGGTTCCCACATCCTGTTGAATATAAACAGACCGGTCTTCATTAAAAATAAAAACCTCCGGCNNCCGTAGCGATATAATTATCCTGTGCTGTTTTAATACGATAATATTGCCGGTCGCTTCCGGCCTGGGGAAGTTGTTCAATACCCAAAATTTTGCTATTGCTGAATTGCTTAAAGAGAAGCTCTACCTGCTGCATAAGTTAAGTGCGGTGAATGGTAAAAATAAAACATTTCAGTCGAAGATCAGCTGTACACTCAAAGCACCGGCAAGCATATTAGGACAAATAATGAAGCGCCACTTTTTCTTTCCCTAAAAAATTGATTACCTTACCCGTAAATTTCAGGCTCATGACTACAATTGCACTTTACAACCTTAAAGGTGGAGTGGGAAAAACAGCTTCCTGTGTAAACTTTTCTTACCTGGCCGCTGCAGACGGGTTCAAAACAGTATTGTGGGATATTGATCCCCAGGGTTCTTCTTCTTTTTATTATAAAGTAAAACCTAAGCAGCATCCCGGTATAAAAAAACTCATTACCAAAGATGCCCACCTGGAATCGGCCATTATGAGCAGCGATTTTGAATTGCTGGATGTGATTCCCGCCGATAACAATAGCAAGAGTGTTGACATTATGCTGGAAGAAATGAAAGGGAGTAAAACCCGTTTAAAATCGGTATTAAAACAGCTTGACGGAGAATATGATTTTATATTTGTGGACTGCCCCCCGGGCTTTAGTTCTTTAAGTGAAAATATTTTTAATGCCGCCGATATCGTGTTAATGCCTGTAATTCCCACTACGTTAAGCATTAGAACCTATACCATGGTAAAAGAATATTTTAAAGAAAAAGACCTGGATATAAGTAAATTAATGTGTTTTTTTACCATGGTGGATTTGCGTAAAAACATGCACAACGAAATAATGCAAGAGTTGTATAAAGACAAACGGTTTTTTCAAAATTACATTCCTTACCTGAGTGATGTAGAAAAAATGGGGGTATATAAAGCGCCGGTTATGGAGTTTGCCAACAGTAGTTATGCCTCAAAATGCTATCGTGAGCTTTGGACAGAAATAAAGGAAGGCGTATTGGAATAAGCTTATCTTTGCGGCCAATTTTTAAAAAATATTTTATGACTAGATCGTTATTTAGCTGGCACAGCCCCGCATTAGGAGAAGAGATGCCCATTGTAAGTTACGGGCACTATGGCTTTGCCCTTTTGCTGGTGCCCACCGCTGCAGCAGATTACCTGGAGTATGAACGCTTTCAATTAATTGATTCGTTAGCGCCTTTTATTGATGCAGGAAAAGTTCGTGTTTTTTCTGTAAACAGTGTTAATAAACAAAGTTGGTTAAATAACGAAATGGAAGGAGCGCATAAAGCCATCCGTCACAACCAGTTTAACCAATATATTTTTGAAGAAGTGGTACCCTTCATTCGTACCAATACCTCAAACGAAACTCCCATTATTACCTGCGGCGCTTCCTTTGGCGCTTTGCACAGCATGAACCTGTTTTTAAAACGCCCCGATATCATTAATGGGGTAATAGCCATGAGTGGGGTATATAACCTTTCGGAATATTCAAAAGGTTTTTATGACGACCAGGTGTACTTCAACAGCCCTGCCCATTATGTTCCCAATCTTTCCGACGATTGGTATTTGAGCAGGATAAGAAACAGCAACCATATTCATCTTCTTACCGGTAGTGGTGATTATGAAGATCCCCAGGCCTCCCGTGATTTTTCAGGCGTACTGGCTTCAAAAGGCATAAACCATGAATTAGATATATGGGGAGCCGAGTGGAAGCACGACTGGCCTACATGGAGAGAAATGTTGCCCAAGTACCTGGATACAAGGTTTTAATTTAATAGCGTCTGTTTTAAATAAAAAAAGAGCAATATAAAATTGCTCTTTTCTTTTTTAGGCTATTTCTGGTTAATTTTTTATGAGCTTATAGGTTTTAATAGTGCCGTTATTGATCACTTGTAGCAGATAAATACCTCCTGGCAAGGTAGCCGTTTGGAAATGGTCGGTTTGGGTTTCCGAAGTTTTATTTCCATAACGGGTTAATAAGGTTGCGCCGGTAGCTGTACTAATTACCAGTTTATAATTGCCTTTTATCCCAGCGCCTAACCTTACGGAAAGCTTATCATTAAAGGGATTGGGAAACACTATTGCGGTTTCCGCAGCTTTTTCTGAATATACTTCATCATTGTTATTCTTGCCTATAAGGGAAGTTGCATTAAAACTATTCTCCGGTTGAAGCATTTTGTTATCTGATACATTTTCTTTTATAGAGAACCCGGCAATGTATTGCCATGTGCCGGTATGGGTAAGTCCAATCCTTAACGTACCATTGGCTTCTGAAGTTACGCTATTAAATTTGGCATAGTCGGTAGTATTGTAATCGGTATCAATCGTATCTTTTCTTGTACCGATTGCCACAATAGTTTTTGTACCGAAAAAAGCACGGCTTGCAAAAAAGCTTAAATCGTAGGTTTTACCCGGTACTAATCCGTAAAGCGTGATGTACCTGTTTATTGAAGACAGGGAGTTAAAGCGCAACACATCCGAAGGGCACATGGTAGCACTGGAAGCATAGCCTGTACCGTTATCAACCATACGGGCAGAATAGCTCAATACTGCCCTGATTGCACTTGGGCTTCCATTACTATATTTAAAGATGGAGCTGGTAGTATTGATTTGTTCGGTAATAGCCCAGTTATTCCACTCCGGGTTATTATAAACATTTATGGCATCGGTTAAGTTTACATTTATTATTTTATCCGTAGCGGTTGGCTCTGGTAAAACCGAAACTACAATATCATCGGTAGCATATAACCCTCCATTGTCGGTTACTTTTAACCTAAAGGTATAGGTGCCGGCATTGCTAAAACTCACCGAGGTACTACTACTGTTTGGAGAAGTAATCGTTACACCGGGAGCAGTGCCTCCTACCTGTGTCCAGGTATAGGATACAATGGCGCCACTTGCATCAAACGAGTTTCCCCCGTTAAGTACGGTTGTATTTGCGGGTAGTTGAAGTACAATATCGTTTCCGGCTAAAGCCACAGGCGGTGTATTACTCTCTGATGCAGCAGGATTTACAAATACGGTGAGTGTATCCCTTCCAATAGCGCCATTATTATCCCCAACATCAAGGCGTATTAAATAAACGCCGGATGTTGAAAATGTAATGCTGGTATGCGCCAACCATTCATTGGCAATTTGCACAGGCGCCGGCCCGCTGATACTGGTCCAGTTATAGGCAGTAATCGTTCCATCGGGGTCATAAGAAGAAGCAGCGCTAACCAATACCTGGTTAGTGGGTAATGTAATGTTGATGTCGTTGCCTGCAACAGCTATTGGGAGCTGGTTACCTGCAATACCTGCGTTTACCTGTACAATCATTACATCGGTTGACGTTGCACCCTGGTTATCGGTAACCTTAAGTTGAAACTGGTAGGTTCCCTGGTTTAACCCGTTGATTGTTGTTGTACCCGATCCCGGGCTTACGATAGTTCCACCTGCAGGGCCCGAAATTTTTGTCCATAAATAGGAAGTTATACTTCCATCCGGGTCAGTACCAACCCCATATACCACTACACTATTAGTAGGCAAAGTAATAGTAATATTATTTCCGGCATTGGCAACCGGGGGCTGGTTGGCAGCTTGTACAATTACAATTACATTATCAGTGGCTNNAAATTTTTGTCCATTGATATGAAGCTACCGAACCGTCGGCATCGCTTCCGCTGCCGGATAAAGTTGTACTGTTTGTTGGCAATTGAATGGTAATATCGTTTCCGGCATTTGCAGATGGGGGTTGGTTTGCGGCATTTACGGAAATGCTTACATTATCGGTAGCGGTAGCACCTTTATTATCGGTTACTTTTAATTGGTAAATATAGGCGCCCTGCACCAATCCTGTGATGGAAGTTGTTGCAGCATTGGGGCTGCTGATGGTTCCGCCTGATGGTCCCGAAATTTTTGTCCACAAATAAGAAGCAATGGTTCCATCGGCATCGGTTCCACTGCCCGTTAATGTAGTGCTGTTTGTAGGTAACTGAATGGTTTTATCATTTCCTGCATTAGCAACCGGTGGTTGATTTGCAGCAAGTACGGTTACCGTCATGTTATCAGTAGCAATTGCTCCAATATTATCCGTTACTTTTAATTGAAACACATAAGTGCCTTGTACCAATCCTGTAATAGTAGTGGTTGCAGCAGTAGGGTTGGTAATTGTGCCTGCCGTAGGCCCTGAAATTTTTGTCCATTGATATGAAGCAATGGTTCCATCTGCATCAGTTCCCGAACCTACCAAAGTGGTGCTGTTTGCCGGCAATTGAATGCTGATATCGTTACCGGCATTAGCTATTGGAACTTGATTTGCCGCAGGAGGAGTGCTTCCCCTGGTTTGCCTGGCCATCCATTGGTAAATATTTTGCGAAATACCATCCAGTACAAAATTTTCCGGCTGCCGGCCCTGGCCTCCATAAAAATACGACCAGCAGCAATGGCCACCACCTCCAAAATTGGTTTTTACATAAATGGCAGAATTGGGTACGGTGGCATTCATGCGGTCAACAACGGTCTTTGTATCCCTAAAATCATTTACTTGCTCAAAACCCAGGTACCGGCCGCCACTCCAGGCAAAATTGTCCATCATATTCGGATAGGGCTGATTATCTGCCGGCTGAACACCCTCTACAGTTACTACCGCCGCAATTTGAGAGGCATAAGTGTATGGGCCGCCATAATTATCGCCGCTTACAAAAGTAGAAGAGCACCATCCACCATGAGAAAGACCGGTGAGATAAAGTTTATCGGGGTCAATTCGGTAAAGGCTTTTTAAAATTTGAATTTTATCATTCATGGTAGATTCTACCGGGTAGGACTGTGCTGTTTGAAGGCTGATCACTATAAACTCCACGGTATTACCATCTACATTTACATTACCGTTCCAGCCCATGGCAATATAGGCCCCGGGGCCGTTAGAAATTACCGCATTGGCATTGGTACCCACTTCTCCAAGACCGGGAAAAAATATAATGGTGGGATATTTCTTAGTTGGATTGTTGGCATAAGTTGAGGGTAAATGTACATAAGCATTCCAGCCGGTTACATTTATTAAACTTTGTTGTGCACTTCCATTAAACGACAGGTGAATCAATACAAATACAACCACTGCCAGCCTGAACACTTTTTTCATGAATAATTTCTTTGGATTGGGTTTAACTATAAAACATTCGAACTAATACAAAACTTCTCCCCTTTGCTTATAGCGTGTTAAAGCAAAGTACAATCAAGTTAGATGTGGCTGGTGAAACGATTTTTTCGTTAAAGTACCTGGATCCCGATGCTTTTACACTCTATTTTACAAACCCAAGAAGTATGTAAAATTGATTGCAAATGTCCCATTTTTTGAAATCTTAATGTGTCGTTTCTACATGTAAGTTTATGTAGTAGAAATAACAGTTTTTCAAACCTTTTGGAATTGCCCGAAAATAGCGTAGATATTAAGTTTGGCAAAATAATAAAGCCCGTTATAAAGCATCATTTTAAATATACTTTTCCACAAATCGTATAAAAAATGTGGATAGCTGTGCACAACTTTAGGGTATGGTTCAAAAGCAGTTTTGTTTTAATTTTATCAGATGCAGAAAAAATTATTCCTCCTGGATGCTTATGCCTTAATTTTCAGGGCCTATTATGCTTTAATCCGCAGCCCCCGTATTACCAGTAAAGGGCGAAATACCAATGCCCAATTTGGCTTTNNTTGATACGGCAGAAGCCACTGAAAGACATACCGATTTTGCAGACTATAAAGCCAACCGGCAGGAAACCCCGGAAGACATTAAAGATGCGGTTCCTGATATTCAAAAAATTATCAGCGGCTTTAACATTCCCATTATTGCCATAGATGGATATGAGGCCGACGACGTAATTGGTGCATTGGCCAAAAAAGCAGAAAAGAATGGATTTGAAGTTTATATGGTTACGCCGGATAAAGATTATGGCCAATTGGTTTCTGAAAAAATTAAAATATATAAACCCGCTTACCAGGGTGGGAGTTTTGAAATATTGGGACCCAGGGAAGTTTGTGAAAAATGGGACATTGAAACTGTGGACCAGGTTATTGATATGCTGGGTTTAATGGGCGATGCCGTTGATAATATTCCCGGGATAAAAGGAGTAGGTGAAAAAACCGCCGCCAAGCTTTTAAAAGAATACCAAACCCTGGAAAATGTTTTAATTAATGCCGACAAAATAAAAGGCGCCCTGGGCGAAAAAATCCGAAGTGGCAAAGAAGATGCCCTGATGAGTAAAAAACTGGCTACCATTTTACTTAATGTACCGATTGAATTTGATGAAAGCCAATTTGCAATAAAAGAAAAAAGCAAAGAAGCATTATTGGGAATATTTGAGCAACTGGAGTTTAAAACCCTGGCCAAAAGAGTATTGGGCGAAGAAATTAAATTAACGGCTTTAACAGAAAGCAAAGAAGCCGCCCAAATGGATTTGTTTGGTAATACTGTAGAAGTAACCGCACCCTCTTTAATTGAAAATAAACCTCAGCCTTCAGAAACAGGAGAAGAAACTTTTTTTGCCCAAAAAAACATAAATAATACAAACCACCATTATACCGTAGCCACGGCAAAAGAGGTTGTGGCAGCTCTAAAAAACAGTAAAGAAATTTGTTTTGACAGCGAAACCACCGGTATTGATCCCAACCAGGCAAAATTGGTTGGCCTTAGCTTTAGCATTAGTGCAGGTAGTGGCTGGTATATTCCCTGCCCCGATGATACGGATGCAGTAAATAAAATACTGCAGGATTTAAAACCAGTTTTTGAGGATGTAAAAAAAATATGGATCGGCCAAAATATCAAATACGATATGCTGATGCTAAAATGGTGCGGCATTGAACTTAAGGGTGAAATTTTTGACACCATGCTGGCGCATTATGTAATTGAGCCCGATGGTAAAAGGAGCATGGATTGGCTAAGCGCAAAATACCTCGGCTACGAACCCATACCCATTGAAGAACTAATCGGTAAAAAGGGGAAAAACCAGGGTAATATGAGAGATGTGGAACTGGAAAAAATAAAAGAATATGCAGTTGAAGATGCCGATATTACCCTGCAGCTTAAAAATGTATTTGCCCCCAAATTAAAACAATACGGCGTTGAAACCGTTTTTTACAAAATAGATAACCCACTGGTAAAAGTGCTTGCCAATATGGAGTTTGAAGGGATCCGCATTGATGAAGTTTTTTTAAAGCATTATTCAAAAGAATTGGAAACCGATGCTAATAAAGCAGAAGAATCGGTTTATAAACAGGCCGGGGTAAAATTTAACCTGGCTTCGCCCAAGCAATTAGGAGAAGTGCTTTTTGAAAAACTTCAACTTGACCCCAAAGCCAAAAAAACGAAAACCGGCCAATATGCCACAGGTGAAGATGTATTATTAAAGCTATCGCATGAGCATAAAATTTGTGAAGATATTCTTGAATTCAGGGAGCTGAGTAAATTAAAATCCACCTATGTAGATGCCTTGCCACAGCTCATCAATCCCAAAAGTGGGCGGGTGCATACCAGTTATGCGCAAGCAGTTGCCGTAACCGGGAGGTTNNATAGTTGCCGCCATTAGTGGCGATAAAAATATGTGCCAGGCTTTTAAGGATGGCACCGATATACATACCGCAACTGCATCAAAAGTTTTTAATGTAAAACAGGAGGAAGTGACCAAAGAGATGCGCTATAAAGCAAAAAGTGTAAATTTTGGCATCATATACGGGCAGGGCGCTTTTGGGCTTGCCGAAAACTTAGGGATATCCCGTAGTGAAGCCAAAGAAATCATAGATAACTATAAAAAACAATTTAACGGCATTCAAAAATATATGGATGGCAGCATCAATTTTGCAAAAGAACATGGATATGTGCAAACACTGATGGGCCGTAAACGATGGTTAAGGGATATTAACAGCGCTAATTTTACCGTAAGAGGTTTTGCCGAAAGAAATATGCCATTAACAGTCCCATACAGGGACCGGCGGCAGATATGATAAAAATGGCAATGATAAAAATTGAAGAGGCTTTTCATCAAAACAAATTTCAATCAAAAATGCTCCTGCAGGTGCATGATGAACTCGTGTTTGATGTAATTAAAGAAGAATTGGAGGCGGTTAAGCCGGTTATTCTCCATTGTATGCAAACGGCAATGAAGCTACCCAACGATGTGCCCACTAATGCAGAAATTGGCTTTGGCAACAACTGGCTTGAAGCTCATTAGTGCTTTGGTTCCGGTATAAATTTTTTTTAAGTGGTGCTGGCAACTCATAGGGTATCCTGTATTTTATGCTTTATTTTAGTTTAATAATTTTTCAAAATAAGGTGCAATATTCTTCCTCCAATTTCAACGGATGATTTCAATTGTACATTCATCGTCTTTTATTAACTTAGTAAAAAAACTACTGCATGCAGTTTCAAAATAAAACCGTATTCATAACCGGCGCTTCAAGGGGAATTGGTAAAGCCATTGCGCTTCGGCTGGCAAAAGAAGGCGCAAATATTGTTGTAGCGGCAAAATCTTCAACCGAAAACCCCAAACTGGGCGGCACTATTTTTTCGGCTGCTAAAGAAATTGAAGAGGCCGGGGGCAAAGCCCTGGCAGTGCAGTGTGATATTAGGGATGAGGATCAGATTGGAATCTCCGTAGAAAAAGCAATTGCTGCATTTGGCGGTATAGATATCGTTATAAATAATGCATCAGCTATTTCACTTACCCCTACAGAGCAAACCGAACCGAAACGTTTTGACCTGATGCATAGCGTTAATACAAGGGGAACATTTTTTGTTACCAAAGCCTGCCTTCCCTATTTAAAAAAGAGTGAAAATGCACACATCCTTACCCTTAGCCCTCCTTTAAATATGAACCTTAAATGGTTTGCCGGTCATATTGCCTATACCATCAGTAAGTACAATATGACCATGATTACGCTGGGTTTCTCCGAAGAGTTTAAAAAATTTCAAATTGCCGCCAATACGCTATGGCCGCAAACCACCATTGCCACCGCTGCTGTAAAAAATCTTTTAGGCGGAGACGACTTGATGAACATGAGCCGCACACCTGAAATTGTAGCCGATGCCGCATTTTATATTTTAAGCCGTAAAGCCGGCAACTGTACAGGAAATAGTTTTATAGATGAAGCGGTTTTAAAAGAAGAGGGCATAACACAATTGGAAAAATACGCCGTAAAACCCGGGGCAACACTATACCCTGATTTGTTTATATAAAAATTGCCGGCAGCAATTTACTCCGGCAATTTATATGTTGTGTTGTTTGGAAAATCTTTCTTAGTCTTCAGAAAACAATGTCGTTTGTTCAGCACTAAAACCTTCGTCGTTGTCGTTGCTTATTTGTACAATTTCCGTTACCTCAACCACTACGGGAGTTATAACTACTGCTTCTTCGGCAAACGGTACTGCTGCTGGTTTTTGGGGTGCAACTTTTTTATTGGCTTTTTTAGGCGCTGCTTTTTTTACCGGTTTTTTGGCTGCTGGTTTTTTAGGAGCCGCTTTTTTAACAACCTTCTTCGGCGCTGCTTTCTTCGCTACCTTTTTCTTAGCGGGTTTTTGGGCAGCTTTTTTTACTGACTTCTTANNTTTTTAGGAGCCGCTTTTTTAGCTATTTTCTTTGCTGCTTTTTTTTGAGCAGGCTTTTTGGCGGCTTTTTTTGCTGCCTTTTTGGAAGACTTTGCCATAAAATAATGATTTTAGTTTGCGCTATAAAATTAAAAGATAAGTTTTGAACTAAAATAAATAGCCCCTAAATTATTTTTTTACGAATCGTTTTCTTTTTTCATCCCTCCTCAAATTGTTACGCTCCGTTTGAGGGATTTTGAAGCCGGATTTCCTTTAGCTCTTCCCGAAGGTTTTCTATTTCCAGGTCTTTAATTTCCATTTCGCTTTTGAGCAGGGTAACCTCTCTTTTTAGGTCAGCTACTTTTTTGTACAGTCCCGAAGCCATATTAAGCTCTTCTTCACTGCCCTGTAAACTAGCTTTAAGTTGCTCATTTTCATCGGCTAAGGAAGAGTATTTTTGAAGGGTCTTCAAGCTGTCCAATAATTCTTTTTCCAATTCTTCAATCATTATGGCATCGCCGGATGCTTTTTGCTGCCGCTGGCCTATCGTTCGTTGCATTTGCTCAAACTCCAGCAGGTTAATATCAATTTTACTTTGCAACTCTACGGCATGTTGGGCTGTTTGCCTCAACGATTCCAGTTCCTTTTCTCTTTGGGCAATGGTTTCATTAAGGTCTTCAATTTGAACGAGCAGGTATTCGTTCTCCGATTTTATAATTTGTATTTGCTTTTCGGTGAGCATGATGGTGCCGGTTTAGCCGGAAATACTGCTTTAATAAGCAGACTGTTTACTTTAATTGATAACGCCCTATGCGGATTACCCAAATACAACCCGATGGTTAACTTACCAGCGTGCCTACTTTATCTCCGGTAACCACGCTCATTAAATTGCCCGGTTTGTTCATATCAAAAACCACTATGGGCAGCTTATTTTCCATACAAAGCGTAAAGGCCGTCATGTCCATTACTTTCAGGTTTTTACTGATGCATTCCTCAAAACTTATTTTTTGAAAGCGCTTTGCTTTGGGGTCTTTTTCGGGGTCGGCAGAGTAAATACCATCCACCCGGGTGCCTTTTAAAATAATATTGGCTTTTATTTCAATAGCCCTTAATGAGCCTGCGGTATCGGTGGTGAAATAGGGGTTGCCGGTGCCGGCGCCAAAAATTACAACCCGACCTTTTTCCAGGTGACGGATGGCTCGTCGGCGTATATAGGGTTCGGCTATTTGCTCCATTTTTATGGCGCTTTGCAGGCGGGTATTTACGCCTGCTTTTTCAAGGCCGCTTTGCAAAGCCATGCCGTTTATTACCGTGGCCAGCATTCCCATATAGTCGCCCTGGGCACGTTCTATCCCACTCTCGGCTTCGTTCATTCCCCTGTAAATATTGCCCCCTCCAATTACGATGGCAACCTGCACACCCATTTCGGTTACCTGTTTAATATCCTTGGCATATTGTTCGATTATTTTAGGGTCAAGCGGGTCAAAACCATTGATACTGTTACTGAGCGATTCGCCTGAAAGTTTTAATAGAATACGCTTATACCTGGGAAGCATTAGTAAAATTTTTTACGAAGATAAAGTTTTCAAAATTGCCGGGGAATGGGCAGACAAAATTTTAATTCCTAAAACAATCCGCTTATTCTTCTTGTTCTTCCGGCTCCTCCCGGCTTAGTGCCAGGTTATTATTTACAACAAAATTACACCAGTGGCACTCCGGCTTACCACACCCGGTATAAAATTCCCGGTTTTGGATTTTTTGCCAGGTTTCAGTGATCTGTTGCTTTACCGTTTCTAAATCCTGCGGCAGGATAATCATTTTTTCTTTGTGATAATTTTTCTTTTTATCCGGTTCTATAAAATCAAACTCCGTACTTTCCACCTGCCAGTTTTTTAGGGTATAATGATCAATAAGGAGTTTATAAAAGACCGCTTGCCGCCAATAGTCGCCGCCAATGGGGTCTTTTTCGCCGGGTCCTTTAAGTTTGGTCCGTGCTTTTTCAAAATCGCCGGTTTTGTAGTCCACCACGTTTACCTGGTTGCCGGTAAACTCCAGTTTATCTAATTTTCCTTTAAGGGGTACGCCATTAACCAACACTCCACGGATGTTTCGCTCAACGGCCACCACTTTGTTCCAGCTATTAATGTATTTTTTATAATAATGTTCCAACACTTCCCGGCCATACTCCATCCTCCGTTCAAAGGCTTCTTTGGTAAAATTTTCTCTATGCTTTTTTAAATACCAGTTAAAGTCCGAAAGTAAAACCTCCACGCCGGGAAAGGTTTCACTTCCGCTATCCTGCATTTTTCTAAAAAGTTTTTCCAGGGCATAGTGTACGGCGCTTCCAAATTCTGTAGCTTCATTTTTGCCTGAAGGGATCCGGATGAGATTTTGATAATAAAATTGCAGCGGGCACTTTAGGTAATTATTAAGCGCCGTTACATTCATTGAAAATTTTTCAAGTAATGAACTGATAAAGTCTTCTTCTGAAGCTGCAATTTGGGGTAGCTGCGCAGTAAGTTGCAAGGCCTGGAATTCAAAAATTTCTTCGGCAGTAAAAGAAATTTTTTGAGGGATTATAGCGGGCTGTTTATCTAAAATTTCTGCAATAAACATTGAGGGCTCCTGGTCTTTACCATCATTACGAAATAAGGGGTAAGAAATATATAGATGCGTTTCGGCCCGGGTAAGGCCCACATAAAACAAGCGGCGCAATTCTTCTTCTTTTTTATTTATCGCCAGTTTATCATCAACTGCATCCACATAGTAAAATAAATTATCGGGCAGTTTATAGCTGTTTGGACGACTTTGCTTTTTTTCCCAAACCTCTGCCGTAGTGCCGGCTATAAATACCTGCTCAAATTCCAGCCCCTTGCTTCCATGCATGGTTAATAAATTTACTCCATTACTATTGCCGATAAACTGCACCATAGATAAAGGAATTTGCTCATCCTGCATAAGTGAAAGGATCTTCATGAGGCCGCTAAGGGTAAGTTGGGGATTGGCGGCCGACTCGGATTTAATAAAGTCGAACAGTGCTGTTAAGCGCTGCATTAAGCTTAGTTTTTGCGGGCTGTGCATGATGTAATGCAACACACCGGCTTCGTTTACAATTTTTGAAAATAGCTGTTGCAGGGTTAAGTTAGGAACCGCTGCTATTAGATTTTCAATTATTTGGCTAAACTTTTTTAACTCGACGTTAAGGCCGTTATCAAACAAATCTTTTGCAGGTGCCTGGCTTTTGTCAAAAAGCAGTTTCCGCAACGACGTTTGCTCGCCATCATATTTCCTATTATTGGCTTCTACGGTAAGGCGTGCAATTTCAATGGGGGGAATTTGATAAAAATCAAAATGCATCATTTCAAATAGCAGTTCATCGCCGCCATAAGGCGTATCCATTTCGGCATTGAGATATTCAAAAATGTGAATGAGTTTAAGAATGAATTTGTCTTCAAGTAAATTGATGTTGCGCTTGCTGTACACCGGTAAATTTTTCAACCTTAAAAATNNCATTTATTAACTGCTGTATTTTTTGAGTGATGCCCAGCATTTCTTCAAACATGGAATTATAGGCTATAATTTCCGGCAGCAGCTGTGGTTGCCCCTGGTATTTTGAGTTGCCGGAAACCAGGTCTTTATTCAGTTTACCCAATTCAACATCATTGATGAGCCGCTCCCGGTTGTTTTCAATAACCGACCGGGAAACATCAAGCAAAGGTTGGGTGCTGCGGTAATTTGTGGTTAAGATCACTTTGGTTAAGGCATTGATATAGCGCCTGGTAATCCCTTTCATATTACTGATATTGGCGCCCTGGAAACGAAAGATGCTTTGGTCATCATCACCCACAACAAAAATATTGGGTACCTCCCAAAACCCGATGAGCAGTTGCACC
>JRYE01000751.1_pt1 | contig 19899 bp, 19 predicted proteins | sample 235321 | NCBI WGS metagenome assembly JRYE01 (sample SAMN03074214, study PRJNA261473) | activated sludge metagenome | biome: Common Effluent Treatment Plant; feature: Wastewater; material: Activated sludge; isolation source: activated biomass in a lab-scale reactor treating industrial wastewater at... | reverse complement strand
GAGGGAATCATCGCCAACGGCGGCACGGCGCTCATCTGGCCGACGGCCAGCGCCCCCACAGTGCGCATCCTCTCCATCGGCGGCTTCGATATCTCCGCTGACCCCAGAGCACTTCTCGATCAGGTCAACGTCGATCGTTATCTCCCCAACGTGGGCGGCGTGGAGGTCGTCATCGCGACGACCAACGTGCCCGCGACCGAGGGCGCCGTGAAACTCCACAACGTGCCCCTGGGCGGATACGACACACTCGTCACCCCGACCCTGATCGGCGGGACGCTCTCGTCGGCGATGTGGCGCGCGACGATCACGCCCGCGGCGAGGGCCAACGTCCTGCAGGCCTTTGCCAGCTCGACCATCGGGCAGATCCCCACGGCATGGTCGAGGGAGGTCTCGATGTATCGCCGCGCGTGCGCCGCGGACTTCGACGACGGCTCGNNGTCACGATCGACGACCTGCTCTACTACATCCAGATCTTTGCCGACGGAACCTCGAACGCCGACGCCGACGACGGGAGCGGCACCGGGACCGGCGACGGCTCGGTGACCATCGACGATCTTCTCTACGTCATCACGCGCTTCCAGGCCGGGTGCTGAGCGGGCATACTCGAGAGATTTCGAGATCGATGAGAACCCCGTCGCGATCGGCGGGGTTCTTTGCATCCCGTCGATTGCTCAATCGCCGTGGTTTTGGCGGAGTTTGAGGGAGAGTCGGGCGGTGCGCCAGTCCAGCAGGAGGGTGGACCCGACGGAGAACGAGATCGAGGGGGTGAAACGGTGCCGGGATGGGGCGAGATAGGGTGTGGTCGGCCTCTGACGCGCTCATGTAAAACCTTTTCTGGAAAGGGTTTGCGCCGTGGCGACCGGGGCGTCCTGAAAATGGCTGGTGAGAGGGACGGTGGTCGTGTATAAAGATCGGAGTCTTGACCATGGGCACGTCGCGAGCGGTTGTGCGGCTCGCCGTGGCCTGGTGGGACCCGGTGGCGTCTGAAAAGGAGAGTTGTGTATGAAGCGTGCGAACTCGCGTGGTGGATGGTCGGTGTGCGCCCGTGGGGTGGCGAGCATGGCGGCGGCTTTCGTTGTTGTGGGGTCGTGCCTCGGGCAGGCGGCACCCACGCCGCCCGTGCCCCTGGCAACCGAGATCGACCTGGGAGACTTCCACCTGGGCGACACGATCGTCAGCGACCTTGTGCCCATCTCCGGCATACAGAACGTCTGGTTCCGCTTCCGGCTCGTTGACGGGATCACGCCCGATTCGTGGTTCACGCTCGACACGTCGGGATCCCTCAACACCGACGGCACGCCGATGAACACGGAGTTGGGCGTCTTTGACAACTTCGCGTACCTGGTGGCACATGACGACTACAGCGGCGGTGGACTCTCCCCCACAACTTCGCGCTCGGCGGCTCTCACCTTTGGCGGCGGCTCGGGCGAACGCCTGGGCAACGATCCCGGTCAGTGGATCGGCGGGCGGATGGACGTGGGATGGAACCAGAAGAGCGACTGGCAGCCCACGCTGCGCGCGGGCGTCTATCACGTCTGCATCGTCGGATTCGACGCCGACTTCGCCCAGGCGTTCAACCCGGGTTGGATCGTGTCGACCAACTTCCAAGGGGCGGGGAGCGTCCGGCTGCGTCTGCGCGGCGGGCGCGTTCCCGCCACGACGTGGAGCGAGAGGTACCACGGCCAGGACGCCGGCGACAGCCTCGAGACGGCGCAGGTCGTCGAGGGTCACGGACCCCTGAGCACCATCCTCGCCGCGTTCGGGTCCGGCTTGACCGATATGTTCAAGATCAGGATCTGCGATCCGGCAAACTTCAGTGTTGTGGCAACCAGCACGAGGGACGCCGGCGAGACGGGCCTCAACCGACTGTACCTCTTCGACACCTCGGGACGAGGCGTCCTTGGCATCAACGGGACCACGGGAACAACCACGACGCTCTCGGTTCCCGCGGGCACGACGCTCGCCGCGGGTGACTACTACCTCGCGGTCGCCTCCAACTGCCCCGGCACCGGGGGATTCAACGCCAATCCCTATGGTGACGACGGGAACGCCATCTGGACCTTCCCCAACGCGGCGACTTCGAATGTCAGCCTGCCGCCCAACGGCACCGGTGCCGCGCGACCCCTGGCGTTCTTTGGTAAGCAGGATGTCTGCAACGGCACCAACGCGTTCTGGGTCCGCCTGAGTCTGACGGGGGCGTGCCATGTTGAGCCGTCCGCGTGCGTTGCCGACACCGATGATGGGTCGGGGACGGGGACGCCTGACGACGCCGTGACGATCGACGATCNNGGCGTCGAGCCAATCCTGGAGGGTGGCGGCCTCGTCGGTGGCAGCATTGGCCGAGGTGTTGGCGGTCGAGGCGGAGGGAAGATCGCAGGCGGGGCCGGCATTCGATGAAGCGAGTTGCTTTCTCGCCTTGGCGCGGAGGCGGCTGAGGGTCTGGTCGCCCATGAGGACGAGGAGGTCGAAATCTTCGTTCAGGATGAGGACGGTGGGGACGCGCAGGCCGCCGCAGATCTTGACGCGCTCGGCGAGGTCGATGTGCTCATCACGGTCGAGGATGCGGAGGTTGACGAGATCGGGAGGAGAGGCGTTGGCGAGGGCGTCGAGCATGGGGACCTGTGCGGCGCAGTCGCCGCACCACGGGCCGCTGAGGACCAGGATGTGGAGTTTCCTGGAAAAGGACGAGACGAGGGCGTGCTGGGCGGGAGTGAGGATGAGCCTCGCGCGTACGGCGTTCCAGGCGGCCTGCTCGTGGGGTTTCGAGGAGGAGACGGAGGCGNNAACGTCCGGGGGCATCCGTCCCTCGCCCAGAACGCGCCCCCTCGAACGCGACGCCTCGCCCACTCGTAGGATGCGCTCGTGAAGGGCTCCCTCCGCATTGGCACATTCTTCGGGATCGGCGTCCATATCCACTGGACCTTCCCGCTCCTGCTCCTGTTTGTCGCGTGGCGGGCGTGGAGCAGCGGCGCGGACGCGGCGGGGATCGGCGTCAGCGTCGTCTTTGTCCTGGCAATCTTCGCGTGCGTCGTGATGCACGAGTATGGGCACGCGCTGACGGCGAGGCGGTATGGGATCGCCACGAAGGACATCACGCTTCTGCCGATCGGGGGCGTGGCGCGGCTCGAGCGTTTGCCCGAGGAGCCGAGGCAGGAACTCGTCGTCGCGGTGATGGGGCCGATGGTGAACGTGGTGATCGCGACGCTGATCTTCGGCGTGATGCTGGGGACGGGCGCGTTCCCGGGCACGGAGGAGATCGACCGGATCTCGCGGCAGGGCGTGGAATCGATGGGCGAGCTCGACGCGCGGATGTTCTTCCTGAACCTCGCGGGCGTCAACGTCTTTCTCGTGCTCTTCAACATGATCCCGGCGTTTCCGATGGACGGCGGGCGCGTCCTGCGCGCGCTCTTGTCGATGGCGATGGATCCGGTGCGGGCGACGCGGGTGGCGGCGAACGTGGGGAAGGTGCTTGCCGTGGGGCTCGCGCTGCTGGGGTTGTGGGGCAATCCGTTCCTGATCTTCATCGGGATCTTCGTGTGGATCAGCGCCGAGGCCGAGGCTCGGCAGCGCGAGCAAGGGTCGGCGCTGCGCGGGACGCTCGTCCAGGACGCGATGGTGCGCCGGTTTGTCGCGCTCGACGAGAGGGACTCGCTCCAGTGGGCGATCGAGCGACTGCTGGAGGGGGCGCAGACGGATTTCCCGGTGGTCAAGACAGAGATGGCGAACGGCGAGCGAACGGCAAGTGGGCCGGGTGGGGAAATCGTGGGCGTGCTGACGCGGCATGACCTGTTGCACGCGATCGCGCGGCACGTGGACGTGCACGCGGCAGGGGGCGTGGGGCAACTGACGCGGCGCGAGGTGCCCGTGGTTCGTGAGGGGGCACGGTTGGAGCCGGCCGTCCGGAGGATGCAGGAGGTGGGCACGACGGTGGCGCCGGTGGTGGACGAGTCGGGGCGGCTGGTTGGACTTCTGACGATGGAGAATCTGGCGGAGTTCGTGATGGTGCGGCAGGCGATGGGGAGTGGCGAACGAGTGGGAGCCCGTGGGCACGGCGGCGTGGGGCGCTGACGCTGTGTGTGCGGGCCCGAGGGGACGTGGTGGCTGCCCGCGCTCTACACTGAGGTATGGCCAGCATCGTCTTTTACTTCCAGGTGCACCAGCCGTATCGCCTCCGCCGCTATAGCGTCTTCGATCAGGACCCGTTCTACTTTGACGACGCGAAGAACGCGGAGATCCTGCGAAAGGTCGCGGACAAGTGCTATCGCCCGACGACGCGGCTGATCCTCGATCTTGTGAAGCGGCACAAGGGAAACTTCCGCGTCTCGTACGCGATCACGGGGACGGTGCTGGACCAACTCGAGGCGTGGGNNACGCCGCGGGTCTTCCGGAACACGGAACTGATCTACAACAACGCGCTGGCGCACTTCCTCGCGGGGCTGAAGGACAAGGACGGCAACCCGCGGTTCCACGGCGCGTTGTGCGAGGGGACGGACTTCCACCTCGGGTATCGCTCGCCGAACTATGTGTACCAGCCCCCGGGGAAGCCCGTGGGACGCGACGGCAGGGCGTTCGGCCTGCTCCTGAAGAACTATCGCCTCTCGGACGACATCGCGTTTCGCTTCAGCAACCGTGGATGGGCGGAGTGGCCTCTGACGACGGAGAAGTTCGCGGGGTGGGTGAACCAGATCAACGGCAACGGGTACTTGTGCAACCTGTTCATGGACTACGAGACATTCGGTGAGCACCAGTGGGCCGACACGGGAATCTTCGAGTTCCTGAGCGCCCTTCCCGAGAAGATCTTCGACGTGAACCACGGCGAGAACCACTTCATCACGCCGAGCATGGCCTTCAAGGAGTTCTCGCCCGTCGGCGAGTACGACGTGCACAACTTCATCTCGTGGGCGGACACGGAGCGCGACCTGACGGCGTGGCGCGGGAACGCGATGCAGAACAACGCGCTCGACGAGACGTATCGCCTGGAGAAGTCGATCAAGGATCGCTGGAACGCGGCGTGCATCGGCGGGGACGAACGCGAGAAGACGCACGCCGGACACCTGCTCCACGACTGGCGGAAACTCACGACGAGCGATCACTTCTACTACATGTGCACGAAGTACTTCGCGGACGGCGACGTGCACAAGTATTTCAACCCGTACGACTCGCCCTATGACTCGTACATCAACTTCATGAACGTGCTGGACAACGTGCGCACGCGGATCTCGCGCGTGCCGCAGGGCGCGATGGCCCACTAGGTTCGTGGATCGATGTTCGCGAATCGAACTGTTGATCAGGGTTCGGTGATGTTGAGCGAATCGGCCGGAGAAGGGGGCGTGGCGAGCGAGCCCGTTGGCTCGCGTGCTATGCGCTTGGGGTGGTGGACCGCGGGCCTGATCGTCGCGATCACAATCTGGCGGCTGGTGTGGCTGTGGTACTCGCCGTATTCACTCGCCGAGGACGAGGCGTGGTACTGGCTCTGGTCGAGGCACATCGACTGGTGTTACACGACGAAGGGCCCGGGGATCGCGTGGGCGATCTGGCTCTCGACGCGCGTGTTTGGCGACACGGAGTTCGGCGTTCGATTCCTCGCGCCGATATTCATGTCGCTCTCGGCGTGGTTCGCAGCGGGGCTGACGATCGATCTGACAAAGAGCCGACGGGCCGGGTTCTGGGCGGCGGCGGTGATGCTCCTCTCGCCAGCCTTCCAGGTGCTGGCGATGGTGATGACGATCGACCCGCCGCTGGTGGCGTGCTGGATGGGGGCGTGCTGGGCGGGATGGCGGGCGACGCGCGGCTTGTGCCGATCGGCGTGGCTTGCGGTGGGTGCGGCGGTCGCGATCGGATCGCTCTTCAAACTCACCATGCTCCTGGTGATTCCGGGGATCGCGGTGTGCGCGTGGATGTGGCGTCACGAGCCGTCACGCGTGGTCGCGGGGCGTGCCTCGCCGGGGCGAGAGGGGCAATCGGTCCTGTGGCCTCTGTCGAGCCTCGCGATGGCGCTGCTGGGCTTGCTGCCGATGGCCATCTGGAACGCACGCGAGGGGTGGCCGACGGTGCACCACCTGCTCGAACACCTTCATCAGCCATCGCCCAACGGGGGTGGGTCGTCGTTCACGCCGCGATGGCTGCTCGAATATGTGGGCATCCAGATCGCCATCTCGCTGGTGCCGTTGGGATTGATCGTGGCGGGGTGGGTTGTGCTCCGTGATCGGTCTCGAGAGGCACGGGGATACGTGCTGTGGTGCGCGCTTCCGCTGCTGCTGGGGTATGTTCCGGTGGCGTTGGTGACGAAGACGCAGGGAAACTGGACGATCGCAGCCCACGCGGCCCTCGCTGTGCTCGCGGGCGCGGGCGTGCTGGCGGAGAAGGCCGGACATCGAGTGGGGATGGCCAGGCGCGGCGTACGGATTCTCCTTGGTATAGGGCTCCTGGTGGGTGTTCTCCTCCCACGAATGGATTTGGTGGCGTTGGGCGTGGATCGTGTTCGCGTGGCGCTTGGGGACTCGGCACCTTCCTGGCTGCTTATCCCGATTCATCGGGTGATGGGGGCGGATCGGATGGGGGAAGACGCGGGGCGCCGGCTCGAGTTGTTGCGAGGGGAAACCTCGCAAGAACCGTTTCTTCTGATCGATCATTATGGAGCGGCATCGTTGCTTGAGTTCTCGATCGTGGGTCATCCGCGAACGTACTGTTCATCGTNNGCAGTTCGACCATTGGGCGGATCGTGATCTGGCTCGCGTTGATTCCGAGTTGCGAGGGAGGCCGGCATTGATCGTCGGGAATGGGTACGAAGGCTCGACGTTGGGCGGCGCGTGGGTAGCCGCGTTTGATCGAGTCCGACCGGTGGGTGTGCTCGATGGAGAAGGAAAGGGCAGGCCCGTGTTCATTGGATATGGGTATCGCGGGATGGTACCGCTGCAGAAGGGATCCACCGGCCAGTGAACGACGCCGAGGTCATCTCGATGGCTCGTGTCCCGCTCCCGAGCGTTGATGGGCGTCGCGTGCGCGTTCGAGCGCTGACGCGAGCGTTGGTGCTGTGCCTGGGCCTGTTGATGGTCACGATTCTCGATCGACCGATTTATCTTGCGTTGGGAGACACGTTCTCGGAGAGAGTGAAGGGCCACAGCATTTATCAGGCATTGCGCTCGGTGGGGTGGCTCCCGTCGTGGATCGTGCTGGCGATTGCGTTGATGCTCATCGATCGGCGTCGGGGTGTGGCGGCGTTCGCGTCGTCGATCGCGCGCCGTTGGTGGGATCGTGGGCTTTTACTGCTGGCGGGCGCTTTTTTCTCGGGGCTTGTAGCCGAGGGGTTGAAGTTGCTCCACCTTCGTGATCGTCCGCTCGACGGGGGGGTGTATGAATGGGAAGGCCCGTGGTTGGCGGACGCGCACCCGGCGGGGCTGCCCTCGAGCCACATGGCCGTAGCGATGGGCGGGGCGCTGGTGCTTGCCCGGCTCATTCCAGAGACTCGATGGTTGATGATCGGGCTGGCGATAGGGTGTGGGGCCACACGGGTGGCGTCTCGGGCGCACTTCGCGTCGGATGTGTACGCGGGGGCGTTGGTCGCGTGGGGGATGGTGGTGGTTGTGGGCCGCGTCCATGCGTGGCGTTTGGCCCGACAGGGGGCGCGTGACGAGGGACGCGGCGTGGAGGCCTCACGGCACGGCCCGGAGAAGGGCGATACGCTGACGCTCGAGAATCCCTCGCGCGTGGCATGAACACCCTCGACCGATACATCGCCAAGTCCTATCTCGTCAACGTCCTGGCGTTGCTGGTCATCCTGTACGCCCTCATCCTCGCGACGGACTACTCGCTGAACTTCGACGAGTACATCCGACAGGCGGCGGAGCGTGACGTGGCCGGGGGGGCGTCGTTTCTTCGGCGGGCAACGCTGTCGCTGATGCTGCTCATCAATCTCTGGTGGCCCCGCCTGTTCCAATACTACAACTACCTCCTGGGGATGGTGCTGATCGGGGGGTTGGGGTTCACGCTGGGGCAGATGGTGCGTCTCCGCGAGATCGTCGCGTGCCTGGCCGGGGGGATCGGGCTGCACCGGATCGCGCGCCCGATCCTGATCGTCGCAACCGGGTTCGTGGTGCTGCAGGGCGTGAACCGGGAGTTCATCGTGCCACGATTGGCGGAGTTACTGACGCGCGAGAAGTGGGACGCGGGGACATCGGGAATCAGGGCGGAATCGCTCCCGCTGACCGAGGACGCCGCGGGTCGGTGCTATTACGCCAAGACGTTCGACGCCGGCGCGGGCGAGATGACGGGCGTGTGGATCCGCGAACGCGACGGACAGGGCCTTCCCACACGGAAGATCTCGGCCGCCAAGGCGACGTACGACGCGCAGGCCGAAGCGTGGAGATTGACCGAGGGGAAGGCGGAGGTCCGCGAGGGCGACAGCGTGCGGTTCGAGCCGGTCGAGCTCGTCAAGACCGAACTGAACCCGACGACGCTGAAGGTCCGGCGATTCTCGAGTTATGGCAACAACCTCTCGACCATGGAACTCTCGCAACTCATCGAGAAGACCGAGGCCGAGATCGACGCGCGACCCGACAGCGAGCGACGCGTCGCCGAGGGGCGGCTGCTCGATCGATTGGTGCGCCTGCGTCTGGCGCGATGGACGATCCTGGCGTGCACGTTGCTCGCGATCGTGGTCTGTCTGCCGTTCTTTCTACGGAAAATCCCCGGGGACATGCTGGCGCGGTCGGTGATGTGTGCGCCCGTGGCGCTCGCCGCGGTATTGGGATCCACGCTCTTGAGCACGGCGGCGATCCCAGGCCTCCCACCGACGCTCTCGGCGTTCATCCCCACGCTCATCCTCCTCCCCCTGGCGATCGCGGCGGTTTCAAGCATCCGGTCGTGATCGCGGGGCGGATGGTTGAGCACGCGACGTGGCTGGTCCGTTGGAGGTGCGTATGCGTTTGCCCAAGTTCCGATCGCTTCCCGAGCAGTCTTCGCTTTGTATCGGGTGCTTGCTCCTGTGCACGCTCGCGAACCTGGCGTGCTTTGGCCTTGGTGGATGCGCGACCCGGACAATGCCGGACAACTGCCCGCTTGCCGCGACTCGCGGCCATGAACGGACATGGACCCGCACCTCGAATCGCGACGACGACGATCACTCCATCATCAGCGACCAGGACATCGCTGCGCGTCTGGAGGTCGAGGGCGGCGAACTGGTCGAGGCGAAGCGGGCGAAAACCTCCGAGGAACTGGCGGCGGGATTGGAGCGTGCCCACGCCGATCTCCCGCCGGGCAGCGTGACGACGCGGGCTGGTGATTCGCCGATGGATCTCCCCACGCTCTATCGAACGGCATGCGAGGGCGTGCTGGTTGTTGCGTCGATCTATCAGTGCGACCGTTGCGACCAGTGGCACACCGGGGGGAGTGCGACCGCCTTTGTGCTCTCGCGCGATGGGCTGTGCGTCACCAACCACCATGTCCTGGCCGAGCATGAGCACGAGCACACCCTCTATCCCTTCGTGATGGCCCACGATGGAACAGTCTTTTCGATCGACGAAATCCTCGCGTCCAACGAGGAAGACGACGTTGCGATCTTCCGGCTCGGGGCCGGGCAGCGGGACGGGCGATCGATCACGATCGACGAGGCCCGCCTCACGCCGATTCCCTTGGTGGAGGGCTCGCCGGTGGGGACGCCGATCGCGCTGATCGCCCATCCGGATCGGCTCTTCTACACGATGACAAGCGGGATCATCTCACGCCGTATCACCAACGAGTCGATCATGCCGGGTGAGACCCGGACGGACGAGGTGAGCGTGACATGCGACTATGCCGTGGGCTCGAGCGGCGGACCGATCCTGGACGATCGCGGGCGGGCCGTGGGCATGGTGATGGCGACACACACGATCTTCGCGGGTAAAGGACGGTCTCGCGAGCCGCAGATGGTCGTGCGGAAGTGCGTTCCGGCGGAGCGGATCCTGGACGTGATCTCGAAGGAGGGACGCGTCGAGGGGCGTGGCATCGTGCCATAGGCGTGGGACGGAGCGGATCGACCGAGCGAGATCCGTCATGTCGGATGAAATCGACGTGGCCAGGCCCCCAACAATGGGTACGCTTGATCCTCGGGAGCCCGCGCCATGAATCCGCCCGGCACTCCATACACCGACCCCGCGACGCCGCCTTCACTCCCGAACACGGAGGCGTGGGAGCGCACCTACGCGACGTTCCAGCACCTGACCCTGCTCCTGATCTTCGCGGTGATTCCGGTGGTGCCGGCGCTGGCGATGTGGCTCATCAAACGCGAGCAGTCACACTACATCGACGACCATGGCAAGGAGACCGTCAACTTCCAGTTATCGCTCCTGATCTACACGGCGGCGGGCTGGATCCTGACGGCCGTCACCTGCGGGATCGCCTTCCCGATCTCGATCCTGATCACGATCGCCTGCTACGCGCTGGGGATCATCGGGATGATCATGGGCGCATTAGCGGCACACAAAGGGCGATACTACCGGTATCCGATGACCCTGCGAATCGTGAGTTGAATCGGCCCCGAACGAAGCTCACCGCGGGCGAGGCTCGATGGTGTAGGCGGTGGCCGCGTCCTCGTTCGCGGGATCGAAGCTCACAAAGTGAACCGAGCCGTCGGCGGCGAGCATGTTCCCGGCATCGGGACGCAGGTGCCACGACGCCTCAAACTGGCGATCGCTCTCGCTGGCGCGAGGCGAGCGATACCACCAGCCCGCGTCGGCGAGCAGGAGCAGGCGGGACTCGTTCACCTGGAGGTCCTGGCGAGCGAGCGGGCGGGACTGATGATCGATGCCAGCGAGGGTGGAGTTGAAGAGGAGTGGGTTGGCGCGGTAACTCGTGCCGAACTCGCGGAAGCAGGTGCCGTTGGCGAGGGTGCTCGAGCGCGATCGACGCGGCGACGAGTCGTTTCGCTTGGTGATGCCGGCATCAGCGGGGCAGCGGAAATGGAGCGCGGCCGAGGGTCGCTCCGTGTCCTGGGCGAAGGCGCCTATGTACACATTGATCGGGCGAGCAGTATCCAGCACCGGGTGGTGGTCGAGGCCCGCGAAGACGACGCCACCATAGTTCCATTCGGGGTCGACAGCAAGCGCGGGGAAGATGCCCCGGTTGTCGCCCAGGTATCCCTCAAAGCCCATGTTGATCTGGCGGAGATTGCTGGCGCAGACGGCCGAATACCCCGTCTCGCGGACACGCGTCAGAACAGGGAGCAACAGCGAGACGAGAATCGCGACGATCGTGATGCAGACCAGGATCTCAAGGATCGAGAACGCCCGCGCGACACGCTGGTTCGACCGCTGGTACGAGTTGGACGAACATTGCTGCACAACCAGGTTCCACCCGGTGTGGTGCTGGTCCCACGACACCAACACCCACCGAACCATTGTACCACAATCGGCCCCTCGTACCAGTGGCATCGGCGTATCAACCCCACGACTCAATGGCGGGCCAAGGTTCGATACACGAAAAAGGAGTGGATCGCGAGAGCGAGGATGCCGCCCCATAACAGGAGCAGACCAAAGCCGCCCGAACCCCCACTGTCCTGGACCGTCTGAGATCCGCCGCTGACGGTGACCAGGCAAAGGAGCGCGGGGAGGAACGTGCGGAGGTAGACCGCGAGGGGCGTCTTGCGATGGTGCTTGACGGCCGTCACGGCACCGCACACCACCATGACGAGCGAGCACGCCGAGTAGGCCCAACGCTCGTGCATGTTGGCGACGACCTGCCCGCGGAGTTTGGCGATTTGGGCCTCGAGATGCTGCGTCGGCCCGACGAGGGCGGGATCGTTCGACGATGCGGCATGCCCCGATTCGATGAGGTCTCGCGAGGAGCGTTCGAGGAGTGCCTTGGATGGATCGTTGTCGAGGGTGAGGCGGGTGAGTGGGATAACGCCACGCTCGGCTCCGAGCCCGCCGGACGCGGACGCGCCCGTCTTCGCTCGGACACGCTCGAGGCGGAGATCGAAGGTGAGGGATTGAGCATCGGCGCTGTCGATGGGGTGGAGGCGGGCGGCCCGGGCGAGCCACACCTGTCCGTTGGCGGTCTCGGAGACGCCAGTGGTGCGGAAGGCCGGGCGATCGGGCTGCTCGATCCGGATGAACGTGGCCTCGGCGTCGCCCTCGGGGAGTGGGAGGATCTCGATGCCGTCGGGTGTCACCCGGGCGCCAGAGCCGACGATCACGATGCGTCCGCCACGCGAGTCGCGGAGGACCAGAGGCGTCTCAGGTGTCAGCGTTTGGGTGATGTAGCGCTCGGCCTGACGCCGGGCGAAGACGAGGGCGAGGTCACGACGGGCCTCGTCGACCCAGTTGACGCGTTCGGGATGGTCGCGGAGCAACCAGAGGTTTCGCATCGTGAAGAACTTCGGGCGATCCCAGAACGGGTCGGGCATGATGATCGTGCCCTCGGTCGTCTCCTCGAATCGCCACTGGTCCGCGCCCTCACCCGAGACGGCGTTCTTCAATCGCACGCGGATTTCGGCCTTGCGCTGCATGTCACGGGCGGGCGGATAGAACCACAGGCTCGCCGACTCGGCGTAGTACTCCCTCGCGACATTCCCGGTCGCGTCGAGTTCGAGCATGACCGGGCGGGTGAGCACGACCTGGCTCGTGGGCATCGGCCCGCTGGCGCCCATCGCGGCGAGCATCGCGGGGTCTGGCGTGCTGCTCTTGGCGTGGTCCGCGAGGAGTTGCATGTTGCGGATGCGGACCGCGCGCCCGTTGGGAATGTCGTTCACCATCACGCGCCCGATGTCGGTCGTGACCAGGCGATACATCTTGCGCATGAATCCGGGGATCATCTGATCGTTGAGCACGATCAGCGTCACCCCGACGGCGAACGCCATGAGTATCGCCGGGGCGAGCATGGCACGCAGGGGGATGCCCCCGGCCTGGGCGGCGGTGAGCTCGTTGTCGGTCGCGAGACGGTGGTACACAAGCGTCGCCGCGAAACCGCCCGAGAAGGGCAGGGCGTACACCAGCATGCCGGGGAAGGCGTAATAGATGTAGCGCAGGGCGTCGAGAGGCTCGAGTTTGCCATCGGCCAGGGGCTTCACCGCCGTGGCAAAGGCGAGCGCGACCGTCACCACGAGCGTCGTGACGGTGATCATTCGGGCGAGTTCCCACCCAACGGCCCACCAGAGAGTCTTGGGAATGCGCAGCGCCATCAGGCCGCATCGTACTCCGGGAGCGGGGACCTCCAGAACATCGGGCACCTCTTCGAACACGCCTCTCGTGGGGGGGCGTTCGGCTCCCCCTGCCGCTTCTCCGCGTCCTTGATCGATTGAAGATCCGGCTACCTCAAGGCCCGACCGACCTCGACCTTGCCGCCCGCGACGTCCTTGATGGTGTAGCCCATCGCGAGGAGTTCATCGCGGATGGCGTCGGAGGCCGTGTAGTCCTTGGCCTGTCGCGCGTCGCGGCGTTTCAGAAGGAGGGCCTCGACCTTCGGGTCTGGCGAAACGCCGGGGAGGAAGACGCCGATCTCGCTCGTGGTCGACTTGGCGCGCTCGAGGCTCAGCACGCCCAACACGGCGTCCATCTCCCGCATGAACGCGGCATCACCCAATGAGGGTGTTGCCAGGGTGCCGATCCATGTGTTTACCGCGCCGATCGCCCCCGCGATGTTCAGGTCGTCGTGCATCGCCCGGATGAACGCGTCCCTGCACTGCTCTCGAGCGGACGCGGCGTCCGCGGCGTCGGGCCCATGACCGACCGAGACCTTGCGCCAACGCTCGATCATGCGGGCGCTGTCCTCGAGGCCCTGCATGGTGAAGTTCGCGTTCGAGCGGTAGTGCGTGCGGACGAGCTCGAGCCGCAGGGCGCTCGCCTCGACCCCCAAGGCGAACAGATCGCGTGGAGTAAAGAAGTTCCCCTTGCTCTTGCTCATCTTCGCGCCCTCGACCTGGAGGAACCGCGCGTGGAACCAGTGCCTCGCGAACGACCCATGGTGAGCGTCGGCACAGAACGCCGCGCAACTCTGGGCGATCTCGCACTCGTGGTGCGGGAAGATATTGTCCTCGCCGCCGGAGTGGAGATCGATGAGGATTCCACCCCGCACCGGCGGCGATTTCGTCACGCCCGCGCTGGTGGCGTCGCCCTGGTGCAGGAGGCGCGAGACGCTCATCGCGGTGCACTCGATGTGCCACCCCGGATACCCCTCGCCCCAGGGGCTTGTCCACTTCATCAGGTGCGAGGCATCCTCCTTCCACAGGAGAAAGTCCGCCGGATGGCGCTTGGTGGCCTGGTTCTGGGCGTTGATCCGTCCACCCTCGCCCTCGCGGAGATTCTCGAGCGTGTTTCCCGAGAGGCGCCCGTATTCGGGGAAAGATCGCACGTCAAAGTACACCACACGACGGCCCGGCTCGCCCACGACGTACGCGCTTTTGCGCTCAACGAGGCACGCGATCACCTCGATCATCCCCGGCACGTTCTCCGTCGCCCGGGGCATCCGTGTCGGGTCCTTCTCCGCGTCTATCGCGACCTTGAGCCCCAGCGCCCTCGCGTCCTCTCGGAAGCGCCCCTCATAGAACCTCGCGACGGCAAAGGGATCCGATGGGTCCACGTCGAACCCGGCGGGGATCTTCCCGGCCTTCTTCGCCTCGGCGATGCGCCTGGCCGCGGCCTGCATCTTGTCCTCGCCCGAGCCGTCGGCGACATCGTCGTCGGTCATGTGGCCGACGTCGGTGATGTTNNCTGGTCGTCGTCGGTCATGTGCCCGACGTCGGTGATGTTCATCACGTGATCGACGCGCCGCGGGCCGACGTGCTCTGTTCCGTTCGCGTCGCGCACCACGCACCACGCCGACTCCAGCCATCGGCGGAGGACATCGGCCGCGAGAAAACTCCGGAAGTTCCCGATGTGCGCGTCGTCATAGACCGTCGGCCCGCACGAGTAGAACGTCACCCGCGACGGATCACTCGCGACGAAATCCTCGACGGCGTGGGCGAGCGTGTTGTACAGGCGGAATGGCATGGGCGGGGACTATATGTGGAGCGGAACGACTACTCCCATCGATCGGCATCCGAGTCGAAGTAGGCCCCGCATTCGGGGCAGGCGCCGAACTCGCCGAGCCCCGAGAGGTCCTGGTAGCACTTCCCGCAGAGCCGTCCGCCCCGGGCGCGACAGACCCGCCGCATCGCCCACGCCTTGGAGGCGCAGATCATCGTCAACGGAAGAAAGAGGGCCGGGAACACAACCGCCACGATCCAGGCATCAGGGTACTTTGTGATCGAGATGGCAATCGCGGCACCCGTGCCCGCGGCCGTGAAGAGGGCAAGATGATGGTACCTCCGCTTCCAGCGCACGGCCCTCTTTAGGCCCTCGGGCGCGTCGGGTCGAAGTTCTGGAATGCGGTCACCCATGACAACGTGATCTCAGCGCCCATTCGTACGCCACTCCATGACGAAGGTTCAATGCGACCGCCATACCTTGGACTCACTCGGCGATGGTCGCGTTCTTCCACATCGTCCGATCGCGCTCGATGTCAACGGGCCGCCCGCGCCCCGGGCAAACACCAACATCCTCGAATCCCCCAAGGTTCTGGAGGCTGTTGCCGCACAATCGTCCGCCCGACTGGCGATACATCCTTCGGACCTGCCTCGAGCGTTCGATCAGCACCTCCGTGATCGCGAACTGTGGAAGAATCAAGAACTGCACATCCACAAATCCAAATCTCGTCACTCCTGATTCATCCGAGTCGGGAACGTGGCCTCGAATAGAATGCCGCTGACGTGGACGACGGCACGGGCACCGTCACTCCCGACGGCGGCGTGACAATCGACGACTTGCTCTACTACCTCTCGCGGTTCAGCCTGGGGTGTTGAACTCCGCGAACACGAGATGATCTGGTACGGAGCCTGCAGATCACGCCTTTGGTACATATCCGCACTCAGGGCATGGAGATTCGACCAAGAGTCCATGTCGTGGATAACCGCAATGCGAGCACAAGCGTCGCGATTGACGGTGTATTGCACGAAGTCGCCAAGCGAGTGCCAAGCCCAGCGCGCCGATCTTGGCGACTCCATACCCGGCTGCGCAAGCCACGACGACGTATGACGCACACGCCCACGCGATGGGCCTTGAGCTCAACTCCCACGTGGCTTTATCGCGTGACCATGCGCCATTGATCAAGGGCACCGCCCGCGTCGTCGCAAAGCACCGTACCGGCCAACCGACAAGCGTGACCACGGAACGAGATCGTTGTCCGATGCGGTCGGGCGTGTCCTCGACAAACGCACGCATCGGGATCCTCGGAATGTCGTCGAAGATCTCGTTTCCGTCCTTGTCCCGCAACTGTCCCGCACGCCTACCGAACTCAAACTCGTATCGATCATACGTTGCGAACGAAATCTTATTGCCATTCCAGTCCCGTCCGAAGTAGACTCGGAATCCAAGGTGATTGACTCGAGGATCGCCGAAGTACGGCAACTTCCGCGCCGTGACCAACGCGGTTCTACAAATCCAGACCTCCACGACGGAGAGTGCGAACAGAACGACAAGAACACACACGGCCACGCCGATCCATCGGCGTGGCCGCGTGTTCTCACTGGCACCTGCGTTCATACATTTCATGGAGTGTTGTCGGGGGTCGGGAAGGTGAGGCCGCAGGGCGTTCGGTCCGGCGGGAAACCGTCCGGCGGACGCTGCAGCTGGCACCGATCTGCTGGGCATGCTGTAGGCATGACGCAGACTGGGTGCCACACCCCAGGGTCTACAGTATAATTAGTTCTCATTAGTCAGCCCGCACGGATCCTCATTTGGCGGCATGGAGTCTGGCATCGCCGAGTGTTGACATTGATCTGCCGGGTATGCAATCATGTAGTCATAGTGTGTGAATCGTCTGCGCTCGACAAACTGCTCTTCGCTCCACCACGTGCAGTCATGACGCAGATGCCATATTACCCTGCGAGCATCTGCAAAGCATGTTCGCTTCCACAGGCACACACAAACATGAACTTCGGCACCAATCCCCACAGTAAGTTTTACTTTCATGAGTGGATTCGGAATCAACACAGTAATCTCGCCAGAAGCATCCCCCGTGAATGTACCGCAGACTGCTGACCACGGCCCTTCCGTACGACATCCACACACATTACCAATAAGCTCCCAGTCGCCAGAAATTGAAATTGGATTACAAAGTTGCCCCGGGGGAGGGACAAACTGTGAGGGCATCCACCGATAGAGATCCCAACATAACTGCACACACTCCCAAGTAGGATCAATACATGGCGTGGGCTGCCATTGCCGTGGACCAAAGTGCTTTATGGCTTCAGCCTGAATCTGCTGATCACTCATGCGTGTTACGAGCACCGATTCAAAGTAATGCACTGAATCGAGCAGCCATCCCCTGAGTTCTTCACTTGTCTTTGCCTCGAAGGGTATGTTCGCAACCGGATATCCGCTGTCTTTCAACGCCGAGAGGACAATCTCTCTACTTTCGGACTCCAATCCATTGACGACCGCGCCCAATCCATCCGATGCATCAAAACCCTTTTCGTACGACGACACATTCAAGCCTGCAAGTTCGGGACCACCCAGAACCTCCCAATAGTCATCCTGCACATCTGGTATCCCGTACACGAGTTTCAACTCTCCGGCAGCCTCCCATGGCTTTGCTCCCTCCCAAATCTTCGCCGACCAGAGATCACAATCGAGTTCCGGTCGTTCATAAAACACAGCACCGATATTGTCTCCGAGAAGCGTTGTTTCATTGGCACTCGCCAATAAACCAACGACATGGTTGCCCTGGATACCGTGGCGATACACCGCCTTGATGGACCAGTCGCCCACAACAATCGATTGCGTAGAGATGCTGTGTGTGGGAAACTCCATTGCTTCGGATCGGATTACGCCCGGATCCGCAAAGTAATTGGTGAGTTCAGGAGATTGAGCCGCAGCGATACCGAGTGGACCCGCGATAGACGCAACCAGCACGCTGCCAGCGATTAACTGCCTCTTGATCGCATGTGACATTACGTATACTCCGGGAATACTTACCCGGGTTCGCGCCCGGGTTCGCGCCCGAGGTATGCTCAATTTACAAAGACGTGCACGCTTTGTCAAGCGTGGCCAGCGGCGTGACCCGAGGTGGTGCGACCCGCACTCACCCCTTCGCCGACGCTCCCACCGTCATCTTCACCGGGACGAACGTCGGCTTTACCCTGCCCTCGAACTCGCTCCAGTACTTGTTCATGATCGTGCGGATCGCCCAGTTGTTCCCGTCCGCCAGGCCGCAGATCGTCGTTCCCGGCATGCTCCCCATGCTCGTCGCGATCTCGAGGGCAAGATCGAGATCCTTGGTCCTGGCGTTCCCCTCCTCGATCCTTCCCATCAGTTGATACAGCCACCCGCTCCCCTCGCGGCAGGGGGTGCACTGCCCGCAGCTCTCGTGCTTGNNCAAAGACCGTCGGGCACGCCGTCCCCAGTCCCAGCACGTTGTACTTTCGCCCGATGTCGAAGTCCATCTCCGCGTCCATCTGGTCGGGCCCCAGGATCCCCATGCTGATCCCGCCGGCGATGGCGCCCTTGAACTTCTTCCCGCCGCGCATCCCGTTGCAATAGTCCTTGCTCTCGATCAGTTCGCGAAGAGGGATCCCCAGGTCGCACTCATAGACGCCGGGGCGGTTCACGTGCCCGCTGACGCCCATGAGTTTCGTGCCGAAACTCGGCGGCACGTTCTCGCCCAGCGACGACGCCGTCCCCTGCCTCGTGAACCACGCCGAGCCGTGCTCGATGATGCTGGGGAGGTGGGCGAGGGTCTCGACGTTGTTGATGNNGCGCTTGCCCTCGATGGCTTCCAAGAGCCCCGTCTCCTCGCCGCAGATGTACGCCCCGGCCCCGCGGTGCACGTGGCACTCGACGGCGAAACTCCCGCCCCCGGCCCTCGCCGTCGTCGCCCCGTCCAAAAGTCCCTTGCCGCCGAAGATCCCGTGCTGGTACGCCTCTTGAATCGCCCTCTCGAGGACCATCGCCTGGTGGTGGTACTCGCCACGGATGAAGATGTACGCCCTCCTGATCCGGCAGGCGTAGCAGCAGATCGCGATCCCCTCCAAGACCAGGTGCGGATCGAAGTCCATCAGCAGGCGGTCCTTGAAGGTCCCCGGCTCGGACTCGTCGGCGTTCACCGCGAGGTACCGCTCTCCCGGATCCTCCTCGACGCCCCTCTCATCGACCTTCAACTTGGGGAGGAACGTCCACTTGAGCCCGCACGGGAACCCGGCCCCGCCGCGGCCGCGCAGGACGCTCTTCTTCACCTCGTCGGTGACGGCGTCGGGGGCCATCGACAGGGCCTTGCGCAGCCCCTCATACCCGCCGGTCTTGACGTACTCGTCGTACGAGACGATGTGCCGATCCTTGGGGTCGCCAAAGGGAAAGCACGGGATTCGCTTGGTGAGGACGGGAAAGTCGGTCGTGCGGGTCCATGCCATAGGCCAAGACTGTAGGGTCCTGCGGACGGCGGTCCCGTGACCGGCAGTCCTCAGGTGGCGCCACGCTCCAGAGTGGTGGATGCCCTCACTCCACAGAACCGACGCTCGATCCGTCTTCGCCCCAATGGGGCGAAGGGTGGTAGCCACGGGTGGAGCGAAGCCCGCGTCCAACGCGGGCGAAGCGCCACCCGTGGAAGGAAACTCCCGCTCCTGAACCTGCCCCGAAAGGGCAGAGGAGATTCCGCTTCACACACTCGTTCAGTCGCAAGCGCGTATCCCTCCGCCCCTTCCGGAGCGGGTTGGGACAGGAGAACCGACTTCCACGGGTTCCGCTGTGCTCCACCCGTGGCTACAGCCCGCCGCCCCTTCAGGGCGAAGAGGGAGTAACCCAAACCCACCCCCCCCCGCCCCCCCACCCCCCCCCCCCCCCACCCAACCAAACACCCAACAACAAAAAACAAACACACCCACAAAAAGAAAAGCAC
>JRYE01001850.1_pt1 | contig 20103 bp, 11 predicted proteins | sample 235321 | NCBI WGS metagenome assembly JRYE01 (sample SAMN03074214, study PRJNA261473) | activated sludge metagenome | biome: Common Effluent Treatment Plant; feature: Wastewater; material: Activated sludge; isolation source: activated biomass in a lab-scale reactor treating industrial wastewater at... | reverse complement strand
GCACCATTACCGACTGGCCGGCTTTCAGTTGGCGTGGTTATATGATTGATGTGGGTAGAAATTATATAGAAATGAATTTGCTGAAGCAGCAAATAGATGTAATGGCCGCCTACAAGCTCAATGTCTTTCACTTTCACGCTACCGAAGATATTGCATGGCGTATCGCTATTAAACAGTATCCACAGCTAACGTCGCCCGAATTTATGCTCCGCAATAAGGGAATGTATTACAGTGAAGATGAAATAAAAGAGCTCATAGCTTATTGCAAAGAAAGACAGATCACTTTTGTTCCCGAAATAGATATGCCCGGACATAGTGCAGCATTTAAAAGAGCAATGGGTGTGGATATGCAAAGTGATTCCGGTATTGTGATACTTAAAAATATTCTTAAAGAATTTTGCACCACTTATGATGTGGACTATATTCACATTGGCGCTGATGAAGTAAAGATTACGAATAAGAATTTTGTTCCGGAAATTACAAACTATATTGAAAGCTTTGGCAAAAAGGTAATAGGCTGGCAACCGGGTGGTAATTTTACTAACAGTACCATACGTCAATTGTGGATGGATGACAATGCACATCTCAGCAATCAACAGAAGCTTCAGTTTATAGATTCGCGACATTTATATCTCAATCACATGGATCCATTAGAAGCAGTTACCACTATTTTTAATCGTAAAATTGCGGATAAAGAAAAAGGAGATGCGCATACGCTGGGCGGCACAATTTGTATGTGGCACGACAGAGCAGTGAATAAAGACGAAGATATTTTGAAGATGAACCCTGTTTATCCGGCAATGCTGGCATTTGCAGAGCGAAGCTGGCGGGGTGGAGGCCATGCCGGTTGGATCTCAAATATCAGTGATGGCGATGTGGCGGCATTCAAAGAATTTGAAACTCGTTTATTGAAAAACAAAGAATTTTATTTTCAGCATTTGCCTTTTCCTTATGTAAAACAGCGTGATATTATATGGAAGCTTTATGGACAGTATGATAATAAAGGAGTAACGGATTCAATATTTCTTCCTGAAGCAAATCAATGGGATGAGTCAATTGTAAAGGCATATAAGGAAGTAACTGGTGGTACAATTGTACTGCGGCACTGGTGGGCACCGTTGATAAAAGGTGCAGTTGATGAGCCAAAAGAAAACTCAACATTTTATGCTACTACAAAAATCTGGTCTGAAGAAGCAGGAGAAAGAAACTTTTGGATTGGCTTTAATAATATTTCCCGCTCACCTGCTACAGATTCTCCACCACCAGATGCCTGGGATAATAAAAACAGTGAAGTGTGGGTAAATGGAAAATTAATTGTCCCGCCAAAATGGAAACATGCAGGTATGAAAGGAAACAGCGAATGGCCTTTGACGGATGAAGGCTATGAGTATCGTAAACCAACTAAAATATATTTACAAAAAGGGTGGAATCACATCTTGATAAAAGCACCCATCGCATCTTTTAAAGGAAAGGACTGGCAAAACCCGGTGAAGTGGATGTTTACTTTTGTTGAACTTTAAGTTCGGTAAAATAGATCGCTGCGCAAATAACGATGCCTATTAAATTTTCAAGATAAAATTAGCTGATTAAACTTATTGTTAAAGTGATAGTCAATAAGAAAAGCTACACAATGAGAAATCAATTATTTATTTTTTTGTTATTTACGATTGTATTATTTGGTTGTAAAAAAAATGTAGATAATGTACAAACTCCGACTCTTAATCTCAATTTTACCACTCCACCCATCAGTGTTCCTTTCGGTGTAAAGTTTGCTGCAGATATTTCATACAATAACAGTCCAAACTCAAAGTTTGATATTTTCCTTCCTCCATCCGGCACACCCACATCTCTTGTCATCTTTATACATGGTGGCGGCTTTGTAGGTGGAGATAAATCTGATATTTATACAAACAACCCGGATAATATTCAAGCCTATCTTCAAAACAATCTTGCTTTTGCAACGATCAATTATCAGTTTCGCACAAGCAATCCCGATAGTGGGATTCTGTTAAGTTTAAATGATATCAAGCGTTGTATTCAGTTTATTCGTTACTATGCTCAATCATTTAATATCAATAAAAATAAAGTTGCCTGTTATGGAGGTTCTGCCGGTGGCGGTGCTTCTATCTATCTGGCATTTCATCCGGAGATGGCTGATGTAACAAATGCTGACCCGATTTTAAGAGAATCTACAAGGCTAACAGCCGCAGGTCATTTAACAAGCCAGTGTTCATACGACCCTGTACAAATGCAAAATATTTTTGCTCCTGCCGGAATTGATTTTTTTGCAATTCCGGGTGTGGCCACTTCTTTGTTATCTGATTTTGGATTGGATTCGCTTAATCAACTTTATACCGACCCGAAAGTAATTGCACAACGACATGAATTGGATATGCTGGGATGGATGAGTACGGATGATCCGGAATTTTATGTAAGCAATGGTAACCCAAATACGACACCTACAATGAGGAGCGAAGCCATACATCATCCTTTACAAGCAAAAGCCTTAGACGATAAAGCCACAGCAATAGGGCTCGCACATGTTACCAATATTCCATCCATGAATATTTATGCGGTTAATAATGAAACGATAAGTCAGTTTATGATTAGGAAACTTTCGCAATAAACCATCGCCGTTTCAGGAGCATCCATTTTTTTTACAGGATAGTCTGTTTTACAAGTTGAGAAAATATTGAAGGTAAGTTGTGCATCTGATTTATTTAAAAATCTTCCCAATCTCTTTCCCAATTTTTTGAATAGATTCAATCCCCTTATTGAAAGGGTCTGTGTTTATATCGTCAAATACTTCAAGGCCTTCTTCTGTTTTATGTTGTTGTGGAAAAATGATGACCCTGCTGTTGGCGGCAAAATGCTTTTCAAGTTTTGCGGGCAGATTGTCTAACACTTGTGTATAAGATGCAGTGCCTTTCCTTGCCGAAATCAAAACAAATAAATCATTTTCCTGAATATTTCGGGCAAGTATTAAAAAGTCATCCCAATCGTCAAATGGTATTAATGAAAAGGGTATCGGTAACTTTGCGATTGCCATTGTTTTACTTACTGCTTTGCCGGTTGTACTGTTGCAATAAAGATGAACGGGTATGCTTAACTCCTGCGAAAGCCGTGAAATTTTGGTTATCCAAAGTTCAAACCCGATCTCATGTTCACAAAGTGGCGGTGCTGCTATAATAATTCTTTTGTGCAATACGAGCGGCTTATTCAAATAACAGATAAAAGTATTTTTTTCGGTGCTGGTCAACACGCTATCTACTGTTTCTCCCACAAGCTTATCAAGAAATCCGGTTTTTGCGGGCCATTCTCTTATGATGAGGTCAGCCATGATCTCTCTGGAAATTCTAGATATGCCACTGATGGCGTTATGATCAATTGTCGTAATTATATTTATCTTGGTTTCGGCTGCAGATGCTGTCTTTACAAATGATTCCAGTTTATTTCTTGCATTTACAATTTTCAATTCAGCTTCTTCATTATTAGATACTACTGATAATACTGAAATGGGGTTTACCGATTTTTTGTCTTTAATAAAAATAGAAAGCTCCAGCAGTTTTTCCAGATTCTCTATATTGGCAATAGGTATCAGAATATGTTCATTTTTTATATGGTCGGCCTGAAGCAAAGCAGCCGGATCTTCCTCTGTTTCCAGAATGATTTTTTTAGCTGCTTTTTCTGTAGCCAGCGATGCCACAATGCAGGTGATGAGAATAAGAATGATTGTACCATTCAAAATATTTTCATCCAGAATCTTTGCTTCATATCCTACTAATATAACGGCTAATGTAGCTGCTGCATGTGCGCCGCTCAATCCAAAAATTAACTTACCTTGTGCTTTTGAATATCGAAATACAAGTTGGGTCATCTTTGCGGCCATCCATTTTCCCAATATGGCAACCACCGATAATGTAATTGCAATGATCCAGGCCATTGGCCCGCTAAACAATACACTAATGTCTACCAACATGCCTACACTTATCAAAAAGAAAGGAATAAATAGTGCATTGCCAATAAATTCTATGCGGTTCATTAATGCTGATGAATGTGGAATTAATTTATTGAGTGCGAGACCGGCTACGAATGCGCCAATAATGGCTTCTACACCTGCGACTTCTGCCAGAAAAGCTGCAAAGAAAACGACAGACAAAACAAAAATGTAATGTGAATGTTTTTCGCTTTCTAATTTTCTAAAAAACCATTTGGCAATTCTTGGTATTATCAAAAACATAATAATAGAGAAAATGGTAAGTGAAACGCCTAACTGAACCCAGAATTCCTGATTCAATGTACCCTGGCTTTTGCCCATGATTACAGCCAGAATAATCAATACCGCTGTATCGGTAAGTATGGTGCCACCTACGGTAATGGCTACTGCCTGGTTTTTGGAAATACCCAGTTTGCTTACAATAGGATAGGCCACCAGCGTATGCGTGGCAAACATACTGGCGGTAAGAAAGCTTGCATCAAAATTATATTTTAATAAATAATAACAAACCGGAAAGCCAATAGCCAGCGGAATAATGAAAGTAAAGAAACCGAATACGATACTTTTGTTTCGATTGGCCTTAAATTCATTCATATCCAACTCTAGCCCGGCAATGAACATGATATACAAAAGCCCAATGGTAGAAAATAAATCAACTGCAGAATTTTTTGCAAGAATGTTTAGACCATGTGGGCCTATGATGACACCGGAAATGATTAATCCAATGATACCGGGGATGTTTAATCGCTTTAATAAAATGGGCGACAGCAATATGATAAACAGAATTAACGAAAAAATTAAAACCGGGTTTTTTAATGGAAGTTGAAATTCATGAATAAACTGCTGAAAAAAATCAATGATATCTTGTCTCATAAACTTACCAATTAAATAACAAGGTTATATGCTTATTGATTGCAAAAAAATCATGCAATCGGCGCATTATTGATGATGAAAAAAAAGTAGTTCTGTGTCTTACAAATGTAAACGAATTGAATTGGTATTTTGGTTTTATGGTATCGGTTTTATTGAATAAATTAGTTGAAAACTTAGATTTTAGCAATTTATTTGAATATAAAAATGAGTAAAAAATTTAATAGCAAATTTTGATTAATTTTCCTTTTTTCGTTTCTGTTTATCACAGCTTATTTGATACATTTGTATTTGACCAAAACTAAATTCCAATGCGTAAGGGATTTATTATTTCAGCGATAATAGCCATTTTAATTACAGCTGCTCTAACTTATTTTGTAAGTCTTTGGTGGGTAATTGCCCTTGGTTTGGTAGTGTTTATTACCATCATGGGTATTTATGATATGGTGCAAAAAAAACATTCCATCATGCGTACCTATCCTGTGCTGGGAAGAATGCGCTATTGGATGGAAGATCTGCGGCCTAAGCTGTATCAGTATTTTGTAGAATCGGATATCGATGGCCGACCCATCAATCGGATTGATCGTTCTACCATTTATCAACGTGCAAAAAGGCAAAACGACAATATGCCCTTTGGTACACCGCTCAATGTGTATGAAGAGGGTTATGAGTGGATGAGTCATTCTATTGCTCCAAAAGATTTTAAAACACTGGATCATAATCCACGAGTGGTTTTTGGAAATAAAGATTGTAAACAACCGTATAGTGCGAGTATATTTAATGTTTCCGCTATGAGTTTTGGCTCGTTAAGCTCCAATGCAATAGAAGCATTGAATGGCGGTGCAAAGATTGGCGGTTTTGCACATAATACAGGCGAAGGTGGCGTTAGTCCCTATCATTTAAAACAAGGCGGAGATCTTATTTGGCAAATAGGAACCGGTTATTTTGGCTGTAGAGATGATGAAGGAAAATTCGATGCCGAAGTATTTAAGAAGAATGTGGACAAGCCACAAATAAAAATGATTGAAGTAAAACTTTCGCAGGGTGCCAAGCCCGGCCACGGGGGTATTTTACCTGCCAAAAAGAACACTGCTGAAATTGCGGCAATCAGACACGTAGAACCGCATACTACAATCTTTTCTCCGCCTTATCATAGTGCATTTAGTACACCCAAAGAGTTAATAAATTTCATTCAGCAATTAAGAGATTTATCCGGCGGAAAGCCTACCGGCTTTAAGTTGTGTATTGGAAAGAAAAGTGAATTTATAGGTATTTGCAAGGCCATGGTTGAGCTGGATATTTACCCTGATTTTATTACGGTAGATGGAGCCGAAGGGGGAACTGGTGCCGCTCCACAAGAGTTTTCAAATTATGTAGGTACACCTCTTATGGATGGCCTCGCATTTGTACATAATATGTTGGTAGGTTTTGGTATCCGGCAACATATAAAAATTATTGCCTCAGGAAAGATATTATCCGGTTTCCATTTGGTTCGTGCTATTGCATTGGGTGCAGATACTTGTAATTCAGNNGGTTGCATACAGGCTTTACTCTGCCATACCAATAAATGTCCGACGGGTGTAGCTACACAAAATCCCTCATTGGTGGTTGGGCTGGATGTTGATGATAAAAAAGTAAGAGTGGCCAATTATCATGCAGATACCATTAAGACTTTTTTGGAGTTGACGGGTGCTGCCGGCCTTGATGATTACCGGAATCTTACCCGTTCACATATTTACAGAAGAGTTTTTATGAATGAGTCTCGAACCTTTGAGGACATTTTCCCATCGCTCAAACCGGGTTGTCTGGTTAGTGGTGAAATACCTGAAAAATATGTTCAGGATATGGAAATGGCAAATGCAGATAAATGGTAAAATGTGATTGCGTTCCTAATGATAAGTGTAGGTGTAAACAATTTTTCCGGTAAGTTCCTGGTTTTTGTCAAATAAGGCTTCTTTTGTTTTTAACCCTTGTTCGTTATAAATATATCGCCAAATTAAATAGCGTACAAAATAAATGCTGCCCATACTTTTGATGCCATAACTGTCGCCTTCGGCACTTACTACTCTTTGAATTACATGATCGGCGTCGTCGTACGAGAAAATTACTTCAGGCACTAGTTTGTTTATCTTCTTATTGAAACGAACAATATCAGTCATTCTGTTTTTTTCGTCATTATAATAATAATAAACATGATCAGTTTCTCTGCCATTTTTATAACTCACTTCTTCGCCGGGTAAACCATGTTCCTCCTGAATTATTTTTATCACCACACTGTCTGCACCATTTATGGTTTTTATCATCTTGTCTGTTTTGCCATCGGCAGTATAAAACCATTGGTGCAATTCAGTGTCCGAAAATTCCTTGGAATCATCAGTGGTTGTGTTGCTTACTTTTGAAATTCGCCCTTCTTGGTCATATTCATAATTAGTAATATCGGCTACACCGGCGGCAGAGTCAATGGTTCTTACTAGTCTGCCGGCATTGTCAAACTCCTGACGGGATACTTGAATATTTAATCCCGAAATCTTTGAAACCCTAAGTGTTTTACCATTATCCAAAACCTGTGTAGTTTCAGAAAAATCAGATGCTTTGGCACCCTGTGGTGTATAGCCAGTTGCGGTGATGGTGCTTACTTTATTTTGCACCAGCGATTTCATTTGTTTTGCCATATCTGCCGGGCTTACAATATCGTTGTAATAATGATATGACTGAGCCTGAATAGTAATATTGCTGATGAACGCAATTGCCGTAAGGGCTAATTTCATAAATGGTTTATTGATTATGATATACAAAGTTACCTGAATGGACGTGAATTGAAAAAGAAAGGATGTATGATTGTAAGGAAATTGGGTTTTGTAAAAGCAAAAGATGGGTTACTAAATATCAAATTACATTGTGCTTATTTTCCCTGTCTTGTAATTTTGTTGTTATTTTTAAGAAAATTTTAAAATGTCACATGCTCCTCAGCGAAAAGAGAAGGATTGTCTGAACTGTGGTACCATCGTTCAGGGAAAGTATTGCCAGCATTGCGGGCAAGCTAATGTGGAGCCAAAGGAATCTTTTTGGCACATGCTAACTCATTTTTTTAACGACATTACACATTTTGATGGTAGCTTTTTTACAACAGCTAAAGATTTATTATTCAAGCCCGGGTTTTTGTCAAAGGAATATATGAAGGGCAGAAGGGTTCGTTATCTGCATCCCATCAGGCTATATGTTTTTACTTCGGCCATTTTCTTTTTATTGTTTTTTGCATTTTTTGTTTCCGGCGAATCTATAATGACCAATGTGGACCAGCCCGTAACATTAGAAGAAAGAAATAATTACATCAGTAAGCTGGAGGCCGAATTGAAAAAAGATGATGGAAATAAATGGCTCAAGGAAAGGATTGCATTTGCAAAAGATACGAGCCACACGTTATTAAATACGGATTTGATGAAGACTTCAAAAACAAATGGTCTTCAAATAAGTTTTTCTGACAATGATTATAAGACCTTTGCTGCTTACGATTCGGCACAGCAACTAAAGCCGGCTGCTGAAAGAGATGGTTGGATAAATCGCAGATTGAGTATGATTGAAATAAGAATGAATCAGAAAATGGCAGAAAACCCAAAAGTAGCAGTCAAAAAATTTGTTGAAATTGTGCTGCACCGTTTGCCTTATATGCTTTTAATTTCACTTCCATTTTTTGCTTTGATTTTGAAGTTGGTTTACTGGCGTAGAAAACAATTTTATTACGCCGATCATGGAGTGTTCACTATTCATCTTTATGTATTTACTTTTCTGGTTTTGCTTTTAATTTTGGCGCTGCAAAAAGCTGAGAACAATTTCCATTGGAATTTTGCAGGAACGATTGCTTCCGTCATCATTTTCTTATTATTCTTTTATATGTATGCGGCTATGTTAAGATTTTATGAACAAAGTAAGTTGAAAACTTTTTTTAAATTTATTTTAGTTAATATTCTGGCTTTTGCCATGATGTTAATTTTGTTTGTCATCATCATTTTCTTCTCAGCAGCCACATTTTAAATAAATATTTATGGATAAAGCGAATAGCGAAGCATTCCTAAGACTGGTGCAAATAATGAATGATTTGCGGACACAATGCCCCTGGGATAAAAAGCAAACCATTCATACACTTCGGCAAATGACGATTGAAGAAACTTATGAACTAGCCGATGCTATTACGGATACAGATTGGAAAGGCATTAAAGAAGAATTGGGTGATCTTTTGTTGCACATACTGTTTTATTCAAAAATCGGACAAGAGCAAGGACAGTTTGAACTACACGAAATGATCAATGGAATTGCTGATAAATTAATATCCCGTCATCCACATATCTATGGCGATATAAAAGTGGAAGGGGATGAAGATGTAAAACGGAATTGGGAAAAATTAAAACTAAAAGAAGGTAAAAAATCAGTACTTGGCGGAGTGCCGCTTTCATTGCCCGCTGTGGTAAAGGCGATGCGCTTACAGGAAAAAGCAAAACAGGTAGGATTTGAATGGGATAATAAAGAACAGGTTTGGGAAAAAGTAGAAGAAGAAAACAGGGAATTGCATGAGGCTGTTAAAGATTGGGAAGCAAATGCTTCAACTATGAATAATGGTTTCCATGAAAAAGTAGAAGAGGAGTTTGGCGATTTGGTATTCTCTCTTATCAATTATGCACGGTTTTTGCATATTGATGCCGAAAACGCAATTGAGCGAACCAATAAAAAATTCATGCAGCGATTTACAGCAATGGAAGCTAAGGCTTTGCAACAGGGAAAAGCATTGCAGGAAATGACGCTGGAAGAAATGGATGCCATTTGGAATAGCATAAAGCAACAACAGCAACATAAGTGAAGCCATCAGTAAAAAATATTTTGATGAACCGTTACGGTATCTTACTGTTATCGGTGCTGATGTTTTTGTTATCTGTAATTTTTAATAAAAAACTGAATCGGGCAAGTGCGGTTGAAAGAGAAAAAAGACTGGCTGAAAATTACATTCACAAACAACAAAATGATTTTGAAAAGTTTCTTAAGGATACTGCATTTGTCAATGCACTGTTAAGTAATGATGAAACCTTAAAAGATGTTACCCGGATTTCCAAAAGGGCATACAGTATATTTCTTTACAGAAACAACCGATTGGGAGAAGAAGAACTTACATTCTGGAATGGACAAAAAACACTTCCTACGGCCGAACTAAAATCAGCCCATGATGGTGATTATTTTATTCGGATGGATAATGGCTGGTATCTTGCCACCAAAAAAACATTGCAGCCACAAAACCCGGGCAATGGTGTTATGGCTTTTGCGATGATTCCGGTGCAAACAGATTATTTTATTGAAACCAATTATTTACCTACTCATTTTGTATTTAGCAACTCTGCAGATAAAACAACCACCTTAAGCGCTACTCCGACAGCGTATCCAGTGCACACCATATCTGGCACTCCGGTGTTCTGGCTGGCTCTCAGGCCTGCCGATGCAATTGTGTATAATAACTGGGTTACCAACTTTTTTCGGTTGGGTGCTTTACTTTTTTTTCTTATCGCTTTACATTATTTTACAGAGGCCTTTTTCAGAAAGTATGGTGCTTGGAAAGCTATTGCAATGCTGGCAATCGTATTGCTCATATTGAGGTTTATTATTTACTTGTTTCCTTCATTGCTTTACTTGCGTCAGTTCGATTTATTTAGCCCGTTAATTTATGGTTCCAATTTTGTTCAGAAATCATTGGGCGATTTATGTATTAATGCAGCTTTATTTTGCTGGCTGGTCATATTTGCCTGGGCGAAACTAAAAGATGAAAACAAAGAAATACCGGGCGAACGGCAACGAATAAAATGGGGTTATGCTATTGGAGCAGTACTTTTATTGGTAAGTGCTACATTCTTGCTTGCCACAGTTGTAAAAAGTCTTGTTGCTGATTCTAAAATTTCATTTGATGTTACCAATTTTTTTGGACTTAATATTTATACGGTAATTGGCTTTGCATTACTGGCTTGTTTATCGCTTTCATATTATTTTTTTTCACGATTGATTTTGAAATATGCCTATCGTTTTTTTGGAGATAGAGAGATATGGATATACTTGTTTATTGCAGTTTTGGGTTTGATATATCTTACGATACGATCCGGAAACAATGACGTATTGTTCCACTTACCGGTTTTGTGTTGGTTGCTTGTTTATAGTTGGCTTTTAAACCGAAAGGGGATCATTATTAATAAAGTAAAAATTAATATTACAGGCATACTTACCTGGATATTTCTGTTCTCTGTGTCTATTGCCGCAATCATGCTGGTAGAAATAAAAAAAGTGGAAAAGGAAAAGCGGAAACGAATGGCTGAAAAGCTGGCAGTACAAACAGATCCTTCAGGCGAATTATTAATGAATATTGCATTACAATATCTCGATAACGATTTTCTAAGCCAAAACTTTTCAAGATTTAGTGATGAAAGTGAGGGAAATCTGCTGCGTGATAGCATTATTGCAGGCAACTATGAAGGTTACCTGAACAAATACGACACCCGGCTATATGCGTATGATGCGAATGATAAACCACAGCACAATGAAGATGGCACTTCTTATGCGGCTTTGAACACCATCATCAATGTACAGGCAAAACCCACTTCAAAAGACGGACTATACTATTATGAAACCGCTTACGACCGATTTAGCTATATAACCAAAAGGGAAGTTAATGATTCAGCAGGCAAAAAACTTGGCACATTCTTCATTGTATCAAATCTGAAAAGCTATAGCAGAGATGCCTTGTTCCCCGAACTGTTCCGTCAGTTTGGAAACACAGAAGCGGACAATACTCAGGTATATGCTACGGCTGTGTATGTAAATCAGCAACTTCATTCGCCTCCGGGCAATTATCCATTTGCTACTTCCATTACAAATGATCAAATTCCAAAAAATGAATTTGAAGAAAAAGACAATGGCGCTTACAGCGAATTATGGTTTAGGTATAGTAATGATAAAGTAATAGTGGTAGCCCGAAAAGTAGAAACGATGATTGCTGCCATCACCTTATTTTCATATTTGTTTTGTTCTTTTATTTTTCTGGTGATGCTGGTAAGAAGTATTTCTTTTTTATTATCAAGAGGGTTGGGTATGCCCAGATTCAGGGAAATATTTCAAATGAACATCAGAGGACAGATACACAGCACCATTATTTTTGTTAGTGTCATTTCTTTTTTGATTATTGGTGTAGCCACCATTACATTTTTTATCAACCGTTACTATCGTAATAACAGTGATAAGCTGAGCCGTACCATGCAGATTATGGTAAATGAAATGGAGAAGCGAATGGCGGAGCATAGTACATTNNTATCCAACACCGGATTGCAGCAGCTTGTAAATGATGTTTCGGATATACATGGTGTGGATGTAAATGTTTATGATTTAAAAGGAAACCTGCAATTATCTTCGGAAGCAAATGTTTATACCAAAGGAGTGCTCAGCAAGAAAATGGATCCGCTTGCATATTATCATTTAAATAAGATGAGACAGGTGCTGCATGTTCAGGAAGAAAAGATTGGAAATTTTTCTTACTTGAGTATCTACTCGCCTGTAAGGGAAAAAGAAAGAAACGGAAGGCCGTATGCATATATCAATATTCCTTATTTTACTTCAAAGCCACAACTGCAACAGCAGATTTCAAATTTTCTGGTAACCATCATCAATCTGAATGCTTTTATTTTTTTAATTGGCGGTCTTATATCCTTATTTATAACCAATCGGATTACCGGTTCATTTTCTATTATCAGTAGCAAAATGAAAGAAGTTAATCTTGGAAAAAAGAATGAGCCTATCAGCTGGAACAAAAATGATGAAATAGGTGAACTGGTAGCGGAGTATAATAAAATGGTGGCAAAGTTGGGTGATAGTGCCGCATTGCTGGTGAAGAGCGAAAGAGAAGGTGCGTGGAGAGAAATGGCAAGACAGGTGGCTCATGAAATTAAAAACCCACTTACGCCCATGAAGCTGAGTATTCAGTATTTACAAAAGGCCATCAATAATAATCATGAAAATGTAAAAGAACTTTCCGCCAATGTGGCGAATACATTAGTTGAACAAATTGATCATTTGTCAAAAATTGCGGCCGATTTTTCTCAGTTTGCAAATATTGGAAACACAAATGCTGAACAATTTGATCTTCACGAAGTCATTGCTTCATTAAAGGAACTTTACAAACCTAATCCTGATGTAACAATTATTTGGTATCCCATTAGTGATAAGGCTATGGTTTTTGCCGATAAGACACAAATGAATCGTTTGTTCACTAATTTGTTTACAAACGCTGTTCAGGCAACAAAAGCCGGTGAAGTTTGCAAAATTACTGTTGACGAGAAGCGAGAGCAAGACAAAATTATTATCAGCATAAAAGATAACGGTGAAGGAATACCCGAAGAAATATGTGCCAACATTTTTGTACCAAATTTTACAACAAAATCATCAGGAACCGGGCTTGGTCTTGCTATGTGTAAGGGAATTGTGGAGCAGGCAAAAGGCGATATCTGGTTTGAAACACAAATAGGAGAGGGTTCTGTTTTTTTTGTATCGCTTCCGTTGTTGGATGATGCTGTTTAACGAAATTTGCCGTATGCAATTGATGGAAAATTTTTCACTTAAATCCTATAACACATTTAATGTAGCATGCATTGCTCGTTATTTTTCCTGTTTTGAAAATGAAGAACAGCTGCAGGACTCCCTTGATATGCTGAATATGAAAAACTTGCTGATACTGGGTGGCGGCAGCAATATTCTGTTTACCAAAAATTTTGATGGACACGTATTAAAGAATGAATGTAAGGGAATAGCGGTGGTGCATGAAGATGTTGACTTTGTGTATGTAAAAGCTGGTGGGGGTGAAAACTGGCATCAGTTTGTACAATATTGTGTAGGAAGAGGCTGGGGTGGGTTGGAAAACTTATCATTGATACCCGGCAATGTAGGTGCAGCACCTATACAAAATATTGGCGCTTATGGTGTAGAAATCAAAGATATTTTGTGGAGTGTAGAGGCTTTTCATCTTCAGGAGCGAAAAATCAAAACTTTCTCAAACACCGACTGCAATTTTAAATACCGCGATAGTGTATTTAAGTCAAAATTTAAAAATCAGTTTGCTATTCTGAGTGTAATTTTCCAGCTAAGAAAAACACCTGTATTTTCTACAAATTATGGTGCTATCTCGCAAGAGTTGGAACGAATGCAGGTGCAAAAATTATCAGTAATAGCAATTGCAGATGCAGTAATAAACATTCGCCGGTCGAAACTACCCGACCCTGCAATATTGGGTAGTGCCGGGAGCTTCTTTAAAAATCCAATAGTTGAAATTGACATTTGTCAAAATCTAAAAAACAAATTTCCTGAAATAGTCTTTTTTCCTGCAGGTAAAAACAAGATGAAACTATCAGCCGGTTGGCTTATAGAGCAATGTGGATGGAAGGGAATACGTAAAGGAGATGCTGGATGCTTTGATAAACAGGCATTAGTGCTTGTGAATTATGGAGCTGCTTCGGGTATTGATATTATGAATTTGAGTATGGGAATTGAAACATCCGTTTTTTATAAATTCGGCATTCGGTTAGAAAGAGAAGTGAATATTCTGTGAAATCGTTAATAATAATTTGTCTTTATTGTTGACTTGGATATATTTGGATAGTAAATTATCATTAACCCTAAATTGTAGTTATGAAAAAATTCTTTATTATTTTATTTGGAATGATTGCTGTATCGCAGACATCTACTGCGCAGTCGGTGTATGCTGAACTGGGTGGCCCCGGTTTAGCTTCATTAAATTTTGACACTCGCTTTAGTAAAACCAATGGAGGTTTTGGTGGACGTGTTGGTGTAGGAGGTTTTAGTATAGATGGTTCCGGAATTGTTTTTGTTCCCGTTGGATTAAACTATTTAATAAGTAAAGACAATCGTAATTTCTTTGAAGTAGGTGCAGGCGTAACACCTGTTTTTGGATCGGGTGATTTAGCTGATGGAGATAACTTCTCCAGCACATTTGGCCATGTACTTTTAGGTTATCGCATGCAACCTGCCGATGGCGGCTTTACCTTCAGGGCTTTTATATCGCCTGTTTTTGGAAGTGGTTATTTTATTCCATACTATGGTGGCGTATCGTTTGGTTATAAGTTTGGAAAGAGTAAAGAGAAATAAATATACCGGATAAGTGAAAAGTGCTGATGTCCTCAGCACTTTTTTTATGTACTCAAATGAACCTAAATACCGTAATTTTTGTTTTACATTTTTATACTTTGATAAAAATAAACGGCGTCTTTATAAATCTTGATATAATAAAAAACCCTTCGGAAAAGCCAAAGGGTTTTAAAAATTTGATTGCAACTACTTACTGTGAATCTTTCTTTTTTGTCGAATCTCCCGGCATTTTAATCTGTCCGGGTGTTTCGCCTCCTGCTTTTTCGGTAGGAGAAGCGGGTGCATATTTTTTCTCAATTTCTTCCAACACCATCAAATAGATATTATTCAATGCATCTTCGCTACGTTTATAACTTTCATAGTCAGCAGGCCTTTCTTCTTTCATATAATCAAAATACGCTTTCTGCTGCTGCATATCGGTTTTTAAAGCCTGTCTTACTTTTTCTGCCATATCTTTTTTACCAGCTTTATAATAAGCTTCAAGCAGTATCAATCCGGTTTGGTTGTGACTGCTGCCATAATAACGGCTGGGCATGGCGTATGGCAAATTATCTGTACTGATGCCTTTTTCTAATTTTTCTAAAAGTTTCAAAGCTTCCTCTTTTCTTCCCTTATCCGCCAGATCGCCGGCGGCTTCTGCAAATATTTCACGTATATCTAAAATATGCCTTCTGTTTTCTTCATCGTAATAAACGCCTTTCACATTTGCATTTCCAAATTTGTATTTAGTTGACAAATTATTAAACATAGCATTGGAATTTATATCGCCCAATTGCGAGCTCAATCCCATACTGCGTACACTTGATTCTACCACCCAGCTATTGGGGTCAAATGTTGTAACCACAGGAATGAGTCTGTATGAAAGACCATCTTTTCTGAGGTAAGGACCAAAACCAAGAGAACCAAATTCAGATGTAAAATAAATAGGACGTTTCCAGCCACTGGCTGCATTGGATGCGATAATATTCAACATAGCAAAATCACTCTTACTCAAACCTCCTTCCAGCTTTGATTTTGGAATTTCGCACCTGATTTCTGGGACAACAATATCATCGCTGTTCACTGTGTTGTTTTTGCGAACAGCAGCTGTATCTACCTGTATAAAATAACGAGCAACCGGCCAGGCATCAGGCCCTACATCTCTTCCCGTTTCTGCATCAAGTACCGGTTTACCCATTGTATTCTTCATTACATTATTTAAGTTATAAAATATATTGGGGTCGCCCTGTTGCTTATATCTTAGGTATTCTCTGTTGTGTCCTTCTATTTGTTCAGGACTCCATATTACATCCAGCGAGTCGGCATTGTTAACTTTCGTACGTAGTTGATTGATGTACCAGTCAATACCCAGCAAACTGGTATTGATAATTCTAATATCAGGTCTTACACCTTCTACCTCCTGTGCATACCAAAGGGGATAAGTATCATTGTCACCAAAAGTGAAAATAACGGCATTGGGAGCACAGCTTTCCAAATAATCCGTAGCCAAGTCGGGGGCCGTTGTTTTATGGCTGCGGTTGTGGTCATTCCATTCCTGTTGCGCCATCAATACCGGTACAATCATACAAATAGCCGTAGCGGCAATATTTAATTTACTCCAATCCTTACCATCACCCGAAATGGCTTTTACCAACATGGTAACACCGGCAGCAAATGCCAGATAAAGTGCCGTTGCCATTAATGATGTTGAAAGAATATCACTACCGGAGCCCGGCATACAGCTCATCACGGTTATCAGAAAGGTAAGCACGCCGCCATATATAAGCATATCAGAAAAGAGGCGTTTATCTTTTTTCTCTTGTGCGGTTTTTACAATAGCCGACAAGCCTAAACCAATCCAGATGGCAAAGGCAAAGAAAGATCCCACATAAGCATAATCCCGCTCACGTGGCTGATTGCCGGGTTGGTTCAAATAGAATACGATGGCTATACCTGTCATAAAGAAAAGCAGGAAGTTCACAACCCAGTCTTTTCTGTTTCTTAAATATTGATACACACAACCTACTATGCCCAAAATAAATGGCAACATAAACAGTTTATTGTTTGCCTTATTGTTTCTAAGTGCATCAGGCATTTTTGACTGATCGCCCAGTCTCGAATTATCCATAAATGAAATACCGGAAATCCAGTTGCCATGCATTTTGTTGCCGTAGCCTTGTATATCATTTTGCTTGCCTGCAAAATTCCACATAAAGTAGCGCCAGTACATAAAGCCCATCTGATAAGTAAAGAACCATTCCATGTTCTTGGCATAGCTGGGGGGCTGATATCCTGTGGGTCTTCCGTTTTGGTCATAATCTCTTAAGCTAAGCCAATCGGCATAAAAATCAACGTGGCCCTGTTGGTTGTCATTATCCCACACTCGAGGAAACACCTGCATGTCTTCACTCTCATATTGCGGCTTATCCTTAGTGCCAATGGCGATGTATTTATTCTTTCCTTTTACATATTCCATTTCACCCTTTGTCATGGCTACACGACCAGGTCTTTCGGGGTCTTCTTTATAGTTGGCCATATAATGCGGGCCATATACCAATGGTGCTTGTCCATACTGTTCGCGGCTGAGGTAGTACACTAATGTGATGGGGTTGTCCACATTCACCATATCAATTGCAGGATTGGCTGTAGAGCGAATTAATGTGGTGAAATACATTGAGTAACCCAACATCATAAAACCATAACACCAAAGAGAAAGTTTAATAATGCGTAAAGCAGATGGTTTTAAGAAATAGCCAATGGCTACTGCTGCACCAATTATTAATAACAATGGGAAAAACTGAATGCCCGAACCAGATTTGATAACAAAAGGCAAAGCAGAAATAAATAAAAACAAAGCAAACCAAATCATCAATTGAGTTTGCGAAAGTTTTGATTCTTTAAAACGGAAAAATGCAGCAATCAAACCGGCCAGAATTAAGAAGTAAACAGTAAATCCTGAATAGAAAGGCATACCCAGCGTATTTTTAAAGAATACATCAAACTGTCCGGCCCCTTTCATTGAATATTGAATAACGCCAACCTGCACAATACCGGTTATTAAACAGCCAATAACAAATGCCCAGATGGCGCCTTTGGTTGTGGCTTTATATCTGCGGTAATAATAAATCATTACGATAGCAGGAATAGTCAACAAGTTCAACAAGTGAACACCAATGGAAAGTCCCATCATAAAAAATAACAAAACAATCCAGCGGTCGCTTTGCAGTCTTGCCTGTGGGTCGTCACCCGCTTTTTCATCAGCATGTTCCCATTTCAACATCAGCCAGAATACTAATGCGGTAAAAAAAGAAGAAAGCGCATAAACCTCACCTTCACCGGCACTGAACCAAAAAGAATCGCTGAATGTATAAGCAAATGCTCCAACTACACCTGAGGCCATTACCGTAAACATTTGATTTTTGTTCAGTTCTTCACCTACACCTACAAACATTTTGCGTGCAAAATGTGTAACACACCAGAAAAGGAACAGTATGGTAGCACCGCTGGCAAGAGCACTCATGGTATTCACGGCATTGGCAGCAGTATTGNNAATGAAAAAACGGCCCAGTAGTACAAACAATGGGGCGCCGGGAGAGTGGGGCATACCCAGTTTATCGGCACAAGCTACAAACTCGCCACAGTCCCACAAACTACCTCTTGCTTCACGTGTGAAAAAATAAACAAGAAAAGCAATGGCAAACACGGCCCATCCGGTAATGTTATTCGTTTTTCTGAAATTCATAAAATGATGATTTTTTTCCGCCATAGGCGGTTGGCAAAAATAGGGATATTCAGTTCACTTTCACCCACTTTGGCGCTTAATAACAGCGGCTTAAAATCAGTCAAAATGTATTTTAACCTTTTGGTAGGTGAGTTGCGCCTGAGTAGCTTTATCGGAGAAACCTCTTAAGCCAAATAAGCCGGCGGCATTTCCTTTATTGATAGCAATTTCCAGATAATCGGCGCTATTAAATAAAGCAAGTTTTTCTCCTTCTCTTACATCGGCATAAGTTTCGCTGATGCGAACTATGATTTCATCTCTTTTAAAAACGATACTGAAATTTCTTCCCTTTCTGGCTTCTTCAAATTGCTTTCTGGAAATATTAGTTATTACATTTTCAAAACTATACTATAAAAATAATATGACCTTCTATTGATGTGTCGGTAATCAAGGGTAGCAGCGCCCTTTTTTCTTCAAAACTTACATCGGCAATGCCAATGTCTTTTATAGAATCGCCTCGGGTAATTTTATTTACGGCTTCTCCCATTATTTTTACTAGGCTGAGTGTGTTAATGGTCGCATTTGTATTTACCGGCAAGCCAATTACAATTTCTGGCGTTTCTTCCAGAATCATAGAAAGTAAACCATTATCGGCACACAAAATGTATTGTTGCTGATGAAAAGCAAGCAACAGTTGTTCAGGTTTTTTGTCAAACAGGTCAACCAAAATCAAGTGGCAGGTTTGAGTCGGAAAATTTCTAAATGCACTACGGCATAAATAGGCAGACTGAGAAAAATTGTAAGCAGGAACGTGATGTGAAATATCAATGATTTGAAATTCGGGATTAATCTGCAACAGCTTAGCCTTTATTGCGCCCACCAGATAATCGGGGCTGCCAATGTCGGATGTAAGCGTAATAAGTGGCAAGATTGCTTTCGTTTATTTTACGAGTTTACCGTCTTTAAAGAAAAATTTGTAAGCAAGTTTATCTGCTAACTTAGGAAAAAATTTTTCCATAAACACGGTACGTTTTCCGGTGAAGGTAAGCACCAGTGTTNNATGTGTTGTGCACATTCCTCCGAGCTCATCATTTTGCCTTCATCCATTGGCGTTTCGCCATGTGCATCGCCTGTTTTATTTAAAGCAGCCTGTCTGATGTTGGATGTAGTAAAACCCGGGCATACCCACATTACATGCACACCATCACCCATCAGTTCGGTACGTACTGCTTCCAGCCAGCCTTGTACTGCAAATTTGCTGGCAGAATAGCCACTGCGTCCCGGAAGCCCACGGTAACCTGCTATAGATGAAACGCCCACAATGGTCCCTTTGCGACTGATGATGGAGTCCAGAGCATAT
>JRYE01000774.1_pt1 | contig 20299 bp, 13 predicted proteins | sample 235321 | NCBI WGS metagenome assembly JRYE01 (sample SAMN03074214, study PRJNA261473) | activated sludge metagenome | biome: Common Effluent Treatment Plant; feature: Wastewater; material: Activated sludge; isolation source: activated biomass in a lab-scale reactor treating industrial wastewater at... | reverse complement strand
ATGACGACGGCGAGTTTGCCGGCCTGATACAGGGTGTTGAGCCGGCCGGCACGCGGATGCAGGCCCCAGGTGGCGTTCGCGCTGGCCGAATTGGCCAGTGCGAAGGCGGCGCCGTTGCCGCTGACCGGAATGCGCAGGGTCGGTCGTGCCGCTTCGTAGAAGGCGCGGTCGTTGCCGCTGATCGGCGGAATCATGCTGAGGCCGTCGCAGCCGCCGCGCAGGTAGACCACGATGATCGTGTCGTAGGCGTTGGCTTCGCCCTGGGCGAAGGCGAGGCGTGCGCCCGGCACGAGTCCGGTGGTCAGCACGCCGGTGGCGCAGGTCTTGAGGAAGTCGCGGCGATCGAGTCGGTTCATGGCGGTCACCGGCGGAAGTTGTCGGACGACATGAGGATCATGCCGACGGCGGTGCGCAGGCGCTGCTGCGTGTAGTGGCCCTTGAGGTTGTTGCCGCCGCCCCATGCGTCGTTGTCGATGTTGATCGGCTCGGACGCGCTCGCGTTCTGCTGCAGGAAGCTCGTCACCACGCCATAGGTCGGCTCGGGGCGGTAGCCGAGCAGGCGGTCGCACCAGTAGCCCATGATGGCGCCGGCGGTGCGCGCCGAAGCGGTCGGGAAGGCCGACGCGGTTTGCGCGACGATGTCGCTGACGAAGGCCGAGCTGCTGTCGTTGTTGACGCGCATCTCCGGCAACCAGGAGAGCATCTTCAGCGTCATCGCCAGCGCGCCGGTGCTGGCCCAGGCGCTCTGCCTGTCCGGGTAGCCGTTCGGCGGGTTCCACGAGAACGAGCGGTGTCCGCAAATCTGCATCTGGCTGACGAAGCGTTCGGTCAGCGTCCACGCCGACGTGTTGTCGGGGCGCGGATGGAAGTTGGCCTGCAGGCCGCGCAAGCCGGCCATCGTCATCTCGAACGGGCGCTTCATGCCGAGGCCCCAGGCATTCTTGAACTCGCTGCTGACGAGGATCGTGCGCAGCATGCGGGCGATCTGGTCGGGCGCGGAGACATGGTTGGAGAAATCGAGCGCGACCGCATTGACGAGGGCCTGGGAGACGTCGTCGCCGATGAAGCGGCGGCACATCTTGCCGGCGATGAACTTCGCCGTGCCGGGGTGGGCAACGAGGCGGTCGAACACCGCGCGCCCGTCGGACATCGCCGGCTGGTTGTTCGGCGGGATGTACAGGCCGAGGAAGATCTTGTTGCGGCGGTCGTGCCAGTCGGCGCGGTAGACGAAGCTGCCGTCGTTGTCGTTCGGGTACTGCCAGTAGCCGTTCTTGATCGTCCAGCCGGTCAGGGCGGCGGCGGCTTCGTAGACATCGTTGTCGACGTAGCCGGCGGGGACGCTGCCGGGGCAGTGGATCGTCGAAGTCAGGCACGGCACGTCGAACGGAGGATTCGGGCCGAAGTAGTTGCCGACCCCGAGCGTGTGCAGTTCGATGAGCTCGCGCGCATAGTTCTCGTTGAAGTCGGCGCCGCGGCTGGCGTAGTTGTCGAGATACAGCTGCATCGCCGTCGAGGTGGCGACCTGCTCGAGCATCGTGCGGAAATTGCCGAACGCGTTCGGCCGGATCACGTCGCGGTCGTAATGCACGAGCACCGGCGCGATGTCGTAGTCGAAACCGAACACGCTGAAATGGTCGTGCCAGAAATTGACCATGCGTTCGAACAGCTGGCGCTTGCTGTAGACGGCGCGGATGATCGTTGCGCACTCGGTCTCGTAGGCCGGCAGCATGCGCGTGTAGTAGTCCGACACCACGTGCTGCGACCAGAGCTGCGGCAGGGTCTTGTTGAGCGTGCTGAAACCGCCGGCGGCGATGCGGTTCGTGCAGTCGGTGTCGGCGATCGCCGCCGGGTTGAACTGCTGGTCGAGCCAGCTCTGCCACTTCGCGTCCATGGTCGCGCCGGGGAGGCCGAGGAACTCGGCATCGAGCGGCGTGCTGAAGCCGAACGTGGCCTTGTTGAGCCAGCGCAAACGGTCGGGCGGGATGGTGAAACCGGTCTGCGCGCCGGGGTCGGTCGCGGCCGCCGCGGAGGCCACCGGCGCCTTGCCGGGGCGGTGCATGTCCGCCGCGGGCGCCGCGTCGAGGCCGATCGCGGCCCGCATCATGCCGATCAGTGATCGGCGCGCGGTCAGCGCGGGTGTCGGGGCGAGGGCGTTCGTCATGACTGGCTCCGCTGGGACGAAGGACCGTGCCGGGCACGTGTACGGCCGAGTCTAGCCAAAGGCGTCCCGACAGGGCTGTGACCGGATGCCGGGAACCGGCGCACGGAACCCGCCACGACGGCGAGAACCGCCGTCAGCCGTCCGCACCGCCGCCGATGACCCGTGGTTCGACTTCCAGGGTCACGCCGAAACGCTGCCGGACCGTGACCATCAGGTGACGGGCGACGCGCCAGAGGTCGGCGCCGCTGGCACTGCCATGATTGACGAGAACGAGCGCATGGCGCTCGGAGACGCCGGCATCGCCGTCCCGCCAGCCTTTCAGGCCGGCCTGTTCGATCAGCCAGGCCGCGGAAAGCTTCACCTGTCCACCGGCCGGCCATGCCGGCATTTGCGGCTGGATCGCTTGCAGGGCGCGTGCCGTCGCCGGATCGACCAGCGGGTTCTTGAAGAAGCTGCCGGCGTTGCCGATCACTTCGGGGTTGGGCAGCTTGCTGCGCCGGATGGCGATCACCGCCTCGCTCACGTCCCGGATGGTGGGGGAGGCGATGTCGCGCTTGTCCAGTTCCGCCTTGATGCTACCGTAGTGCGTGTGCAGTTTGGGCTGCTTGTTCAATTGGAAGGCCACGGAAAGGATGATGTACTGCCCTTTGCCTTCGCGCTTGAAGAAACTTTCGCGGTAGCCGAAATGACAAGCATCCGTGTCGAAGCGCACCACTTGGCCATCGCTGATGCGCAGCGCTTCCAAATGGTGGAAGGGTTCCTTGATCTCCACGCCGTAGGCTCCGATGTTCTGCATGGGTGCCGCGCCCACGCGGCCGGGGATCAGCGACAAGTTTTCCACGCCGCCCCAGCCTTGGTCCACGCAGTAGGACACGAAGTTGTGCCACACCATGCCCGCTCCGGCCCGCACGATCACCGCCTCATCGGTCTCCAGCAGCAGCTCCATGCCGCCGATCTCGTTCAGCAGCACCACCCCGGGCCAGTCCTGTGTGAACAGCACGTTGCTGCCGCCGCCCAGCACCAAGCGCGGCAGGTCTTTCAGTTCGGGATCGTTCAGCAGGGCGCGCAATTCTTCCACGTTCTTAAAACGCGCCATCCGCGCGGCCCGCGCCGGCACATGGAAGGTGTTGAAGGGCTTGAGGTTGAAGTCGCGGAAGATTTCCATGGCAGGGCCGGTAGGTTCCGGCGCGCAAGTTTACCCCTTCCTTCCGTGTTTGCTTTGGTCCGATGATGCCGCAGTTTCAACGTGAATATGTGTGCGGTAGTCAACGACTCTTTCTATTCCACACCCTCAATTCGATCGGCATGGACGATCACCAGCTTGTGGGTTTCGCTCATTCGCAGGACATCTTCCCAGCAGCGCCCGATTGCTTCATGAAAATGGCGAAGATCCATGTTGCCGAGCCTGACATGGATCACTTTCGGCGGTGGTGAACTCAATAAGATCCTGCTTGAAAAATCGCTGTCCTTGCTGATGATCGTGAGGCCATTGGCTTTGGCATGCTCCCAGATCTCGTGATCATGTTCAGCCGGATTGATGTCGTGCTGATGTGTGTATTCCGTGCTGTTCCACTGGCTGAACCAACGCGGCAGGTTGGCGTCGATCAGATACTTGGGCATGTCACGCGGCGATGCCCTTCACGGAATACTTGTTGGCCATCAACGAGATCGCGAATTGCCGACAGGCATCCAGGTCGTCCCGCTCCAACATCGGGTACTGCTTCAGCACTTCTTCTTCCGAAGTTCCGGCCATCAGAAATTCCAAGATGGTCTGGGCCGTGATGCGCATGCCACGGATCACCGGTCTTCCGTTGCAGATCCGGTCATCCACGGTGATCCGCTTCAGCAATGCCGCTTTGTCTTTCATGGCAATCAAAGATAATGTGATCCGCATGAACAGGCCTTCCCCGCGTTTACTTTGGCCCGATGCCCCGTCCCCGCAGGGTCACGCCAAGAAATGCCTCCGGCCAATAGCGGACCCTGCGTTGGGACGGGGTCACGCCAAAAAACACCTCCGGCCATCAGCGGACCCTGCGATGGGACGCTGGGACGGTTACCTTCACACCATGGCGATCCGCACCGATCAAGGCCGTGCTGGCGGGGTGTTCTTTTGCACCTTCACGTGCTTCAAGTGGTTGCCACTGATCGATGCCGTTTCCATGTATGAATGGGTGCATGATTGGTTCCTCCGCTTGCACAAGGAGGGCCATGGACTTGTCGGCTATGTGATCATGCCGAACCATCTGCACATGTTGCTTCGCGTGCCCGAAGGAGGCACGATCAACAACCTTGTGGCGGCAGGAAAGCGGTTCATGGCCTATGAGGTCAGAAAGCGACTTGTGGAGGAAGGGAGCCACGACCTGTTGGCCATAATGGCTGAGGGTGTGCGCCGGAGCGATGCGAAACGCGGGCAACTCTACCGCGTATTTGAGACTTCCTCCGACATCAAGGACTGTTGGAGCGCAAAGTTCTTGCGCCAGAAACTGAACTACATGCACAACAACCCCATACGCGGTAAATGGTTATTGGTGGATGACCCAGCGAAGTATCCTTATTCCAGTGCTGCGTTTTACCTGCTCGGATCTGAACCGGTGGTGCCGCTGCTGCATGTGGGGGAGTTGTTGTAAGGGAAGTCCCCGCAGGGTCCCGAGGCGGTGACCCTGCCGGGACTTCGGGCGGTGACCCTCCCGAGGCGGTGACCCTGCGGGGACTTCGGGCGGTGACGCTGTGGGGACTTCCCCGCGTTTACTTTGGCCGCATGCCGCCGCCCTTTCAACGCGCCATTGTCAGCGTGACCAATGACCTGGCCACGGACAACCGCGTACACCGCACCTGCACAGTGCTGCAGGAGCTGGGCTACGACGTGCTGCTGGTGGGCCGCCAACTGCCCGGCAGCCTGCCGTTGGAGCGGCCTTACCGCACCCGGCGCATGCGGCTGCTCTTCAACAAAGGGCCACTGTTCTATGCGGAATACAACCTGCGGCTCTTCTTCCTGCTGCTCGCCGTCCCCGCAGGATCACGCCAAACGATGCCTCCGGCCAATAGCGGACCCGCCGTCCCCGCAGGGTCACGCCAAACAACACCTCCGGCCAATGCCGTCCCCGCAGGGTCACGCCAAGCAATACCTCCGGCCAATAGCGGACCCTGCGCAGGGACGGTGTTCTTCAGCAACGACTTGGACACCCTGCTGCCCAACTTCTTGGCAGCCCGCATCCGGGGAAAGAAGCTGGTGTACGACACCCACGAGTTCTTCACCGAGGTGCCGGAACTGGTGCAGCGCCCCCGGGTGCGGGCCGTGTGGCTGGCCATCGAACGCTGGGTCTTCCCCAAGCTGCGCACGGTGATCACCGTGAACCAGAGCATCGCCGATGCCTACAAGGAGCGCTATGCCAAGGACCTGCACGTGGTGCGCAACATCCCCATGCCAAGGGTGCTCGGCCCGTTGCCAAGCCGTGCTGAACTGGACCTGCCTGTGGACAAGCCCATCCTCGTGCTCCAAGGCTCAGGCATCAACATGGACCGCGGTGCGGAGGAGGCTGTGCTGGCCATGCGCGGTCTGCCCCAATTCCTGTTGCTGATCATCGGCGGGGGGGATGCCTGGCCCGTGCTGCAACGGTTGGTGAACGAGCATGCGCTTGAAGACCGCGTTCGCCTGATGGGCAAGATGCCCTATGCCCGCATGATGGACTACACGCGCAACGCCGACCTGGGCCTCACCCTGGACAAGGACACCAACCTCAACTACCGCTTCAGCCTGCCCAACAAGCTCTTCGACTACCTGCACGCGGGCATCCCCGTGCTGGCCACCGACCTGCCGGAAGTGGCGGCCATTGTGCGCAGGTTCGTTTGCGGGGTGGTGGTCCCAAAGGCGGAACCCGCAGTGCTGCAACATGCCGTTACCGCCCTATTTGCGGATGCAGTGCGCTACCAGGAACTGCGAAGCAATGCCACCAAGGCGGCCTCCGCGCTGGATGGTGCCGGTGAGGCCGACAAACTGAGGGAGCTGATGCAAGGCTTGGGCCAGGGGTAGCTATGCACCTGCTTCACCGCTGCGGATGAAGTGGTGGAGCTTGTACAGATCGAAGAAAACGAGCGGGGCGAAGCCGTGCTCCAAGGCGTATTCCACCAGCGGCCTCACTAGGCCGTAGCCCATGCCGAATGCGGACAGCAGCCGCCAACGCTCCAGCCGGCGATAGGCCCGCACCACGCCCGTGCCCATGCCGTAGCCGCCGGCGGAATAAAGGCGCCGCAGGTTGCGCTGGGCTTCACGCGTCTTGGCCAGAAACTCGGTGTTGGTACCTAAGCCGTTGTGCACCACCGGATCGTTGATGTGCACGATGGCGATCTTCCGCTCCCTGAGCTGTTGGCCGAATTTGGTGTCTTCATGGCCATACGTGAGGATCGATTCATCCAACTGCACCGACAGAAAGACCTCCTTGGCGATGAGGATGTTGTTGAGCGTGATGCTCCGGTAAGGGCTGGCTGTGCGCTGTTGGGCGCTGCGCTCCTCGCGGGCCTTGCCCACCTTCCAGTGCAGCTGGAAGCGCGCGTCTGCCGGGGGCTGCGCCGCATACACCGTGCCGCCCACCACCACGGGCGCGCTGGCGTGGGCCAGGTAGGTGGCGATGAAGTCCCCGCTTGGGATGCCGCTGTCGCAATCCAGGAAAAGAAGCCGTTGTTTACCAGCCTCCCGCGCCAGCAGGTTGCGGATGCGTGAACGGCCAATGTTCTGCCCCAGCTCCTTGTACACCACGCCCGGCAGGTGCTGCACACGGCGGCTGGCCGCCTTCCATTCTTCCGTGGAACCATCGTCGTACACCCGCACCTCGAAGTCCAGCGGCAGCGCCGAGCATTGGCGCACCAATTCCACCACCAAGTCCTCCACCCCGTGGTTGTAAACCGGGATCAGGATGGAGAGGGAGGGTGCCGCGTTCATGTCCGGGAGGTGGTTACCACGTGGGGCCGGCAAGCGGTGCTTGGAAGGTCGGGGTTATGTGCCAGGCGGAAGTGGATGGGGCAGGGTTCCGGGGCGGCAAATGTCGGTCTTGTCCCGGAATGAACCTGCGCGGTACGTTCAATTGCGCACTTGATGCATCCCCCGTCCCCGCAGGGTCATGCCCAGGATAGCCTCCGGAGCATAGCGGACCCTGCGCTGGGACGGGGGGCGATGAAGCACGGTAAGCGTGTTCAGTACGGGTACACCTCACCGGTATCGATCTGGAGCGGAAAGGAAATCCTATCTTTAGTGGAACATCAAGATCCAATCACGATGAGACCTGGCAAACACGTCATTGGAGCATTGGTGGCCCTGGCGTGCCTGGCCCTTGCCGCCCAAGCACAGCAGCGCAACTTCAACTGGGTGTTCGCCAGCGGCACGTGGTTGCAGTTTTCCGCGGACACCATGATCTCGGTGCCCATGGCCGACACGGTATCGCTGCGCAATGCCTCCATCAGCGATGTGAACGGGCAGTTCGCCTTGTTGGCCGACGACTTCGGGATCCGCAATGCCCTGTTCCAAACCCTGCCGGGGGGAAGCCCTGCAGACTTGGGCTGGAACGTGCCGGCGGCCAACTACCTGATCGTGCCGATGCCCGGGTCGGGCGACCGGTACGCGGTCTTCATCACCGAGGAGGCGCCCACGGCACGTGCGGGATGGGTGGAGGTGGACTTGGGCGCAAACGGCGGCGCCGGTGCGGTGGTGGGCACCACCAACTGGCTCATGCAGAACGCCACGGCCAAGCTGACGGCCACCACGGATGCCGGGGAGACGGGCTATTGGGTGCTGCTGCACGGCGATGCCGACGATGCCTTTCAGGCCTACCACCTCTTGGCAAGCGGTTTGGACCCCGTGCCGGTGGTGTCCCATGCGGGCACCCCGTACTTGGCATCGGCGCCCGAGCGCAACATGGACCGCTACGGCAAAATGTTCTTCAGCTTCCAAGGCGACAGGCTGGCGGTGGTGAAGAACGATACCTCCTTGGACACCAACAAGGTGGAGGTCTTCAACTTCAACCGGGCCAATGGGGTGCTCACCCATTGGGCGGACATCAGCTTGCAGGAATATGGGGCACACTCGGATCCGGAACACCCTTTGCCCGGATTGCGGATGTTGGAGGGGGATTTCGACCTGAGCGGCCGCTACCTGTACTTCGGCATCCGACAGGAGGGAATTACACCTGGGCTGGTGCACCAATTTGATCTGGGGTCAGTCCCGGACAGCTTGGTGAACAGTGCTTTCCACTGGATCGGAGTGCCTAGCACGCACGTTGTGTACGACGGCGAACACGGTGCGTTCATCGCCACTGCGCCGTTGGGCTACGATCACGATTACCCGCAGTTGGGTTCACCCGCCTCGGGCACCTTGCTGCTACGCATGCCGGTCCCGTTGGATTTTTACGCCACGCTGCCCACGGTGCAATTCATCAGGTTCACCTGGATGCCTTGGGGCCCGTCGCTGGATTGGTCGGAACATCCTGATGTGTATCAATATGGGCGCAATGGCGAGTACTTGCAGCAAACGAACGTGCTGGGCGGTTTTCCGTCCCCGTGCAAGCGGTACTGCGACGACATCACGGTGGGAGTGCCGGAACCGGCGGGCGAAGCGCAATCCCTGATCGGCATCCGGCCGAACCCCATGCAGGCGCGTGCGGTGCTGGAATTCAGCGCACCGGCCATCGCCGAGGGCCTGCGGCCGGAAACCGTGATCTGGAGGGATGCGCTGGGCCGCGAGGTGAAGTGTTCGCACGTGGCACGGCTCGGCCCTTCGTTCATCTTGGAGCGGGACGGGCTGCCGGGCGGCCTGTACGTAGTGGAGGTGCGCATGAAGGAACGCTCGTTGGGCGTGGTGAAGGTGGCCTGTGAGTGAGCGTTGTGCCACCGGCTTCCAGCCGGTGATCACCCCACGTGTTCCACCAGCTTCCGAGCTACACCGGCGCCGCGCTCACTTCCAGCAGCTTTCCGTCCTCACAGCGAACCACGCGCGCGTTCACTTTCTGCATGTGGGTATAGTCGTGCGTGGCCATGATCACGCAGCGGCCGCCGTGGCTGATGGCGTACAGCAGTTCCACGATCTCCGCCGTGGTCTCGGGGTCCAGGTTGCCCGTGGGTTCGTCGGCTAAAACCAGCTCGGGGTCGTTCACCAGGGCCCGGGCGATGCTCACCCGCTGTTGCTCGCCGCCGCTTAGCTCGTGCGGCATCTTGTAGCCCTTGTTGCCCAGGCCCACCTTCTCCAGCACCTCCTGCACCTTGGCGTTCATGGCTTTTTTGTCCTTCCAACCGGTGCTGCGCATCACAAAAGTGAGGTTCTCGTTCACCGTGCGGTCGCCCAGCAACTGGAAGTCCTGGAACACGATCCCGATCTTGCGCCGCAGGTAGGGCACTTGCCGCCGCTTGAGCTTGCGAAGGTTGAAGCCCGCCACGTGGCCTTCGCCCTCCAGAAAGGGCAGGTCGCCGTACAGCGTGCGCATCAGGCTGCTTTTCCCGCTGCCCGTGCGGCCCACCAGGTAGATGAACTCGCCGGCGTTCACCGTGAGGTCCACCTGGTTCAAGATCAGGTTCTCGCGCTGGAAGATGCGGGCATCGTGCAGTTCGATGATGGGGGAGGTGTCGGCCATGGGCAAGGTGCAAGTTCGGCCAAAGGAAGAAAATTCCGCCCGGTCTTTTACCAGGACCCCCGCCAACATCCCAACAGCACGCCGGGAGGGTGAACACGCAAACGTGGATAATTCCGTTCCACCCGGCAGGGGCGCGCCCCGCCCACCCGGACCTTTGAACCGATGAAGAAGATCCTTCCTCGTCCGCATTTCCCGCGCCTGGTGCTACCCGTGCTGGTGATGCTGGCCACCATGCCGTTGCGTGCACAGCGGCCCGCGCATTACGAGCATCCCGGGGCGCCCCTCGCCCATGCCATGGAACTGTTCGACAAGGCCCAGTACGGCGCTGCGCTGTTCGGTTTCGACCAGATCGCGGAGGAACAACGCGACCCCAACGGCGGCCTGCGCACGGAGGCCGAGTTCTGGGGCGCCATCAGTTCGGTGCGGCTTGCCCACCAGGATGCCGCCAACCGCCTGCTGGACTTCATGGATGCCCATCCGGAGAACTTCCACGTGCCCGCCGTGCGCATGGAGCTGTTCAGGTACTACTTCGATGGCAAGCGATGGCCGCAGGCGCTGGCTTGGGCCGCACAGGTGGACGAGAACATGGCCGAGGGGGCCGAACGCACCGAGTTCATCTTCAAAAAAGGCTATGCCCTGTTCATGGACGGACAGGCCGACAAGGCCCAGGTGGAGTTCAGCAGGGTGAAGGACGCCCCGGGCCTCTATGCCGCACCAGCCACCTATTACAACGCCCACATCAACTACACCAAGCGCAACTACGCCGCAGCGCTGGAAGGCTTCGAGAAGCTCAAGGACGACCCCGCCTTTGGCCGCGTGGTGCCCTACTACATCGCGCAGATCAAGTTCCTCCAAGGCCACTACGAGGCACTGCTGGAATACGCACAGCCCCTGCTGGACGACCCCGGGAACACCAAGAACAAAAGCGACATCAACCGATTGGCGGGTGAAGCCTATTACCGCACCGGCCAATACAAGGAAGCGCTGCCCTACATCGAAAAAAGCCTGCAACACGCGGGCGTGGACCGCGGCGACCGCTATATCGCCGGGTACGCCTACTACAAGAACGACCAGTGCCAGCAGGCCATCAACCAGTTCACCCAGGTGGTGAACAACGCCACCGACAGCCTCGCACAGCTCGCCGTTTACCACATGGCAGACTGCTACCTGAAGCTCGGCCAAAAGAACTACGCCCGCAATGCCTTCAAGAAAGCCTACGACCTCGGCAACGATGCCAAGGTGACCGAGGATGCCTTGTTCAACTATGCCAAGCTCGCCTACGAACTCTCGTTCGACCCCTACAACGAGGCCATCATCGCCCTGCGCGACTACATGGCCAAGTATCCCGGCTCACCGCGCCACGACGAAGCCCAGGAATTCCTGCTGGACGTCTACCTGAAGACCAGGAACTACGAGGCCGCACTGGCCGCGTTGGACGCCATCAAAACAAAGGACATCAGGCTGAAGGAAGCCTACCAGAAGCTCGCCTTCGACCGCGGCGTGGAACTCTACGAAGGGCGCAAGTACCCGGAGGCATTGGCTTTCTTCAACAAGGCGCTCACATTTCCCGTGGATCCCAAGGTGACCGTGCAGGCGCATTACTGGGCAGGCGAATCCCTGTATGCCACTGCCAACTACCAAGGGGCCTTGGCCAAGTACGATGATGTTCGCAATGCCGGCGGGGCCTATGCCACGGCCCTGTACGAACAGGCCAGCTACAGCATGGGCTATGCCTACTTCAAGCAGAAGCAATATGACGAGGCCGCCACCGCTTTCCGACGCACCGCCGAAAGCAGCGGCCTGCCCAAGGCCCAGATCAACGATGCCTTGGTACGCACCGGGGACTGCTACTACGTCACCAAGGCCTTCGGGCCGGCCATCACCTGGTATGACAAGGCCATTACCGCCAATGCCGCCGCCCGCGACTATGCCCTGTACCAGAAAGGCGTGTGCCTGGGGCTGGAGAAGAAGAACGACCAGAAGATCGCCACCCTGAAGCAACTGCTGCGCGAAAAGCCCAACAGCCAGTATGCCGCCGATGCCAAGTTCCAGTTGGGTGAAACGTACCTGAACACGGGCAGCGATGGCGAGGCACTGGATTTCTATAAGCAGGTGGTGGCCCAGCACCCCAACTCGCCCCATGTGCGCCAAAGCATGCTGCAGGTAGCCTTGATCGACAAGCGGCAGGGGCGCACCGAACAGGCCGTGGAGGGCTTCAAGGCCGTGGTGGCCAAGTACCCCACCATGGACGGTTCCCGCGAGGCCCTGGCCGGCCTGTCCAGCATCTACTCCGGGCAGGGCAACATGGCCGCATACGAAGACTACGTGAAGTCGCTCTCCTTCGTGGATGCCGGCTCGCTGGACCTGGATGAACAATACTACCGCAGCGCGGAGCAGCTCTATTTTGCCGAGAAATGCGACCAGGCCGTGGGCGCCTTCCGCGACTACTTGGCCAAATACCCCAAGGGCGGCTATGTGCTCAACGCCGAGTTCTACGCCGCCGATTGCCTTTATCGCGCCAAGCGCGCCGAGGAGGCCCTGCCGGGCTTTGAACGGGTGATCGCCGCGGGCGAAGGCCAGTTCCTGGAGCCCTCCTTGGCGGCAGCCACGCAGATCCTCTTCCAGGACCAACGCTATGATGCCGCGCTGCCCTACTTCACCCGTCTGGCGCAGGTGGCAGCCTTGCCGGTGAACATCCTGGCCGGGCAGGTGGGGGCCATGCGTTGCTTGGTGGAGCTGCAACGCATCGCCGATGCCGCCGATGCCGCCAAAAAGGTGATCACCAACAGCGACGCCACCGCCGACCTGAAGGCCGAGGCCGGATTGGCCGTGGGCCGGGGTGAAGTGGAGGCCAATGAGCTCGATGCCGCCTACACCCGCTTCAAGGCGATCGCAGGCAGCTCGAAGAATGCCTTCGGCGCCGAGGCCGCCTACCACATGGCCTACGTGCGATACCTCCAGAAACGCTACAAGGACGCTGAAAAGGAGATCTTCGACCTGGCCAAGAAGTTCCCCAGCTACGACCACTGGAAAGCCAAGGCCTTCATCCTGCTCGGCGACGTCTACGTGGGCATGGAGGACCTCTTCCAGGCCAGGGCCACCCTGCAAAGCGTGGTGGACAACTGCACCGAACCCGACCTGGTGGAACAGGCGGCCCGCCGATTGGCCAACATCACCGAGGCGGCCGAACCGAAGGAAACCGAAGGAACGAACGACGAAGAATGAGCACCATGACCACCTTCTTCCGAAGCAGTGTGGCGGCAGTGGCCATCTTCACCGCAGCCACCCTGCAGGCGCAGGCCGGTGAGGAATACTACTTCAACGGCATCTACAACCCCACCCTCGCCGACGTCAACAAGATTGACCTGCAACCGCAGTCCTTCGATACCATCCTGCCCGCCAAGGATATTTCGTACAACCTGCTCAACGTAAAAGGCGAAGTGCCCGCCCATGTGGACAGCATCGAGGCGGCCAGGCTCAACATTCAATTGGCCCAGGAGAAGCTGTACAAGGGCTTCGCCAAGGCTGGCTTCGGGCTGTACACCACCCCGCTCTTCGAACTCTACTACGACCAAACCCGCTCGAAAACCAACGGCTACGGGCTGCACTACCGCCACATGAGCAGCAATGGCGGCCTGAAGGACCGCGGCCCCAGCGACTACAGCTTCAACAACATCGACGGCTACTACACCGCCTACCTGCGCCAGCACACCGTGCAAGGCCGCGTGGGCTATGATCGGCGGCGCGTGGGCTACTATGGTTACCCCAGTACCGATAGCTTGGAGAACCTCATGCGCTCCAGCCCCGAACCGCCGGATGATGCCCGCAAGCAGGTGTACAACGCCATCGGGTTCGATGTCCGCGTGAAAAGCCTGTACAAGGACAGCACCAAGCTGGCGCACGACGTGGGCTTGAAGGTGGGCAACTTCACCAACCTCAGCCGCAGCAGGGAGCTCAACGTGGTGCTGGACGCCAAGCTCTCCATGCGGCAAGGCAGCGAAACCTACGGCGGTGAAGTGCTGGTGGACAACAACGCCTACCGCGGCGTGCGCGACAGCCTGTCCGACCTGCGCCAGAACGGCACCATGGTGGGCCTCTCGCCCCACGTCAGCACCACCGATGGAACCTACTTGGTACGCGTGGGTGCCGGCATCTTCATCGACGCCATGGGCAAAAGCACCTTCCACTTCTATCCTCAGGCCTACGCCCAATATCGCCTCTTCGACGACATCCTGGTGCCCTATGCGGGCGTGGACGGGCGTCGCATGCGGAACAACCTGCAAAGCCTCGCCAAGGAGAACCCGTTCATCGAAGGAGCGCCCGTGCTCGCCAATTCCAGCTTGATGTATGAACTGTACGGAGGCCTGAAGGGAAGCTTGGGCAGTGATGTGGGGTTCGATGTGCGCATCAGCAAAAGCCGAACGAAGAACCTGCCGCTGTTCATCGGCAGGGAAACCCTGTACGACAGCGTGCGCTACGGGGACCGCTTCACCGCCGTGTACGACCGTGTGGACCGCTTGGACATCGGCGGGGAGCTTCGGTACAGCCACAATGAGCACGTCAATGTCCATGGCGGGCTGCACATCTTCAGCTACGCCACCGAAACCCAGGCCGAAGCGTGGAACCTGCCCATCTATGCCATCAGCCTCGGTGCGGTGTACGACTTCCAGGACAAGCTGCTGCTGAAGCTGGATGCCCAGTTCCTCGGACGCCGGAAATTGCCCGTTTCCGTCCCCATCGGCTGGAACGATCTCTCGGCGGCCCCGACGGTCACCGAGGCACCCGGGCTGCTCGACCTGCACTTGGGGTTGGAGTACCGCTACACCAAGCGCTTCAGCCTCTTCCTGGATTGCAGCAACCTGAGCGCCGCCAAGTACGAGCGCTGGTACAACTACCCGGTCCAGCGAACCTTGCTCATCGGAGGGGCCACATACGCTTTCTGATCCGGGGCAACCTGCTGGCCAATAGCGGGTTGTATAAATGCCTCGGGGCCGGCGCAAGCAATGGCCCCATAGGTTTTCAACAGAGCCTGCCGTTCTGTTGGTAAAAAGCCATGAAGAGCCGCGCCATGATTGGCGTTCAGCCGCCTTGGGCATCGGGTAAAGCAGTATCTTCGCGTGCCCTCAAAAAAACGGGGGCCAACGGGATTTGAAAATGGCAGAAACAGTGGAAATGAGCGAAGCAAAGAAGACGGCAGCGGCAGGGTACGGAGCGGACAGCATCCAGGTGCTGGAAGGATTGGAGGCGGTGCGCAAGCGGCCGGCGATGTACATCGGCGACATCGGCATGAAGGGTCTGCACCACCTGGTCTATGAGGTGGTCGACAACTCCATCGACGAAGCGCTGGCAGGCTACTGCAACGCCATCGACGTGGCCATCCTCCCCGGCAACAGCGTGCGCGTGACGGACAACGGGCGCGGAATCCCCGTGGCCATGCACGCCAAGGAAGGCCGCAGCGCCCTGGAAGTGGTGATGACCGTCCTCCATGCCGGGGGCAAGTTCGACAAGGGCTCGTACAAGGTCTCCGGCGGCCTGCACGGCGTGGGCAGCTCGGTCGTCAACGCCCTGTCCGTCCGGTTCGAGGCCGAGGTCAAGCGCGACGGCAACCTGTACCACATCGCGTTCGAGAACGGTGACGTCGTGACGCCGCTGCACGTCAAGGGCACCTCGCCCAAGGGCAGCCACGGCTCCACCGTGACCTTCCTGCCCAACCACGACATCTTCAAGGAGGTGGACGGCTTCGACTACGGGCGCGTGAGCAAGCGCCTGCGCGAGCTGGCCTTCCTCAACAAGGGCATCACCCTTACCCTCACCGATGAACGCACTCCGTTGGAGGATGGATCCTTCCCCAAGGAGACGTTCCACAGCGACCTCGGCTTAGTGGAGTTCGTGAAGTACCTCGACGGTACCCGCCTGCCCATCATCGAAACCGCCATTTACATGGAGGGCGAGAAGCAGGGCATCCCGGTGGAGATCGCCATGATCTACAACGACTCCTACACCGAGAACATCCACTCCTACGTCAACAACATCAATACCCACGAGGGGGGGACGCACCTAGCCGGATTCCGAAGGGGCCTCACCCGCACGCTGAAGAAATACGCCGACAACAGCGGGGCTACCAAGAACCTCAAGTTCGAGATCACCGGCGACGACTTCCGCGAGGGCCTTACCGGAGTGATCAGCGTCAAGGTGCAGGAACCCCAGTTCGAGGGCCAGACCAAGACCAAGCTGGGCAACAGCGAGGTGATGGGAGCCGTGGACATCGCCGTGAGCGAGATGCTGGAGAACTACCTGGAGGAACACCCCAAGGATGCCAAGCGCATTGTGGACAAGGTAGTGTTGGCCGCAACGGCACGACACGCGGCCAAAAAGGCCCGGGAAATGGTGCAGCGCAAGGGAGCCGGAAGCGGCATGGGCCTGCCCGGGAAGTTGGCCGACTGCCAAAGCAAGGAACCCCGTGCAAGCGAGATCTTCCTGGTGGAGGGCGATTCCGCCGGCGGCACCGCCAAGCAAGGCCGCAACCGCGAGTTCCAGGCCATCCTGCCCTTGCGCGGAAAGATCCTCAACGTGGAGAAGGCCATGGTGCACAAGATCTACGAAAACGAGGAGATCCGGAACATCTACACGGCCTTGGGCGTGTCCATCGGTACCGAGGAGGACAGCAAGGCGCTCAACATCGATAAGCTCCGCTACCACAAGGTGATCATCATGAGCGATGCCGACGTGGACGGAAGCCATATCCAAACCCTGATCCTCACCTTCTTTTACCGCTACATGAAGGAGCTGATCGAGAACGGCCACGTGTACATCGCCACGCCGCCTCTGTACAACGTGAAAAAGGGCAAGGAGGCGGTGTACTGCTGGACCGATGAGGAACGCGATGCCACCTTGGAACGGATGAAGGTCGGCGGAAAGGAGGCAGGTGTACACGTCCAGCGGTACAAAGGCTTGGGTGAAATGAACGCGGAACAGCTCTGGGAAACAACCCTCAATCCCGAAACCCGCACCTTGCGGCAAGTGACCATTGACAACGGGGGAGAAGCCGACCGGATCTTCAGCATGCTCATGGGCGATGAGGTTCCGCCGCGCCGTGAGTTCATCGAGAAGAATGCCGTGTACGCCAAGTTGGACATTTGACAGGCGCTGCTGCAGCCATCACGAAAAGGCCCCTTTCCCAAGGGGCTTTTTCATGGGCGGTGGGAAAAGGGGGCGCGGATCGGGACGTGCACTGAACGGCCAGGCCTTGCTTGTTCGGCCCGTATAAATAGTTTTGAGGCGCGGGTTACAGGGCAACCATGGGCCGACCCGCATCCCTGTCACCGTCATCCGCATCCCAAGGAAGATGACCATCGAGCAATTGAACCGGCTCTCCGAGGCCGATGCCTCCTTGGCTTTCAAGCAATGCTGCGGTGCGGATGAATGGGTGGACCACATGGTGCATGCCCGCCCGTATGATAGCTTGGAGGAAATCGTGGAGACCAGCGACAATGCCTGGGAAGGATGCGATGTGGATGTGTATGAGGAAGCCTCCCGCTCACTGCCGCGCCTAGGCGATGCGGATGAACTGGCCGACTTGCGGTCCGCAGGACAGGGCTTGGACCAGCTGGGTCGGCGATGGGCCGCGCTGGAGCTGAAAGGCATGGAGGGAAGCAGCCCCGCGCTGATGACCCAACTGGCGGAAATGCACGATGCCTACGAGGAGAACTTCGGCCACCGCTTTGTTGTGAACGCCACCGGCAAGAGCGGGGATGAACTGCTGGCCCTGATGCAGGCACGGCTGAAGAATGATCCCGAGGACGAGATCATGATCGCCGCTGAAGAGCAGAACAAGATCACCAAGTTGCGCTTGAAGAAGCTGCTGGCCTGAGCAGCCTGCGACCGGCGATCAGCGGAGTAAGGTGACGTGCCCGCGCATCTGGTGCACTTCGATCGCACCGGTGAACCGCACGGTGGCCTGCCACACGTACACGTCCTGCTTCGCAGGAATGCCTTTCACCATCCCGTCCCAGCCCGTGGCGGGGTCCGAGCTTTCGAACACAACCTCCCCCCAACGGTCGAAGAGGCGCAGGCTGAAGTCACCGCTGGAAATTTGGCTCCCTTGGACCAGGAATATTTCGTTGCGCCCGTCATGGTCCGGTGTAAACGCGTTTGGCACGTATACCCCCGGCAGGCCGATCACCGGCAAGGTGGTGCAGTACGTGTCCGGGCAGCCGTTCAGGGTCATCGCGGTCAAGCAGATTACATATTCCGCCTCCACGCCCATGGGGAATGTGTGCTCGGGCGAGAAGAGGCTGCTGGTGGCACCATCCCCAAAATCCCAATGGAATTGGGCCGCATTGGCACTTGACATGTTGTCGAACGCCACCAACGGATGGTTCATGGTCACCGTGTCCGGATGCAGTGAGAAGAAGGCATGCACAGGCGGCGGGCTGTGGATGGTGGTTGAACTTGAGGCACTGCATCCATTGCCGTCCAGCATGATCACGGTATAGGTGCCGGCACACAGGTCCGGGAACAGGGCATCGCCTTGGAATTGGATCCCGTCGATGCTGTAGAGCGCACCCTCCGGATCCGTTACGAGCAGTGTGCCGTTACAGCTCCCTGGGCACAGTTCGTCGGAGGCGTCCAACTGGTCGATCATCAAGGGCTCAGGCTCCAGCACGGTGAAGGAAAGACTGGAGGAGCAGCCGTTGGTATCCAGTACGGTCACCGAGTAGGTGCCCGCGCAAAGCCCGGTGCTTGCGGGAAGGACTCCACCGGTTTCAGTGGTCCAATGGTACTGGTACCCCGCCAGGCCCACATTGCCTCCGGATGCGCTGGCTTGGGCTTCCCCGTTGCAGGCCCCGTTGCACAACGCATCCGTCACGGCCACTTCGGGCACGATGGGGTCGGTGAACGTGATCGTCACACTATCCAACCCTGCACAGCCTTCCGCGCTCACGGTCGTCCACGTGTACGTGTAAGCCCCGCCCGTGTGCACGGTGGTGGCGGTGGAGGCCGAATCGGCCTGCACAACCAGCACGCCTGCAGGCCCCGACCATTGCCCGGTGGCCCAGGTGCCGGTGGCACCCAATGTGGCCTCGTAAGTGCAGCTAATGGCATCAGGACCGGCATCGGGCATCTGCACCACGTGCACTTGCAGCGTGGCGCTGGCCTGGTCGTTGGGGCACGGAGCGGTTCCAGTCACGGTGTATACGTAGGCTCCGTTGGCGTCTTGGGCCGGATCGAAGAAGCCCCCATGTGGAAGCCCGCCCGGGCCGGTCCAATTGCCGCCGGCATCCGGAGTGTCACCGAGCAGGCCGAACAGGTCTGCGGCATCTGCCTCAGGGCAGAGCGCAAGGGAACCGTCCAACCCTGCATTGGGCATGGTGTTCACCGCAATGGAAAGGGTGGCATGCGCATCCGGGCACGGGGCCGTTCCCGCTACCGTGAAAAGGTACACGCCAGGGACATCCACACCCGGGTGGAATGCCGCACCGAAAGCGCTACCGTCCGGTGCGGTCCAAGAACCCATTTCGTCCGGGGTGCCTCCCAAGTGCCCGATCATCCCGATCACAGGCCCACTGGAACACAAGGTGATGCTGTCGCTGATGCCGGCATTGGCCGCAACCACGATGCTGACCTGAACGGCGGCCGTGTCGTTCGTGCAGGGTGGCGGGACGTTCACCACATAGAGATAGGTGCCCGGTTCGTTGGTGCCGGCGTTGAACACGCCGCCGAACGGTGCACCATCCGGTGCAAGCCAATGGCCACCGGGGTTCGGCAGGCCTTGCAACTGGTTGAACAGGTTGAGGCTGTCCGTTGTGGAACAAATGACCACCGCAGCGTCCATGCCTGCATGGGCGTCCGTCAACACGATCGCGATAACGGTGGCACTGGCCGATGGGCAGGGCGCTTGCCCCGGTACCGTGTAGGTATAGGCGCCCGCCGGGGAGGTGCCCGGGATGAACGTCCCGTTGAAAGGATTGCCATCCGGGTCGCTCCAAACCCCGGTGTCGGCGCCCCCACCGAGAACCGGGTACAGTTCCACGGCGCTGCCGGTGGCGCAAAGATTCAGGATGGCATCCTGCCCTGCATCGGGGGCGGCCACCACGGCCACGCTTACCGCCGCATGAACTGCGGGACAAGGCTTTAAGCCTATCACCGTGTAGGTATAATCGCCTGCCATCATCGCAGCGGGATCGAACAGGCCGCCCGTAACGACGCTCGGCCCGCTCCACGTTCCGCCCGTGTCCGGTGTGCCTTGCAATGCGCTGAAGAGCGAAGCGGCCGGGCTGCTGATGCAGAGGGTCAGCGAGCCGTCCGTGCCCGCATCCGGCGGCGCGACCACGTCCACGGACACGGTGCTGGATACGTTCACGCACGGCGGCGGCACGTTGATGGTGTAGGTGTACACGCCTGGCTGCATCGCCGCCGGGTTGAACTGGCCGCCGGTGACCACGGAGGGCCCGCTCCAGGCGCCGCCGGCATCAGGCGTTCCGCCCAACAGGGCGAAGAGGTCGATGGCGGCATCGCTGCTGCA
>JRYE01003204.1_pt1 | contig 20555 bp, 19 predicted proteins | sample 235321 | NCBI WGS metagenome assembly JRYE01 (sample SAMN03074214, study PRJNA261473) | activated sludge metagenome | biome: Common Effluent Treatment Plant; feature: Wastewater; material: Activated sludge; isolation source: activated biomass in a lab-scale reactor treating industrial wastewater at... | reverse complement strand
TGTAAATCTGGCTATCGAGATCATCACGGTCGGTCAGTATCAGAAAAGTGAAGTTGCCGCCCAGCTTGCGGTGCACCTTGCGCGTGAACATCACCATCGAATAGCTCTTGCCTGAACCCTGGGTGTGCCAGAAGACACCTAGACGACTTAAGCTATCTGTCGTCCCTCCCTCACCCCCAACCCCTCTCCCCGAGGGCGAAAGGGATTGAAGCCTTGAGTTGCTCATTACTTGTTGCCCCTCTCCCGATGGGAGAGGCTGGGTGAGGGTCGCGGCTCGGTAGCGCCGAGCTACCGCCGCGATAGCACGGTTGACACCAAGAAATTGATGGTTGCGGGCAAGGATCTTTCGCATCTCACCCTTAGATTCATCAAACAAAATAAAGTTCTCAAATATGTCGAGGAAATTCTTTCTATTACAAATTCCTCGTAGCATGGTTTCCAGATCGACTCGGCCATCATCTTCTTCGGCCAACCGTTTCCACTCCTGGAAATAGGGGAAGGGACTAAAGGTTGAACCAACACGGCTATCAATACCGTTGGTCAACATCACAAACGCATTGTGGTGAAACAGTTGTGGCGTATATCTCTTGTATTTAGCCAGATTGACATTGTGGGCTGCCTTGAGACTCTTATGGGTGTTTTTGCACTCAATAAAGAGCAGAGGAATACCATTAACAAAGCCAATAACATCGGGCCGAATCCGTCCAAACTCGCCCTCCACCCACATCTCTCGAACGGCTAAAAAATGATTGCTCCCAGGCCGGTCTTCAAAATCAAAAATGGAAAGCCGGGTATGTTCTTCTTTCCCGTTTTCGTCCCTATAGACAACTGGCACGCCCTCTCTGAAGAAGTGGTACTTCTCACGATTGATTTGCTCAAGCGTCTGGGCAGTACTGTATTCAATCAGCAACAACAGGGCTTGTTCATAAACATCATTAGTGTAGCCAGGATTTAAACGACGAAGAGCTGCATCTAGGTGCGGGGGTAACACAACTTGCCGCCTATCCAAGCGCCCAAAAGTTCCATCCGCCCCATACGTTTCGGTATCAAAAGCGAACGCTGTCTCCCACCCAAGTTCGTCCTGGAGAAAGTCAGTTAGAGTCTGTTGGGCACGCTTGTCTTCTGAATATTCGTAGCTCATACATTAATTTCTCCACTCATTAAACGTGGTAGGAGCAGGTCACGGGCAGCACGCAACTTTCTATTAGTGGTGGTAAGAATTTTCAACTGGCCGACTATCGCCTGAATCGTATCGTTAAAGTTATTCAAAAGACCAGCAGGAGGTAAGGGTGTTAAGTATTGCTGCATGTGTTTCCAATCGGCACGTGGCATTTTAGATCCTTCGCGCATTGTCTGAGCAGTCATAGCGACAAATGGATCACTTGAAGTAGTCATCAAAACCAAGCTGTGTAAACTTTCCTCTATAGGACGTATAACAATGGTGTCAGATGATGCAACACCATCAACAAAAGCAACACCCACCTTATGGAAATACGGTCGAATTTTCCCAAATAAGATGTCGCCTTCTTGAAATCGGTGTTTGCTACTTTCTACCCGTTCAACTGTCTCCCACTCGCCCAGTGTAATTGATCGTCGAGGCATATGCTCGAGACCAATATATGGAGTATCTGGCTCAAGCGTGTTTGGATTAACAGACTCACGGATTTCTTCGCACAGATCTCCAAGGCTCTGTTNNAGACGGACAAACCACTCGTGGTAGAGCTGGCGAGCAGCCTCTTCCAATAAAGTTATTCTTCGGTGGTTGTTTTCAATCAGGTTGTCGTAGGTGGAAAGTGTGTCGGCGATACGACATTGAACTGGAAGCGGAGGGAGGGGCACCTCAAATTGCTCGATCATCTCTTTCGTTAAAGCCTTGCGCGTGCCACCACTTCCAGCAAGAGACAACATTGTTTTCTGCATAAACGGGGAAATGAAGAAATAGCCTAGAAAGCGATTGTCCAACACCTCAGACCTAGACCGAACAATAGCCACATGCTGATTTACACGTGCAGGAAGCACCTCCTCAGGAACTCTACAACTGCGAGCAACGGAATCTCCTGTGATATTAAGGAGCACATCTCCAGATTGAACAGTCACCCCTTTGAGCTGATCCGCGTGAGCTTCACCAATGTAAGCAAGTCCACCCATAGCAAAGAAGCCGTTGTAAACGTTCTGGCTACGAATTAAGGAAACCCCACTCTCTTGATATACAGATTCCCCACCGCGAGGCGTCGATCCACTACCGATCTTGATGCAATAATTGCCAAGACGTCCCGTGGGCCAGGTTCGACCAGTCATACTCCCAGCCCCTCAAAGTTCTCCTGAATTTTGTCCGCTAGCTCAGAAGCTTCCTTATTGAGGTCAGCCAGTTCAATATGAATATCACGAATGGTCTGCTCAAAATCAAAATCTTCATCTTCCACGGGCGGAGCCACACCAACATACCGACCAGGAGTTAAACTCCAGTCAGCTTTCTCAATTAATTTGCGATCGACTAGGCTTACTAAGCCTGGAACGTGTCGAAGTTCGGCATCAGGGAAACGATCTTGTAACCACACTACTTGCCGATGAAAGTAAACTGATAGCTTAAGTTGTTCAACAACCTCTTTTCGCTGTTCGTCAAGATGCTTTACCAGTTTATTTGAGGATCTCTTGTCAAAAGAAGCAAGGCCGTTATCGCCTGATAGTTTACCAGCCAAGTCGACGGTGGCGGCAGTTAACTTATAAAGCAAATCAATCTGTTTGATGAGCCCCCGTATACCCTCAGCAGCGGGTTCAAATATCTGCCGTAATGCATGCTGCTGGTCATTAGTTGTAGGTACTAGTACAGAATATTGCTTCTCAAAATCTGTGATAGCAGCCAGTAATTTTGTGCGGTCAGTTTCATACGCTGCTACAGCATCACTAAGTTCAGAAGTCGCTTTAGCAAAAATCTGCTTCTCCTCCGTCTGGAGCTTTGCGTTCTTCTCAATGGATTTGATGAATGGATTCAGTTGCTGATTTAAATCAGACAGAGTCATCTCAAAGGGTTTAAGCGCTGATGGAATCGCCTGACTTTCGATACATACCTGCCGCAAATAGTCTTGAACCAGTGACAAAAAGCGCTCTTGTTGACCTCGGTATAGCCATACTATTGAGGTGAGATTCTTTAGTTGTTCTGGAGAAAAGTCGTTGACTTTTCTTGTTACCTTTCGGTACACGTTGCGCGCGTCAATCATCAACACTTTATCCCGACGCTCAGTGGGTTTACCACGGTCATAAAACCACAACTCACAAGGAACTGTGCGGGTATAAAAGAAGTTGGATCGGATAGAAATCATCACATCCACATCGCCGGTCTCGATGATTTTTCTTCGTACGGATTTTTCATCCCTGCCAGCACTTGAGGCTTGAGACGACATTACAAAGCCGGCGCGCCCATTCTTCCCCAGGTAGCTCCAAAAATAGGAAATCCAGAGATAATTCGCGTTTGAAACCTCTTTATTTTTATTTACTCCAGGCAAACCAAATGGCAATCTTGGATCAAGATCTATCTTTTCAGCATCAACCTTATCGACATTAAACGGGGGATTGGCCATAACAAAATCACACTTGCCAATCAATTCTGACCGGCGGTCATAAAAGGTATTTCCCTGAAGCACGCTACCTTCTAAGCCGTGAACAGCAAGATTCATTCGGGACAAATTAGCATTGTTTTCTGATTTTTCCTGAGCATAAAAGGTGACTACTTTCCGAGCAGATGACCCATGGGCTTCAAGAAAATGGCTTGTTTGGACAAACATACCAGCACTGCCAGCGGCGGGATCAAAAACGATACCGTGATTTGGCTCAATGGTGTTGACGATTAAACGAACCAGGCATGGGGGAGTAAAAACCTCACCATCATCTGTAAGACCGCCACTTAGAGCGAATTTGTTTAAAAAATATTCATAGATACGACCAAATATGTCTCCTTCGGCAACTCTTAGCGCATCTCTATTAAAAATGCGCAATAGATTACGCAACAAATCAGGCTCAAAACGAGTAAAGGTTTTGGGTAGTGCTCCTTTTAAGAAGTTAACCTGATCCTCAATGGTATCCATAGCCTCGTTTATCGCTTGGCCAACATTAGTGCTATCGGGCAAGTTTAAGAGGGAGTCATACTGAGCCTTTTCTGGCAAAAAGATGGCAGCCCGACCTTTAAAATCGTCAGCGGTTAATTCGCGTCGTTTACCACCTCGACTTGGAAGGCTTTTCTCAATCTCTGATTTTACGGCGTTGTAGCGGGTGGTGGCATGGCGCAAAAAAATTAGGCCAAGGACTGGCATGCTATATTCGGTTGAGTTGAGCTTGGAATTAGCTCGCAGTTGATCTGCTGATTCCCAAAGGGCTCTTTCTAGTTTTTCAATATCTTGCATGGATGACATAGGTAATAGATCTAATTATCGTGACTGGATATCGTATTATAAGCCATCAGTGACTTGGTTTGTGTCACAAATGGTAACGCACCAACCTTACAAGGCATTTTTCTGCATATAAATAGCTTGTTGCTTCTTGGCCAGGGTGATGTAGATGGTGGTCGTTTCTAGGTTTTCATGCCCCAGGATTTCTTTGAGCGTCAAAATGTCGGTGCCCATTTTGTAGTGGTGGGTGGCCATGGTGTGCCGCAAGGTGTGAACACAGGCCTTGTCGATGCCGGCGCGGTCGAAATATTTATACACCGTGTTCTGAATCTGCCGCTTAGACAGCCGCTGGCGTTTTTTTGATACAAAAAGCGCGTCTGTTTCCACGTCCGGCCGCNNGCGCGGCTGTTTCCACCTCTGGTCGCACAGCGAGCCACGTAGCGACGGCCTCGCAGACTTTTGAGTTAAGCACCAGGGTTCGCTCCTTGCGTCCCTTACCGGAAATACGCATTTCCCCAAACGCTTCCTTATTGATCTTCTTAGGCAGTTTGAGATCGGAACAATTAAGGCGGTAAACCTCTTGGAGGCGAATACCCGTTTGGAGCACCAGCTGGATGATCGCCCGATCCCGTGGATTCTGAACGACTGAGAGCAGCCGGCGATATTCGTCCTCTGAGAGCACCCTCGGCTCCTTCTCGCCGGTGCGCGGCGCTTCCACCTGCAAGACGGGGTTGTTGGCGATATGTTCAGCGTTTTTAAGCCACTTGCAGAAGCTGCGCACCACGGAGAATTTTCGCCGTCTGGAGCTGCCGGCCAACTGCAACCGATCGAGGTGGGCCAGAAACGCCCGAATGTGCCCGGGCGCAAGTTGAGATATATCGGTAAGGTGGGGCTCGTCTTCTAAGAAGTGGAGGAACTGAGCAGTATCGCTTTCGTACTCAACCCGGGTTTTGTCGGCCAGGTTGCGTGAAGCCATGTAGTCGAACTTGTAGCCGTTGAGGAGTTCTTGAAATTGAGGGGAGAGCAGGGGAAGGGTCATATAGGCGCAGCATAGCACATATTTTTAATTGCGTCTAACACTTCATTATCTTCTCTTTAGTAGGCAATTAATGCGCGAAAATGGGGGTTTAATAGCGTCTAACCTCTGTTAGACGCAGTTAGGTATTTTACTTGAAGAGAGATGTGCAACAATGAAGCCCTAAAGCCCATACTTACCCATGCGGTGTTCAACAGCCTCTGGGCCTCCCTCGAGATACTCAATTAACGACCCACATACTTCAGAATCTTCTATTCCGCCTGTTAAATCAATTCGCGCCTCTGTTGCACTACCACTTATAACAATTGCAAGATCAAGATCGGCCGCGACAGATATGTTGGCGTTATGCGTAGCAAAAATAAACTGCCGGCTGTCTTTTGCTCGACGCAGCAGTTGAGCTATATCGGTGAAAATCAATGCCGTGTCAAGTGCATCTTCGGGCTGATCATAAACAATTGGCTTGTCATCGTCAGTTAAAGCAAGCAGTATGATGACGGTAAATTTTTGGCCGGTTGAAAGCTGATCTAAAGGTCGATAAGTATCGTCCTTGAGTCTCATTCGAATGTCGGGCAAATCATCAGTAATTATATGTTCGAGATCGTACAACAGATCGCTGTTATGTCTAAAGGTCGTGTAAATACTTGTAGCCGCCGTTTCGCTTATCTCGGTATCTGTTGCCAACTGCTCATAGTTGTTTTTGCGAAGCGCATTAGCTAGTTCGCGCGGACTATAAACACTCACAACACTCTCTATGTGATGGCGTTTAACACTTCGACCATCCAGCTTGCTTGAAAGCCAAGTGATATACGCTGATTTATTGCCATTGGCCTTGACGGAGATCAAAACCCGTTTATTCAATGTCCCTGACATTGCTTTGGCATGGCGGTTACGCTTCTCGCTCACTCTTTGGCGCTCGCTCTCAATTTGGTTAAGGAGTTCTCCTCGCCTAACGAGCAGCAGCTTCTTACGCTCATTTAGTGCTCTGGCCTCTCGAATCTGATTATCTAATTTTACGAGTGCGCTCTTTTTATTCTGGAGCTGAGTCTGTAGTGAATTGACCTGCACATTTGTCAACTTCTGGCTCGCTTCCAGATAATCTTTTTTGTGTTGGCTAAACCCAGCAAGCCAGTTAGGCGCTGCTTCCTGGGATTGTTGTCGAATTTCGTCAAATTTGCGTTCGATATCATCCTTCAATTGTTGAATAAATTGGCTGACACTTTGGTTAAGTCTCCAAACCTTATTAAGCTCATCCTCGTGTCCAAGACTTGTTTCGGGCAGGAGAAGGTCAAATGCACCTGCATCTATGGCATCAATTGCTGCTAGCAAATCATTTTTTATTCGGTCTCGGTTATCCCGCAGCGTCTTAAGGTACCTTTCTTCATCAAGCCAAGATTGATTGTCACGGATTGCAGGCACGTTCCTGGTTTCTTCAATATCTCTCAATGACTTCTCTAACAGATCAATGTCTGCTTGTAGAGATGTTTTCCTCTTATTCAAGTCCTNNAAGTCCTCTAGGTCTGCTGCCTTAGAGTCAATTTGTTTCAGATCTCTCGTATTCTCTTTCAACTGGTGCTGTAGCTCAGATAAGTTATTTATTTCACTAGACAGATCGAGGTGCGCATCAATCAAATCAAGCTGCCGCACGCTATCGCGGGCTACATTAATCGCCTCGTTTTGACTATACGCCAGAATCTGAAAGTATCGTTGTAATTCCGGCAGAGGATATTCCGTAGTTGTACCATCGTCAGCCAACTTACGGATTACAGATGGATTGTCATTTCCATCGAAGGTTCTAGATATTTCATATCGAGTATTGTCGCTTTTACAGAAGACTATCGAAACCGTACCACCAGGCTTGAGCAATATGTCGAGTTTTCCTCTGTGATCCTCTTCGATTGCGCCAATCTTTGAAGTAGATCCCAAAGCGAAGCGTATAAACTCAATAATCGCAGACTTACCAACCCCCTGACCTCCTATAATACAATTTAAGCCTGGGTTGAAATAGATATCTTGATTACCAAAGAATCCTTGCGATATGTGGAGCTTCTCTATAAAGCTTCGACCAATCTTTGGATCATATTCTTCTACAAACCTTATCCTTGCCTTTGGATCATTAAGCGCCTGGCGAAGACCTGCAATATTGATATTGGCTACCCTTACCCATGTAGAGCGTCTACCTATAAACTCAAGCGAGTGAGCATCTGAACCTTGTAGGCATGCACGAGCTTTAGGATAAATTCTCCCCTCAAGCCAGTCCACTTTTTTCGATCCATCAGTAAGCTCTATGGCCATAATGGCCTTATCTGCATAGATGCGCTTTCGCGCTTCGCCAACTCCGACTGTCTCTAAAAAACCTTTAGGGCCATCGACGTGAGCCGCAATAGCAAGTCCCTCACACTCAACAACTTGTTTTGCAGCCTCCTCTATCGTCAACATGCAAACAGTGGTCTGTTCTCCGTATTCCTGTTCATTTCTTAGCCCACACGCAATCAAAAGCGTATGAACATCAGCCCCTTTTTTGGTTGGATCTAACAATGCGATTAAATGACCATCTCGGGTGGATATCTCGACACCAGGAAACACCACTAACCCCGTTCCAACTGCCGCTTCTTGAACAAGATCGATATACCGATAGTCGTTGTGATCAGTTACTGCAATGGCATCTAGACCGGCTGAAATCGCCGCATCAACAATGTCTCTTGCACTAACTCCTTCAACTCTATAATCCTTAGATTGAGGGGTATGGATATGCAAATCTATTTTTCTGTAGTGCGATCCTGGGATTATGTGAGGAGACATATAATTCACTTAAAAAGCCACAGATGTCACCAAAGATAATGGCGAGCACGATAACGATTCAACTGGTAGTTTAGCCAGTATTATACGCGAGAGAGCGAAATAGACTGCCGTGAGAACAAAATCGGGGGGTGAACAAGAACTACCAAGCCCATATGGACTTCGGGGATTGAACTTGTTAGGCTGCGTGTATGACTGCAGAAGCACAGAGTTCACCAGGTTACAATCCGAGCGAGCAAGAGCTTCTGGAAACATTTTTATTGGGGGCACTTACAGATAATGATGGGCTGTGCCTTGATAACCAGCCGGAACGAGTGGTGCTTGCAGCAGCTTTGACTACTGCGCTTGTATCTGCGGCAAAAGAAGGAGTTATTGATTTTGTGCGTCTTCTAGAACCGCTTCAAACAGGCGATAATTCTGTTTCAGTGCCTCTTCCTGAATAGCCGCGGCTTTCTCCTCCTCCGTCCGATGATCTTCAATCATCAACTCAATCCTTGTCTTGGGTGAAATGGGTAACTTCGGGTGCGCTTCCACGCCAAACTGAGCCATATCCCGTTGCGAAAACATCATCGCTTGTTGGGGTTTATCTTGCTCTTTGGCAAGTCGTTTTTGTTTTGGACTGCGGTTGTCAACTGACTCGCCAGTAAAGAGATCTAGCTGAAGCGCTGGCTCTCCCTCTTTGGCCATAGCTCATCATACCACGCCACTGGACGCGGCAACTTGGGGCGGGCGGGCGACAAGCCCGCGGGGAGCGCACGCGAAGGGGGTAAAGGTCGGCGCGCACAAAGCGCGAGCGGCCAGCTGAAGACGATGGGCCAGGCCTCGGCCCCTAGCCCGTTAGCGAAAGCCGGACGCGACAGACCCTTAAAGGGCTGGAAGCGTCGGGCTGAAGCGTTAAAACGGGCGACAAAAGGGGCGGTGGCCTGCGCCCGAGGCGGAAGGCGCGCCGGGAGTCGCCAGGGCGCCGGGCGAACCCGAAGCGAGCACCCCACGAGCGAATAGCGAGCCGCCCCAACCCCAACTACAAAAAAAGCCAGGGCTGGCGTACCAACCCTGGCTCATGGTTAGAGTGCATAGCCGTTTTCACGGTAATGCTTGCGGATTTCCTCCAAGCTTTTAGGCTTGAAGAACTCGTCACGCTCGATGGGTAACCCTCTCGGGCCGCGAACCTCTTCCAGCTCCTCGATGCTGAAATAGCCCAACTCATCTTCAAAACCAATGACATAGCCAAAGGCAATTCGATGTTCGGGATCGTATTCTGCGGCGTACCACGTCCAGTTTGAATCTGGAGTGAAAAACTTCACCAGCGCCTGCGCCGCCAGGCCAAGTTCTTCGTTAGCGTAGAGCGGTGGGAGTTGCTGCTCGATTTCCTTAGGTAAGAGAGCCATACTGCACTCACCTCCTTTCTTCTCGCAAGCCTATTGAGTAATGTGTGGCGCGCTTGCTTATTAACGCCGGCAAAAGGAATAAGCAGCTGTCCGTTAGCTTGTCATGGTCAAGCCGTACGGCCTGACTTGAGCAAGCGTTAAAACGACACGCTGCTACCCTTGCCGCCGCTACCGTAATAAGCCATAAAGCGCCATGTGCTTCACTGTCGGTTTCAATTGCTTTTTGGCTGCATCCGACTGAAGGTGGTTAAGAAGAAAAGGAGGTTGTTAAGAGGGGTTACCAAGGAGTGATTGTCACCGCAGCCGATTAATGCCAAGGCTAGAAGAGCGGCAAACAGTGATCGAAACGAGATGCTTTTATCGCCCATCACTGTCCCCATGCAGGCTCTAGCATCAAGCCCACATAGCCAAAGTGCAGTCTCGTGTGCTCGATAAAGACTGCGTGGGCCGCTACATCTAACCCTACGACCAGAGGCGAATATGTTCACCTACAGGCGTAGCTCGAGGCCTTAAGGGCCGCTCAAACGGAGGAAGAGAATATTTGGAAGGGGCTTTGGGCAGCCACTTGAAGTGATAAGCTCGATTGGATGCCAATCTAGCATAAGAAAGGGATGGTTGTATAGTGGGAAGCAATGGAAAACTTTTTTTCTCAGGGTTTTGTCGCCATTTTCGAATACCCCATGAGTACTGAGGGGTCAATGGATTCCCACTGCCACCTTGGTATCAAATCGTTTGGTTGTTCTTGGTACAACTGGATTAAGGAGTCGAATTCTTGTTTGTTATCGACATCAAACATAACCTTCATTCGGTCAAAGTACTTCTGGGAGCGCGAGCGGGTAAATATTTCAAACAAGCCTCGCTCTCTCATGCTTGGCTGGGTACTGTAGACCAAGGTTTCTGGCCACCATCTATTCCAGGTACGGTCTTGTCGCATAACTTCAAAGCAGCTTCGTAAATACAACACAAAATCTGCCTGCATAAGTTGAGTAAAATTGAATCCAAAGCCTTCTGCTCGCTGCTTGAGAAGATCGGCGCGTAGTGACAAACGTTGTAGTTTCAACCGTTGATTCCTCATCTCAAGCGACTTCATGTGCTGGCGAATTTCCACGTACGACTCAGCTTCTGTTCCTCGATCACTTGTGGGTGTGTAGTAAGGGGTGCGCAACAAATAACCGACGCCTTCAAAGTTTTCGTATCTCAGGAGGTTGGTAATAACATATAAAAAGAGCTCGTGAACGACGAATCGGAAATTATCAAAATACCAATCCTGGAAGGGCCCAGACATCTTAGCCGGGCGATGCATGTAGGGCATCAGGCCTTCAAACAAATGGTGAAAGTACTTAGGCACATCCGGGAGGCTTTGATACTGGGCGAGGGCTTGGAACATTTCGATAGCCTCGTTGCGATACGGCAGGAACTGATCGATGTTTTCAATCATTCGGTCGTCGAATTCGCCCTCGCTACCCGATAAGCGAAAACGCTCCATGTTTTCAACCACTACATCAAAATACTCGGTAACTGCGCCTCGACTATAAGTCTTTCCGTTTCGCACGGCATCAAGAGCCCTTCTAGACAGAGTTGATGTTCCAAAATTAATCGCCGCAGATTCAACGAGAANNCGCACGAATGTCTCCACCGATGTAGAGCAGCAGTTGCGTACTCACTTCGGCGGCCTGGTTTTCGATACCGTCATTCCCAAGAATATCAGCCTGGAGGAGGCCCACTCCAATCACACTCACGTCTTTGATTATGCCCCGGCCAGCGCCGGCGCGCTGGCTTATAAGCATGTAGTCCAGGAGGTGGTCCGGCGATGAACAAACGATCCGGTCTGGCCGACAGCCCGTTCTTCACCGCTCCCGCCAACCGGGACACGCAAGTCGCTCCCCCCGTGGCCCCGGCGTCTGACCCCGTCCCCGGCGTACCCCCCGTACGCGGCGTCCTGGACGTCCGGGACGAACCCCGCGGACTCCCCGTTCCCCCCGGACGCCCGGCCAAGCGCATCCGGCGGCGCCACCCGTTCGATATTTACGAAGACCAGTTAGAGCGCCTCAAGGAACTGAAATTACAGGCCATGCGCCGGGGCGAGGAGGCCAGCATGTCGCGGATGGTCCGCGAGGCACTGGATGCGTACTTGAAGAAACAGGTCTGATCCGAAGCCGTATCACCCAACGTGCTCCCCCTATCTAACGATCGTGCCGTAGAGGGTACCGCCCATATTCGTCCGTAGATATACGCTAAACGATCCAAGTAGGCTATTATTTAGCCTCGGCTATCCGCACTCTCCCTTCCTGACAAGTTCCTTTCCAAGAAGATAGGCATCGGACACAGAGAGAAGCTGGGCGCTGGGACGTTGTTCGCACCATGGCGCAGCCGCTTGGGCCGAGCGAAAAAAGTGGACGTCGTTGCAAAAACCTTGCCGTACGCCAAGCGCCCCATCCGGCGTCACAATTGAAACGACCGCCTCAGCAGGAACTACCTCTTCTACAGCGATAGTGGATAACCGAACTTGAACTAAGTTGTCGGTTCCAGAACATGGCGACTCTACCTGCACGATCAGTCCCAAGAACGGAGGGTACATGAGGGCGTCCAGCGCACACCAGGCGTAAAGTATGCTGCCATTTGCTAACAACAGTCGGTGTGGGGTTGGTCGAAGCGATAATCCCGCGCCTACAATGTGGCCCTGGCCGTCCAACTCCACGCTGCTACTGGCCTGGATGACGGCAAGAACATCTTCCCGCGAGCGGTAAGACGCTTGCGCCAGGACATCCGGCGCTACCGGCTGACCCTCGGCAAGCAAGCGAATCAGGACGCGGCAGAGACCCAGGTCGTTGTCAAGCAAATCACACTGCTCGGTGGCGCAACGGCAGAGGCTGCGGCCAAGTTTTTCCGCTAACCGTTTCAAACTTCGTTGTGACATCGTCATTTCCGACCTTCTGAGCGCTGAACGGCCCACACGGCCAAAAAGCGCGCAAAGAGATCCGTATAGATGAGTAGCAATAGTCCGGCACCGGTCACTTCAGGTTGGGTCAGCTTCAGCCGTTACCCGGCGCAGCAGCTCAACATGGCCACATCTTTCTCGAGTCCTAGAACAGCCAGTTTTAGCCCTTCGACATTGGTCAGGTAAGGGAACATCGTCTTTCGTAGCTGACTTACCGTCAGACCAAACCGGATCGCCATAACGGCTGTCTGGATAATCTCGCTGCCCTCAGGGGCCAGCACATGAGCACCCAGGAGGAGATCCGTCGTTTCATCCACAACCAGCTTAATCAGGCCACGGGTGTCACGGGCCGCCAGGGCCCGGGGGACGTATTCCATCGGTAACGTGCTGACTTTAACCTCGTATCCTTGTTCTCGTGCCTGGGTCTCGGTAAGACCGGCGCTAGCAATCTGCGGATCAGTGAAGGTGACTCGGGCGATGTAGCTGGCGTCGTATAATACTCCTATACCATTAAGCGCATTCTCGGCGGCAATACCACCGGCATATGCAGCCACATAGACAAACATATCCTCACCGGTCACGTCTCCGGCGGCATAGACAAAAGGATTGTTTGTCCGCAGCGTTTCGCTGACCAACACTTCCCCACGACTGCCCAAACTCACGCCTGCCTCTTCTAATCCCATATCGGCCGTGTTTGGACGGCGACCGGTGGCGACAAGCAGCTGCTCAGCATCGAAGGTAAGTTCAACCCCTTCTTGCGTGCCCGTTAGGACATAACGTCCCTCCTGCTTGGCGACCTGACTAGCCTGGAAGTTGGTCACAATCCGGATCCCTTCATCTTCCAAATAACCATTCAAAGCCATGCTAATCTCTTCATCTTCAAAAGGAGCGATTCGGGGCAATAGTTCCAAGATCGTGACGTAGGTGCCGGCGCGAGCGTAAGTCTGAGCCAACTCCAGGCCCACGGCGTTAGCCCCCAGAACGATCATTGACTTAGGCAGTTCCTTCAACTCCAGGGCTGTAGTACTGGTCAGATAACCGGCATCGGTCAATCCGGGAATCGGTGCTGCCCAGGGTTGTGCGCCGGTGGCGATGATGATTCTAAATGGGGCATAAGCTTTGCCGTTGATCTCGACCCCGTTCTTGCCGGTGAGTCTGGCTCGCCCTTCGATATAGGTGACCTCCGGATAAGCTGCCAGGACATCCACATATTTAGACTGTCTCAGTTCGTCTACCAGCTTGTCCTTGTCGTCTATGACCTCAGGCCAGTTTATCTGTCCAGCGGTAGTGTGGACGCCTCGGAACCGCTGCTGCCCGGCTTGATGATGTGCTTCAAGCGAGCGAATCAGCGCCTTGGAGGGCACACAGCCGATGTTGACGCAGGTGCCGCCAATGGTCGCCGCTTCGACGATGGCCACCTTGTAGCCGAGTTCAGCGCCCTTGATGGCCGCGGCAAAACCAGCCGAGCCGCCGCCGATGACCATCAGGTCGTATCCACCGTCGCCACGACCGTGGCCTGCGGAGTGGCCCTCTAGCGGCCTACGGCGTTCGATGTGCGCCCGATATCCGGCGTTGCGCACAGCCGTCGCCAGTTCCTCGTCGCTCACCTTGCTTTCAGCCGTCACCTTTGCCCGCCCCGATTCCCAGCCGGGTACGCGCGCTTCCCTGACCCCCTCGACCTTCTCCAGGGCCTTTTCTACGTGCCGAGCACAGCTTTGGCAGGTCATGCCCTGTACATTCAGTTCCAGTTGTTCCATTTCAGCCATTGCCATTCCTCACTGTCGTTTCACGTTTCTCGACCTGTTCGCTGATAAGATGACAGACACAGGCTTTGCCATCGACGTCGTCGGTGGGAAACGTCTGTCCCAGCGTGTGCAGCTCCTGCAACTCCATTTTCAACCGTTTTAGTTCCGTAATCCGCCGCGAGATTTCCTCTTCCTTCTCTTGCAGCAAGGTTAAGACAACGCGGCAGGGCGCTTCTCGTCGGTCGCGCAGCGCCAGGATTTCGGCAATATCGTCGAGAGAGAAGTCCAGCGTGCGGGCGCCGGCTACAAACTGCAGGCGCGCCACATCGCTCTCATCGTAATCGCGGTAGCCATTGGACAAACGCCCAGGTTCCGGCAGCAGGCCAATCGACTCATAGTACCGGATGGTAGAGTCAGACAGCCCGGTTTTGTCGGCCAGGGTCTTTATCTGCATAATTGTTCCTCTTTTTTGCTGTCAGCAATGGGGAATTATAAACCATCAAGTAGCTTGAAGGTCAAGGGAAGATTGGTTAAGATGCACTTAAGTTTAGCGCCGCTCTCGTCGCAATCCGTGTTTCTTCAGCCAACGGCTCAAGTTCGCCTCGGTCGTCCCAAAACGTTTGGCGATAAACCGTTGTGTTGAGCCATTGGACAGTAGGGCTTCTATTTCCGGCCGGTGCTTGTCCAGCTTGCTCTTGCCACTACCAACCGGTCGGCCAAGTTTCTTACCGGCACGCTTTCTGGCTGCAAGAGCTTCTTTCGTGCGCTGGCTAATCAGGTCACGCTCAATCTCAGCCGCCATGGCGAACGCCATGGCCACAATCTTGGATTGAATGGAGTCATCTAGCTGCCAGTTCCCCTTAACGGCGTAAACATGGATCTTGCGCTGCATGGCCAGCGACAGGATCTCCATGCACTCGAGCATGGAACGCCCGAGGCGGGACAGTTCGCTGACCACCAGGTTGTCGCCGGCAGACAGCTCAGCCAGCAGCTCGCCAAGTTGGCGTTTACGCCATGACAGCCTGCCGGAAGCCGTCTCTTCAAACCACTCGACCTGTCCTAACGCCTTGTCATTGGCCAAATGTAAGATGTCGGCCTTGTTCTTTTCGAGGTCTTGCTCAGCCGTCGAAACACGCAGGTAGGCAACAGTACGCGTAGAGTTCGTCATTGTTTAACCGAAAACCCTTTCCAGTATCAAAATAGTTGTCGTATTATCAGCGCATTTCACTCAACTATCCTTGCACAAAAAAGGACCGTTTTCAATGAACAATTATACTCGCGAGCAGCTGCTGGTGCTTGCTAAGCTCACGACAGAAGACTTGGAAGAAATAGAGCAGCGCCGACGCGATCACAACCGCCTCGGCTTTGCCTACCAGTTGGCCTTCATCCGTGTCTACAACCGCTTCCCTATTCAGCGGCCCTCCTTCGAGATAGACCATGAGTTGCTGATCTTCGTCGGCCTGCAACTGGATATTTCCGCCGGCGAAATTGAGCATTACCATACCCGCCAACCGACACTGTCTCGCCATCAGGAGGAGCTCCGCCTCTATCTGGGCCTGCGCCGCTTCGACGAAGAGACGCAGGCCGAGCTGGAACAGTTTCTGTTTGAGGAGGCGTGCCGGCTGGAGCAGATGAATGCACTTCTGGCCCGGGCTGGGGAGTTTCTACGAGAACAAGGGATTCTCCAACCGGCCGAAGACACGTTGCAGCGACTGATCGTCACCCAACGCCAGGCGGCACGGGAGCACATCTACGAGCGGATCACCGACCTGTTGTCGGAGCCGTTTCGGGTTATCCTAGACGAACTGCTGGAGGGAAAGGGCGGTGCTCTGACACCATTCCAGCGTCTCAAACAACCGCCGGGCCAGGCATCTCCCAAATCGATGTTGAAGCTTCTCCGCAAGATGGAGCAAATCGAGGAAACGGGCATCCTTGCCATTGATCTCTCCTGGCTCAACAACAATTACCAGCGATCCTTGACCCGTTATGCCCAGCGTTTCTCAGCCGATCGCATGCGACAGTTCGTTCCCACGCGCCGCTACGCGGTGCTGGTTTGCTTCCTCTGGCAGACTTATCGAGACACCATTGACCACATGGTCGATATGCACGACAAGATAATGACTGGTGTCTACAGCCGGGCCGAGAACCAGGTGGACGAGGAGATGCGAAAACGGCGTAAAGTGCTCCAAGCCTCTCTGGACTCCTTCCACACCATTGGCAGGATACTCCTCGATGAGGCAGTTGCTGACCAAGTGCTGCGTGCCGTGATATTCAACAAGGTTGGCCGGGGGTTGCTGGATAGCCAGGTAGAGACGGTCAGCAATTACCGGGAAGGAAAGCTCAGCCATCCCTTCCATCTGGTGCAGCGGCGCTTTTACTACCTGCGCCAGTTTACACCGGCCTTGTTGGAACATATCGACTGTCAGGCGGAGGACGGCGCCAGGTCTTCGCTGGTGGAAGCTGTAGACCTGCAACGAGAACTGAATGCCACCAACAAGCGCAAGCTGCCGGCAGATGTGCCGCTGGGGTTCATCAAGCGCAGCCTGCGACCGCTGGTGGAAGAAAACGGCGAGGTCAGCAAACGGGCGTGGGAGTGTGCTTTGTTCCTGTCGCTTCGAGATGAGATACGGGCGGGCAACATCTACATTCAGGGCAGCAAGCGCTTTGGCCGCTTCGACGACTTCTTCATGGCCGACGCCCAATGGCAAACTCGGCAGACGGCTTTCTTTCAGCGTGCCGGATTGCCTGTGAAGGCCGATGATGTGCCGGCGTACCTGACGCAGCGACTGGATGAGGCTTATGATGCTTTTCTGGAAGGGCTGCCAGAGAACACGTACACCAGTGTAGACGAGAATGGGTGGCACCTGTCCATCGACCCGAGCGAGAAGCTGGGCGCGGGCGCCACCCAGCGGCTAGACGATTTGCAGCGGTGGCTGGGTGAAAACCTGAGGGTCATCAAACTACCGGACCTGCTGATTGAGGTAGATAATGAGCTGCAGTTCACCCGCCAGTTCATGACGCCCGGGCAACAAGGACAGCGCGAAGCCGACTACGTGTGCCAGATCCTGGCCACCATCATGGCCTACGGCTGCAACATCGGCCCATACACGATGGCCCGTCTCACTGATGGCGTCAGTTACTCGGAGATTCGGCATATCACCGACTGGCAACTCACAGAAGAGGCTCAACGCCAAGCCCTGGCGCAACTGGTCAACGCCATCAGCAATCTGGCTGTCACGCAAGCTTGGGGAGAGGGAAAGACTTCCAGCAGCGATGGGCAGCGCTTCCGGTTACGGCGAAACGTGTTGCAGCGAACCTACAGCCACCGCCTCAGCGACTATGCCCTGGAGTTCTACTCGTTCATCGCCGACAACTACGCTCCTTTCTACAGTACGCCGATAGAATGTACTGACCGGGATGCTGCCTACGTCCTCGACGGACTGCTCTACAACGAGAGTGACCTGGCTTTGGAGGAGCACTACACGGACACCCACGGCTACACCGAGATTAACTTTGCCGCCTTTGCCATGCTTGGCCGCCGTTTTGCCCCGCGCATTCGTGGCTTACACAAACAGCGAATCTACCGCATCGACCTCAACAGAGATTACGGTCCTTTGGAGGTTCTCCTGAAGCGGCGCGACCGCATCATTCGCATGGACTGGATTTGCGAGCAGTGGGAACGGATGGGCCAGTTCTACGCCTCGCTGGAGAGCGGGCACACCACCGCTTCGACCGCTCTGAAAAGACTGGCTGGTTACAGCGGCAAGAACCACTTTTACCGTGCCAACCGAGAGTTAGGGAGGGTGTTCAAGACGGAGTACATCTTGCAGTATATGTCTGACCCGCTGGTTCGGCAGCGCGTGCGCCGCGGACTACTCAAGGGAGAGGAGTTACATGCGCTGGCACGCCAGGTTGCCTACGGCAAGCAGGGCAAGCTCACGGCACTTGATCTGCAAGGCCAGAAGAACACGAGCAGTTGCCTGACGCTCATCATGGCCTGCATCATCTACTGGCAGGCGAGGGAGATTAATCGGGTAATTCTGGATGGACAGCCAGAGGCTGCCGGCGTGGACTTGTCCCTGCTTGAGCACATCAGCCCTATCGGCTGGGACAATGTCCTGCTCTATGGCGAATATGTGTTGAACCGGAACCTGGTTCGGCCTTAGGAGCCGTCCCTTAGCGTATATTTACGGACGAATATGGACGGTACCCTGATCTTGCTTGCCATAGATTTCAGGCGTAATGATCATTGCCTCGGTACCGACTCCTCCGCTTCGCCCATCAGCCTTTTCTGCATACATATGGTCACAAACAAGAATTACTTTCTTAATATCTGGGTCGCTGACCATTCGCTCCATAAAAGCATAGGCGTCATGGCCTTCTCGTAAATCCCATTTATCAAGAATGACGTCAACGCCGCTGTCTCTGAGTTCAGTGGCTAGATCAAGAACCCACTGTTCATGTTCAGGAGAACTCCAGCTATAAGAGATAAAAAGTTTAGGGTTTTCCTCGGCCATAATTTCTTTGCTTGCGAACGATCATATCACTAGGGCTTAATCGGTTGGTGGAATCAGGGCTAAACGCTCGGTCGAGCCGGCGCGCCACCAAATCGGTGACGCAAAAACGTTGTGCGCCGAGAGGTGCCCAAAGGTGGTGAAGTAAAACAGGTCACCGCCGCCAAAGCGCTCGGTCTGCTCCTTGATATTAAACATCCGCTCTTGGCTTAAGGCCACCACAACAAACCGGCCATACCCAATCCCAAAGCGCTGGGCGTAGAGGTCGCTTTGTAAGTATGCGACTCCTGGCGGTACTTTATCCCGGCCAAAGCGCACGTTTGATTCGGTGCTGTTATCGACTTCCAGCAAGAAGGCATAGTTAGCCCACTGGCCCGAGTATCGCTTCGAGGGCTTTTGCACCAAGAAAAACCCGTCCGGCTGCATAATGCGCGTCGCGCTGTGCCCTTGCGCTGTCTTGTAACTTACCGTGTCCTTGTTGACCAAAAAGTCGCTCTCAGGCACCCACTCGCGCAGGGAGAGATCCTCGCTCTTCTCGCAGGCCTCGACAACCTGCAAGCGAAAATCATTAACGAGTAAGTCGTGGGCGATTTTTGACCACCGGCCGCTTTTTTGCCAGCGAAAGTCCTTGTACTCCATCCCCTCCCGGCCGGCGAGTAGCTTCGCTCCCTCGGTATCAAGCCAGTAGACTATTTGGCCAGGCGGCACCCAGCGCAGCTGGTCGTGATTAACGGGCATCGTCAAATAGCCGGCGTCACACAAAAGCTTCAAGCGGTTGCGCGGCGCTGATTCGCTGCGTCCAGGGAAAAACCGCCGCCAAATCTGCTTCAAGCTCATCATGCCGTCAAAGGCGTGTATGAGCTCCAGAATTTGAATATCCCGCTGGGTTGGCCGCACCGCCTCGTCGAGGTCTCCTCGCTCGTAGACTCGTCTGCGCTTAACCATATGTCTCCCACTATACCCCTAAAGGCGGTTAGCTCATGGGCGAATAGCCGACTCCAGGAACTGGCCCGCCATCCTCAATCCTGCCGCCAGTGCGCTCCACAATCGCCTCCTCCACTGCTTGGCGATCGCGCCCAAAAAGCTGCCGACTCTGATCGATACACGTTTGGCGAATATCTGCTCGCCACTGGCCTTGCACCTGGGGCTTGGCGTACGTATTGATGCGATATTCACCTAAGAACGATTTGCTTGGCTCTGGCCGGCGAATCAGGCGGCAATAGGCCTGGAAGTTATTCAAGGTAGAAAGCTTATTAGCCATTTCCGCTTCCATGTCGTTGTAGGGGCGCTGCTGCGCCAACACTTCTTCGTACACCATGTCCCCTGACCCGGGTAAGCGAAACGGCGCGTACAGCTCGGTGTCTCGGGGTGCATCCGCCCAGCGTCCGTAGACCGGCTCCATGCGGGTTTCGGCCGGTGGCGGCGTGTTGTCAAACTGGCTGGCCAAAAAGTAGCTGTCTCGGCCGGAGACTCTGAAAGCTCACGATATTCCCCACGTTCAAGCTCGCGCCCTGGCTATNNTGGGGCCCTCGCCGGCGCAGCGCTGCGATTAAGATCAGATTGACTAACACTGAGCCTAAAAGCGCCGAGTTATTCTCGCCTAAGTCACCTTTGGACAGGTTGACGAGCAGTATTTTGCCCTCGTCCATAATCGAGCGCAGGTCAATACTACTCTCTGATTGTCCGATGATGTTGCGCATCATCGTGTCCAGCAAATAGTGACTCAACTTATTAATCGTCGATGACGTCGCCTCGG
>JRYE01004604.1_pt1 | contig 21089 bp, 24 predicted proteins | sample 235321 | NCBI WGS metagenome assembly JRYE01 (sample SAMN03074214, study PRJNA261473) | activated sludge metagenome | biome: Common Effluent Treatment Plant; feature: Wastewater; material: Activated sludge; isolation source: activated biomass in a lab-scale reactor treating industrial wastewater at... | reverse complement strand
GCTTTTATTTTACCCATTGCCATTGATGTTTACAATGGGCCTAATAAAGTACGCCATAATGTGTGGGTAAGAAATTTAGTGGACAGTTTTTCGTTTCCGTACACCGTGAAACCCGATCTCATTAATGTAGATGGGGATAAAATTTTACTGGCCGAAAAAATTGACAACAAATCGGAAGATGAATTTAAAGCCCAGTGGATGTATGCCAAAAATTATTTGGACCGAAAAGAAGCCCTTGACTTTTTTGCCAAAAAGAATATGCCTGAAATTGCCAAGGGATTATATGATAAATATTCAGGTTTAAGAACGTACAGCATTCAAAAAATATCCGGCACACCTTACAAATCCGATAAAGTGGTATTGGAAGAGATGGAACGCATTGCTAAATCGGATTTTAGTAAAAAAACAAGGGCTGCTGCAATAAAATTCCTGTCTAAAAATGGCGATGCTTCTAATAAAGCAATCTTTGAGCAAGCCGTTAATGATTCTTCGTATTCCGTTGCCGGCGCCGGTTTATCTGCACTGGCCGCTTTGGATCCGGATCATGCTTATACCCTTGCATAAAAATTAAACGTTGATTCAAAAGGCGCTTTAAGAGAGGCGATTAACAGCCTGCTTTACAGCCAGGGCAAGGAAGAAGATTTTGACTTGCTTTCAAAAAGCTACAACGATATGGGCTTTAGTTTTGAAAAACTGGGCAGCACTTCAAAATTTGCCGAGTATTTNNTCATAACCTTTTACAACGCAGTACCTGAAGCGTATAAAGACCGGATAACGCCTTTATTTAAATCTTCCTTTGACCGGATTATAAAATCCAAAGGCCAGGAAGCCGAAGATTATATAAAAAGTGTTTTTAAATAACTTTAAAAAGGCCCACCAAGTGGGTCTTTTTTTATGTGAATTCTATTACGGTTATTTCCGGCAATATTCCCACTCTTCCCGGGTATCCAATAAAGCCAAAGCCACGGTTCACATAAAGCATTTGCTTATTATTTTTATACAGGCCAGCCCACTGTTTATAAATATATTGCACGGGACTCCATTTAAAACCGGGAATTTCCACACCAAACTGCATGCCATGCGTATGTCCGCTCAACATCAAATCTATATCACTATAGTACGGTATTACTTCTGCATCCCAATGGCTGGGATCGTGGCTCATTAAAATTTTAAAAGGGTATTTCCCGGTATGGGCATAAGCCAAATCCATACGGCCATGCTTGGGGAAACGGGCTTTACTGCTCCAGTTTTCAATTCCTAAAAGTGCAATTTGCTGCCCGTTTTTTTCCAATACCACATGCTCGTTCATTAATAATCTCCAGCCTAATTGGGCATGCACAGCTTTCAGGTTTTCTAAGTTCTGCTTTTTTGAAATGCCGTTTATGGGCCATTGTACATAATCACCATAGTCGTGGTTGCCCAGGGTAGAAAACACGCCCATTGGGGCTTTTAACCTGCTGAAAGTATCCATATATTCCTTCATTTCATCTGCCCGGTCGTTTATTAAATCACCGGTAAAGAGAATGATATCGGCCTGTTGCTGTACTATTAAATCTACGCCATGCCCTACCGCATTTTTATTGGTAAAGCTGCCGCTGTGAATATCGCTGATATGCACAATTTTAAACCCCCTGAAGTTTTCCGGAAGGTTACTGAACTGGAGTTTTACCCGTTTTACCTGGTACTTATATTTGTTGGAAAAGCCATAAACCATGCTGGAAAACAAAGTGCCACCGGCCGCAAAACCCATCCAGCTTAAAAAAGCAGAACGGCTAATTTTATCGCCCACAAAATCTGCCGCCTCGGTATCCCTAAAAAATATCCGGGAAGCCAGCCACTGTATGGCCCTTCGTAAATCGTCTATANNTGCCCATAAATTGGGCATCGGTATTCACAAATACCAGCAAACCCATTATGGAAAGCAGGGAAATGCACCAAAAAATGGCGTAAAAAATAATTTTAGCCTTTGCAGAAGCCGGGTTACTAACGGTTTTTACCGCCTGGAAAATATAAAAATCCACCAAAAGCATTAAACTGATAATAATAACCAAACCGGAAGTTGAGCGCATAGAAATTGCAAAATTTATTATACTCCAAAAACAAATTAAGTTAAAAAAGTTGGGGATAATTGTTCAATTAAGGAAAAACTCCATTCTTGAAGCTGATGCCCCGGGCATTATTTCCCATGCATTGTGAAAAAACATGATGCCATTAATAAAAACCGAAATTAGTTTTACGGAATAACAAATTGAATTTATTGTGAATTTAAACTGTACAAATTGTACAGGAGCCTTGCATTTATCTGCTGCCGATTGGCTAATTTTGCCGCCTTAGCCAATTGCTTTTAATAAGCAGCAAGTAGCTATACGATAGGGATTATTAGCAAATTTTAAGAATACAGCATCAATTTATAACAAATAGTATGGCAAGAATAATTGGAATAGCCAATCAAAAAGGCGGTGTAGGAAAAACTACCACGGCAATAAACCTGGCAGCAAGTTTTGCCATTTTAGAGTTTAAAACCTTGCTGGTAGATGCCGATCCGCAGGCCAACAGCACCACCGGCGTGGGCTTTGATTTGCACAATATCACCAAAAGCTTATACGATTGCATGGTAAATGAAGCCGAAGCTAAAAATGTAATCTTAAAAACCGATATCGCCTACCTGGATTTAATTCCGTCACACATTGACCTTGTTGGCGCCGAAATAGAAATGATCAACCACCCCAGCAGGGAAATGATTTTAAAAAAGGTTTTAGAACCGGTAAAAGACCAATATGACTTTATAGTAATTGACTGCTCCCCTTCCCTTGGCCTTATAACCGTAAATGCCCTGGTAGCTGCCGACAGTGTTGTAGTGCCGGTACAAACTGAATTTTTTGCATTGGAAGGACTGGGCAAATTACTCAATACCGTAAAAATTGTACAAAACCGCTTAAACCCCGAATTGGAAATTGAAGGCATTTTGATGACGATGTACGATGGCAGGCTGCGCCTTTGCAACCAGGTGGTTAGTGAAGTAAGGCGGCATTTTGAAGAACTGGTATTTAGCAGCATCATACACCGAAACACCAAATTGAGCGAAGCTCCAAGTGTGGGCAAACCCGTAATTTTATACGATAGCGACAGCAAGGGATCCATCAATTATTTAAACCTTGCCAAAGAAATACTGCAAAAAAACAACCTTACCAAAATAAAACAGGAAGACCGGGTTTTACAATAAAATAATATATTGGGGAAATTGACTTTTGAAAAAATGACACAACAAAATAAAAAAAACGATTTGGGCAAAGGCATCAGGAGTTTATTGCAAAATATTGACTCTGATTTAAAACATACTGCCGGCACCTTAAAAACCGATGTGGTTGAAAAAGCCATGCATGGCCAACGAGTGCCCCTGGAAAAAATTGAACCCAACAATAACCAACCCCGTAAAGATTTTGATGATACGGCCCTGAGTGAATTAGCGGCCTCCATTAAAATCCATAATATTATTCAGCCGCTTACGGTAACTCCAATGCCCAATGGTAAATACAAAATTGTAGCCGGGGAAAGAAGGTTCCGTGCCGCAAAAATTGCCGGTTTAAAAGATGTACCGGTGTATTTACGTGAAACAGGCAATAACCAAATGCTGGAACTGGCCCTTTTGGAAAACCTGCAAAGAGAAAACTTAAATGCCATTGAAATTGCCCTAAGTTATAAAAGAATGATGGAAGACCTGGATTATACCCAGGAAAAAGTAGCCGAAAGAATGGGTAAAGAAAGGAGTACCGTTACCAATTATATCCGCCTCCTTAAATTACCTCCCGACATACAGGTAGCGGTAAGAAACGGTGCAATTTCGATGGGGCATGCCAAGGCGCTGATAAATGTAGATGCCATTGACAAGCAACTTTTTATTTTTAACGAAATAAAAAACAAAGAACTGAGCGTAAGACAAACGGAGGAACTGGTACGTAAAATTTACACTTCGGATAAAACTGTTAAAAAGGCGGTAAAACCTTCCCTTGCCCCTGCATTTAAAAAAATAGAAGATAATTTAGCATCGCNNCATCGCATTTCAGTACCAGGGTAAAACTTACGCATACCGCTAAAGGCTCGTGCAGTATAAGTTTTGATTATTTTTCTACCGAAGAACTGAATGCTTTATTAGATAAACTGAACGTTAAGGTGAGCTGATGCCACAAAAAAAAATATTCCTTTTTATTTTTTGTTGCTTTTTGATGAGTAGCTATGCATTTGCGCAACGAGAACCGGATATTGTTCGACCGGATTCTTCAAATACATTTCTAAACGTAAATAATACCTCAAAGAAGGATACCGCTGCAATTAAAAAGTACAATCCTAAAATTGCCATTGTACGCTCTGCCATAATACCCGGCTGGGGCCAGGCCACCAATAAAAAATACTGGAAAATACCGCTGGTGTATGGCGCATTAGGTACCACAACTTATCTTTTTTTTAGAAATGTAAAGCAATATAAAGATTCCAAACAAGCCTATATTCTTGCAACGGATAACGATCCCTCAAACGATAACCAGATAAAGCAACCCTATTACACCGTACGCAGCCAGCCCGAAAGGATAAAAGCTTTTAGAAATGCCGTAAGGCAAAACGCAGACTACTGTGTATTATTTTTTATTTTGTTTTGGGGCATAAATGTAGCCGACGCCGCCGTAGATGCTCACTTAAAAACATTTGACATAAGCGATGACTTAAGCCTGCAACTCAAAGCAGGCTATAGCCCATTGGCAGGCACTAATGGAATTAGCCTGGTTTTGCAAATTGGTAAATAACCTTACCTTCACCTCATATTTTTTAGAATTACTTTATGCAAATAGCCTTAATAGGATATGGTAAAATGGGTAAAGCCATTGAAGAAATTGCTTTGCAAAGAGGCCATACTATTGGCCTGGTTGTTGATATGCATAACAGCATTGAAAATAATGCCGTAAAGCTTAAAAATTGTGATGTGGCCATTGAATTTTCCACTCCGCAAAGTGCAGTAAATAATATTTTAAACTGCATCAATAACGGCGTACCTGTGGTATGCGGCACCACAGGATGGCTTAAAGAAAAAATAGCAGTGGAACAATATTGCATAGATAAAAACGGAACCTTTCTTTATGCCAGCAATTTTAGCATTGGTGTGAATATTTTTTTTGAACTCAATAAAAAGCTGGCAGCTTTAATGGCCCGCCAAAGCCAGTATGCCATAAGTGTGGAAGAAATTCACCACACGGCAAAAAAAGACGCACCCAGCGGCACGGCTATTTCATTGGCCGAACAGATCATAGATAACGTTCCCGGAAAAACAAAATGGCTGAATGAAAGTTCAACCGATCCCACCGTAGTACCCATCACCAGTAAACGTATTGACCCAGCGCCGGGAACCCATCATGTAAAATATACTTCTGCTATTGACGATATTGAAATTATCCATACTGCCCATAACCGCAGCGGCTTTGCCCTGGGCGCTGTACTGGCTGCAGAATTTATTTATGACAAAACCGGCATATTTACCATGAAGGATGTGTTGAATATCGGTTAGGCTTTACCTACAAATCATTTTTTGCCTTTACCGGTTTTTTAAGAAGATTGTTTCAGCGTTTGAAAATCTTTCCAGTCATCTGAATCTTTTTCGGCCACTTTTACATCGCCGGTTAAGGTGCCTTCGTTTATGAGCTTTTCAATTTCGGCAAGCGGTAATGGCCCTTTGGGAACACTGCCCGAAACGGTATAAAAATATTGAGTGGTTTGATAATCTTTAATTTTTTCTGAAACCATTTTTCCGGCACTGCCCAACTGGCTGGCAATTTGCTTTGATGCCGAATTAATTGAACTACCGGCATTTTTTAATAAAGTATTCAATCTTTGGCCATCGTCAGTGGTAAAGCCTTTTAAAATATCGTCACCTGCATTTCCTGCCACGTCAAACTCCAGGTAACGGGCTTCGGAAAAACCTAAAAACTGTGCAATAAACACCGTAGGGATAGAAGACCTTCTTTTAATATTATAGGCTTTTACTGCTGCATTATACATTTGCCTGTAATGCTGAATATTGCCCTCGCATTCTTTTATGCTTCCGGTAAGTTCCCGGTATTGTTCATTGGCTTTAAGGTTGGGAAACCGTTCTGCAACACCCTGTATGGTTGCCATCATATTACCGGCCTGCTGGTAAGAGGCAATCATTGCAGCAGTATCTTTATAATCCTGCGACACTTTTAATTGGGTAAACTGCTCTGCTTCCTGGTAACTTTTTACAACATCTACCAGTTGGTTAATGGTATTTAGTTTCTTACTAATGGCAATTTGTACATTAGATGCCGCTTCTTTTACCGGCTGTGACAAGCGCTGTAAGGCATTATAATTTACTACAATTAAAAAAATGATTAAGGCAACTACTATTAATAAAAAGGTCATAAGAATAGTGTTTTATGTGAAAGAAGGATTGTAAATATAAAAAAAACCATTTACACTACCTGAAAAAAAAGCTGCCCAATAGAGCAGCTTTAAAAATTTCTAACCTAATTTAAAATGGCAAATCGTCGCTTGCCGGAGTTTCAACGGCTTCTACCGCTTCGGTACGCACTGCAGGCGCAGGCGTAGCGCCGGTATAAGTTACATTACCTGCATTGGCGCCATGTGTTTCGGTATTTCCACCCAATAATTGTATGGATTGTACCCGCATGCGTAATGTTGCTGCTGCCTGCCCTTCTTTGTTTGTGTAGGCATCTGCTTCGGGTGTGCCTTCGGCATAAACCGTTTTTCCTTTGGTAAGGTATTGGGCAATTGCGGTACGATCGGTCCAGTAAGCGCAGTTTACCCAAATGGTACGTTCTTTAAGATTGCCCTGGGCATCTTTAAAACGTTCGCTATGTGCTACGTTAAAATTGATAACGGTTTTACCGTTGATTTCTTTTTGGATGCAATCTGCACCAAGGTTTCCAATAACCTGTAATTTGATCATAACTGTGTGTTTTAATTATTATTAATCGATGTATCTGCGTAGTTCAAAGTTATGTACCGGTTAAAACCGGGAGGTTAAAAGCGGTTAATAGATATGCACAACTTAATCAGTATGCAACCTTTTCCGCTCATAGCTCTAATTCATTTTCTTTTTCAAAGTACTTACCTGGTCCTGCAGGTTGTTCACTATATTGGCAAGACTATTTACATCCCACATGAGTTGCTGGGTAACCTTGCTAATAACAGCCTGTGCATGCCACAGTTCAATAATATCTTCGGCATTCACCTGGTAGGGTTGAAAACTGGGATTATCACTTACCAGGGTGATTTTATTTTTGGCCCGGTTATTTTTTACCAGTCGTTTATAAACAATCCCTTCATTTTTACTCACTACGATGTAAGCAAAATTATTTTTAACATCGTCCATTGAATCCAGTTTTTCGCCAACAATAATACTTCCGCTGGGTGTGGGCATCATACTATCTCCAATTATTTCAAAAGCCCGGTAATTGCCGCCGGTAAGCATGGGAAGCGTAAAGGTGTTGAGTTCATCAATAAACTCGCTATCGGCATAGCCGGTTAAATATCCTGCAGCGGCTCTTACCGGTACAAAGTGGATGAGGTTCCGGTCGGCAGACATCATTTTTTGCTGCCGGCGTTTTTGCAGGTAGGAGTTGCCCGATGGCGCTTCGCTTAAATCTTTGAGCAATAATTCATCCAGGCTAAGCTTAAAAATATCGGCAACAATTTCCAGCACATCGAGGCGGGGATCGGCTCTTTCTTCTTCATAAGCCCCAACGAGGGAGCGTTTAATATTCAATTTTGCAGCAAATTCTTCCTGCGTCCAGCCCCGTAATTTGCGGAGATATTTGAGGTTTAATCCGGCTTTTGACATACTAAACTAATTTGATTAGCACAAATATACTAATTATTTTAGTTTTACAAAATTTATTTTTTGGATAAAAAAACTCCCGCCGGGGCGGGAGCTTTAGTTTCCACTTTTTGCTCGGGAATATAAGTTTATTAATTGCCTTTTACCATAAATACGTAATCCTGTAATTTTTTTACCTGGCTTACCCGGTCTAACCCCCGCAGACCGGAGGTACCTTTAAAACTGATTTCTTCATTTCCCGGGATTTTTTTGGCCTCGGCAATGGCTTTGGTAATATTGCCGGCTTTGCTGGCAAATACCACGCCATCGGCATTTTTTTCCATGCTGTTGATCACGCCTACGAGGTCGCCGTTTTTGTTTATTACCGGCGAGCCGCTATTTCCTTCATTTGCTGCCGTGCTTAACTGGCAAAACAGGGAATCCATGTTATAGCCACTATGGGCGCTGATGTAGCCTTCGCCATATACCACTTCTGCCTTTGGAAATCCGAGCATAAATACGGTTTCGCCCAGGTCGGCGCTTGATTTTTTAATATTATAAGGGAGTACCGGAAGATTTTTAAAATTACTATCGGTGATCTTTATGATGGCAATGTCCATGTCTTTATTCACATAAACAGGCGCTGCCGTAAACTGATCGCCTTTATTATTTTCAATAATTAGGTTGTTTTGAACCTGGGATACCACGTGGGCATTGGTTACAATATAATTATTAGTGGCATCAATTAAAAAACCTGTAGCCCTAAACCTTGCATCAAGCCTGGGTTTTACCGGGGTTTTGGTAGATGCGTTGCCGGCTTCCAGTTTATTTAATTTGGTTTCAAGCTGGCGGGTTTTACTTTCCTGGCTATTGAGCTTTTCTACCAGTGGTTTTAAATTGGAATCGTTGCCTTTATTACTTACCGAAGAAACTACCGAAGCAATAAAAATGGATACGAGGCCTGCAATAGAAGCGGCTACCGCTATGGTACGTTTATATTTGCTCCAGAGTTGAATTACTTTGGCTTTTCCCGTTGTGGAACCTTTGGTGATAAAGCCTTCATTGAGCAATTTAGATTCCACTTCGTGGAGGGTGTTTTTAAAAGCCCTGGCTTTGCTGTGTTGATGTACTTCGTTCATAAAAAACAAATACTCCACCACTGCCTGGTCTAAATCGGGGTTATTTTTCCTCAGGTCTTCAAATAAGGTTTTCTCCTGGGCGCTCATTTCCCCGTTGGCAAATCGCTCTACAGCATCTATTAGTAAAATATCTTCCATTACGATGTAAATTTATATTGCGCAAAAAACAATTTTTTCAATCTCACCAGGCATTTATACTTCTGCGTTTTTGCATTATCGGCATTGGTATAACCAAATGTTCCGGCTATTTCACTCATGTTTTTCTTATGGATGTAGTAGGCTTCCAGTAAACTTTTGCAGGGCTCGCCTACTTTGGCCATTGCCGCTTCCATAAGGTTAAAATCATTTTGCTTTTTCTCATGGTTTTCCACATCTTCTTCTACGGGTATGGTTTCTTCCAGGCTATCGGAGGAAGTGCTGAACTTATTTTGCTTTTGCAATTTTTTGAGCCAAATTCTCCTGCTTACCGAGTACATGAAGGTTTTAATTTGGCAATGCAGTTCAAAATCGTCCGATTTTGCCTTTTCAAACAGCACAATCATAGCCTCCTGAAAAATATCCGCAGCGTCGTCAATCGTCCCGTTATTGTTGATTACCAGGCTTTTAACCATATTATAGTTATCCCGGTAAATTTGTTCTATTGCCAGTTTATCTTCTCCAGCCAGTCCTTTCAGTAATAATTTTTCCTGTTCTAAAGTGGTCACCTTGTGTTATTTAATACGTTATGGGGCAAAAAGTAACCCAAAAAAGGGTTAAAAAAAATTTTTTAAAAATATGGGTTACCTTTTTATCTATTGGGTTATTAATGTGAAATTATAATTTTCAATTAAACAAAAATCAACAATGAAAAAGTTTTTAGCAATTGCTCTTATCGCTGCTACTTTTGTAGCTTGTAACGAAGGTGAAAAAAAGGTTGAAGACGCTGTAAACACAGCTGATTCTGCTGCTAGCGCTGTAGTTGACTCTGCTGCTGCTACTGTTAACGCTGTAACTGATTCTGCTGCTGCAACTGTAAACGCAGTAGTTGATTCTGCTAAAGCAGCAGTTACTGATTCTTCTAAAAAATAAGAGCAGGTAACTCATTATTTCGGGTTTTGCCCCCGGAATTGAAATATTTAGGCAATCAATCGAATAGGCCGTCTCGTTTTACGAGGCGGTTTATTTTTTTATACCTGCCATTAAAAAAGCGACATATTGAATAGATCGGCAATTGCCTTTAAAAGCCATATTGATAAAATTAATAATATGGCAATGGTAAAAAATAAAATAAGTACAATGGCCAGGATATAGGGTTTTGCACTACCCGTGTGTTTACCCAGGGCATAGTGTTCTTCTAATAATTGTACATTTTTTTTGTTGGCTTTAAACACAAAATCAAAAACCCATCCTAATACAGGGATTGCACCTACCAGGGCATCAATGAAGATATTTCCCAGCATTTTTATGACCAGTTTGCCGGATGCGCCATGCTTTACCATAGTGAGGAGCAGGGTTGCCGAAATGAGATAGCCGGCCAAATCACCGGCTACGGGTATAAAATTTAAAATAGGATCAAGCCCAAATTTATATTTGCCAATACGGAATTCTTCATCCATTAATTTACTCACCCGTTTTATTAAAGCTAACCGGGCGGCAGCATCCTTATTTAAGGAGTTATCAGGTGTGTGAGTCATGCCGGAGCAAAGGGATTAAAGTACTTAAAACAATTGGGGCGGATAAACACCCGAAGCAATTAAAGCATCAATACTTTTTTTAACACCCGGTGCATCTTCCTTATACGTTACTCCAAACCATTGGGAAGAGGTGGAAATCACTTTTATTTTTCCGCTTTCATTTTTAATAAAATGATCGGCAACAATGGGAATAAAAAATTCTGCCTTGGGGTTATCCATATTATTTTTAGGAAAATCGGCAAATAATTTTGATATGGTTTCAAACACCTGTGGATGAAAACACCAAAAATTCATTGAAACACTTGAATTTTCAGGAACCTCAACCAGGGAAGCACCCTCTTCATAAACGATCTTACCTTCTTTACGGTAAATTTTTGTACGTTCATTGATTTCTTCAAGATTATGGTCAGCATCCACCCGGCAAACACCACGGCTTACCATGCCATGCTCACTGAGGGTATTGCTCAGCCGGTAACCAATTATGGCAAATAAATTTTCATTAACACCGGATGTTAAAAAGTTATAGGCTTTTTGAAAGGCGTCGGCACCGTAATAATCATCGGCATTAATAACAGCAAAAGGTTCTTTAACGGCATCTTTGGCACAAAGCATGGCATGTGCCGTACCCCAGGGTTTGGTACGGCCTTCGGGAATATATTTCGATTCCACAAAAGAATCCATCTCCTGGAAAACGTAATCCACGGGAATTTTATGCTTCAGTTTATCGCCAAACTGGGATTTAAAACTTTCAAAAAAATCTTTACGAATGATAAACACCACTTTCCCAAACCCGGCTTGTATGGCATCATAAATGGAATAGTCCATAATAGTTTCTCCATTGGGGCCAAACCCCTCCGTTTGCTTCATACTCCCGTAGCGGCTCGCCATACCGGCCGCAAGAATTAAAAGTGTGGGCTTCATTTATTGATAAGAATAGTTTTTATTTAATGAAATTTGCCCAGCAAAAGTAGGCAATGCAATTTAATGATAAAAGATTTTGGAAATATTGAATGTACGGAAATTGTTTGGCCTTCATTGGCCCAAAAAGGTTTATGCCTGTATATGGCCCGGCTGGATAAAATTCACCCGGTGGTTTCCGGCAACAAAATATTCAAGCTTTACTATTTTATTAAAGAAGCCCTTGAAACCAAACATCAAACCCTGTTAACATTTGGCGGGCCTTACTCCAACCACCTGGTAGCTACAGCTTATGCCTGCCGTCAGAATAATTTAAAATCTATTGGAATAGTACGGGGCGAAAAACCGGCGCAACTTTCGGCAACACTATTGGATTGCAGGGACTACGGAATGGAATTGATTTTTGTTTCAAGAAAAGATTATAAGGATGAAGCCTTTATAAGGGAAATCCATAATGAAAAAAACGGGCAATTTATTTTTGTACCCGAAGGCGGGTATTCTCCTGCCGGGGCCCGGGGCGCTTCATTAATTATGGAAGCCTTACAAGCCCTAAACCCCAGCCATATATGCACGGCAGTGGGTACTGCCACCACGGTGGCCGGCTTACTGCTTAAAGCCGAACCAGGGCAAGAATGCATTGCCGTTCCGGTTTTAAAAAACTTACAGGACATTCCCAAAAGATTAAATAGTTTAACCGGCTCATCGCAATGGCATAACCTTAGGGTGTGGAATGAATTTCATTTTGGAGGTTATGCAAAGAAAAATGAAGAACTCCTGCATTTCATGAATAGGTTTTACCGGGAAACATTAATTCCGTTGGATTTTGTTTATACAGCTAAACTGATGTACGCCGTGATAAAAAATATAGAAAATAATTTTTTTAAACCCGGCAGCAGGATCGTATGCCTGCATACCGGTGGGCTGCAAGGCAACCGGGGGCTTGCTAAAGGAACCTTAATATATGATTAAACCGGGTGTGAATATTTAAAAATACATTTATTTTGATGCCAGTATATTTGTACCCTATTCAAACGGCGTTGGTTATTTTTTGAAAAATAGTTATGAAGAAACCTTGCTTATTCCTGTTGCTTGCTTTTTGTTGTAATAGGGCGCTGGCACAAAAAATATTGCCGGGCATTACGGTTTCAAATATCAGCAATAAGATTATTGTAAGCTGGAAAAATGAATTTACCGATTCGGTGGTTACGTTAAATATCCAACGCTCTTACGATAGCCTTAATAATTATAGCACGATAGGTTCGGTTTTAAACCCTACCAGTATTGAAAACGGTTATACCGACCCCAATCCCCCCTATTCTAAAATGTATTACCGGGTATTTATTGCATTTGCCGGCGGAAAATACATCATCTCAAAGCCGGTAAGANNAACTAGTTGCCGATAGCCCCGGGCAACAACGCTACGCCTGGCAGGCCGATCAAATTGCCGACACTTCACAATCCATTGAAGAACCGCCGCCGGCCAAAACGGTTCTTCCGCCAGCCGAAAACAACAAACCGCCGGCAGAACCCGAGTTTGTTTATCCCAGTAAAAAAATATTTACATCAAAAATGAGCAGTATTGTTATTCAACTGCAAGATGCCGCATTTAAAAACTATCATGTGAAAATTTTTGATGACAACGAAAAACCGGCGTTGGTTCTTACCAAAATAAAGGAAGATTTTTTAATACTGGATAAAATGAATTTTATGCATTCCGGCTGGTTTAGTTATGAGCTGTATGATGGGGCAAAGCTCATTGAAAAGGGGCGTTTTTTTGTTCCCAAAGACAGTAAGAAAAAAAACCGTTAAAATATGAATGCGTCTAATGCCATAAAAAACTTCTGCCATTTTTGACCTACGAAGAAACCATAACCTATTTATACAACCGGCTACCCCTGTTTAGCCATACGGGCAGCAGCGCACTAAAAAAGGGATTAGGAAATATTTTACAACTTTGTGAAGCGCTGAAAAATCCTCAAAATAAATTCAAAAGCATACATATAGCCGGCACCAATGGCAAGGGCAGTACCAGCAATATGCTTGCGGCCATTTTGCAAAAAAGTGGTTATAAAACCGGGCTTTACACGTCACCTCATTTATTTGATTTTGGCGAACGAATAAGGGTTAACGGCCAAATGGTTAACCCGCAATTTGTAATAGATTTTACCGAAAAAACCCGGGAGCTTTGCCACAGCATTGAGCCTTCCTTTTTTGAACTTACCGTGGCTATGGCTTTTGAATATTTTGCACAGGAGCAGGTGGATATTGCCGTTATTGAAACCGGCCTTGGCGGAAGGCTGGATAGTACCAATATTATTACCCCGGTTTTAAGCATTATCACCAATATTGGTTTTGACCACATGCAAATTTTAGGCAACAGCTTAACCGAAATTGCAATGGAGAAGGCCGGTATCATTAAAAAAAATATCCCGGTTGTAATTGGAACATATACAGCAGCATCAAAAAAGGTTTTTGAACAAGCAGCCCATGAAAATGATTCGCCCATCAGCTTTGCCCAAGATGATTTTATGGCAACATACCTTCCTCCTGCAGGGGAGGCCTTGCATTGTGAAATAGTGAACACCCGTACCCGGGCTGCAATGGCCGTAACTACAGACCTTGCCGGGCTTTACCAGGTTCAAAACTTATGCACCTTATTTGCAGCAATTGAACAGTTAAGAAAACAGCAGTACCGTATTGATGATAAAATGGTAGTTGCAGGTTTGCAAGAAGTAAAAAAAATTACCGGGCTGCGGGGCCGGTGGGATATTTTAAGCACCCATCCTACGGTAATTGTGGATGTAGGCCATAATGAAGATGGCATTAAAAATATTATTCATCAACTTCAAACGCAATACCCCAACGCACCGCTACACTTTATATTAGGATTTGCAAAAGACAAAAACCTTGATGCTTTACTGGAACTTTTTCCTAAAACAGCAACCTATTATTTTAGTAATGCCCATATACCCAGGGCATTACCGCATAATGAACTCAAAGCCCTTGCCTCCAAAAAAAAATTATCCGGCCAAAGTTTTGATCATATTAATGACGCCTTTAAACATGCGTTGCAAAATGCTGCGGCGCAGGATGTAATCATGATATGCGGTAGTTTTTTTGTAATTGCAGAACTCAGTGCGTTTAAACTTCAGTAATGTTTTTTTTGCTTATCTAATGCTTCAAAAGCATAAAACATACAAAGCGCATGCATGCTTTGTACAATCTTATTATCGTGGAGTTGCTTCCGGGCATCGTTAAGCGACATGAGTACCATACTTATTTCTTCGTTATCATCCAGTAATTGCCCCGTGGTTTTGCTACCGCCTGTGGCCAGGAACAGGTAGGTAAAATTATTCAACAAACCGGGATTAGCAGCCGTAATGCCCAAAGGAATAATGCTGGAAAACGTGTAGCCGGTTTCTTCCTGTAATTCACGGGCAATACCTTTTTCGGGGGCTTCACCGGGTTCGATGAACCCCCCGGGAAGTTCCAATATTTTTTTATGGATGGGGTGACGGTATTGTTCTACAAATAATACTTCATTATTTTCAGTAAGGCACATGGCACAGGCGCTTATGGGTAACTCCACCACAAAATACGGATCCACCGTTTTCCCGTTTTCAGTAATATATGCATCTTTACGAGCCGTAAAATATTGATGCCTCATGATATAATCCGATGAAATTGTTTTCATATCCCTGTAATGATTTATGATTATAACAAACGCTTAAGAAAATTCATTTTTACATACTGTACCTTTGCCCGGTTACCATATTATAAATTTAAATATCTCTGATGAAAGCAAATTTATTATTTTTATTATCTGCCTTTGCAGCAATTACCATTACCGGTTGCGTAAGCACCAAACAACACAAATCGCTCCAGGCCAGTTACGCACAATTACAAAAAGATTTTACAGCAAGCCAGATGGACGCACAGCAGTGTAAATCCGATTTGGCCAGCGCCCAAACCCGAATTGCCTCATTGAATGAGTTAATACAATCGGAGCGCAACAATGTAGCCGCTTTACAATCTGCATTAGATAAATGCCTGGCCTCATCCAGCCAGGGAAATGTAAATATTTCAAAACTGGTTGATGAAATTAATTCGGCCAATAGTTACATCAAGCATTTGGTGAATGTAAAAAACACCAATGATTCCCTTAACCTTGTATTGACCAGCAACCTTACCCGGTNNGTTCAAGTGCTGAAAGGCGTGGTTTATATTTCTTTATCGGATAATATGCTGTATAAATCCGGCAGCTATGAAATCTCCGACAAAGCACAGGCATCCCTTCAAAAAATTGCCAAAATTCTACAAGACTATAAAGATTTTGAAGTGCTGGTGGAAGGCAATACAGACGATGTGCCCATCTCCCGTCCAAACATTCGCAACAACTGGGATTTGAGCGCCCTGCGGGCCTCATCGGTAGTACAGGCTTTACAAACTCAATTTGGAGTAGATCCCAAACGCATGACTGCCGGCGGCCGTGGTGAATACAACCCGCTTACCAGCAATAGTACAGAAGAAGGTAAAACCCGTAACAGGAGGACACAATTAATCATCACTCCAAAGCTGGACCAGTTTATGGATTTAATAGATAAAGCGCCGGAAGGCGGAAAAGGGAAATAGTTGAACATAAAAAAGGGTTGAAAATTTCAACCCTTTTTTAATAAAACTTATACGTTTGTTTTTACACTGCACATTTGCCTTAAGGTTTTAGCAATGGCATTGGCATCAATCCCAATTTCGTTGTAAAGTTCTTTTGGGGTGCCATGCTCCACCAACCTGTCGGGGATGCCCATGATGTGTACTTGAGCTTTATAGCCATTTGCATTCATAAATTCCAGGATGGCCGAACCAAATCCGCCTACCACGGTGCCATCTTCGATTGTAATGATTTTAGAATATTTTTCAAACACGCTATGCAGCAATGCTTCGTCTAATGGTTTAGCAAAACGCATATCGTAATGTGCCGGGTTTAAACCTTGCGGTACCACCTCTCTTATGGCCGATGCTGCAAAATTTCCCGGGTGCCCAAAAGAAAGAATAGCCACTTCTTCCCCATCTCTTAATTTTCTTCCTTTGCCAATTTGAATTTCTTCAAAAGCTGTTTTCCATTCCGGCATCACGCCTTCTCCTCTTGGATAGCGAATAACGAATGGGGCTTTTGTAGATTCCAACTGGGCAGTGTACATTAAATTCCGCAATTCTCTTTCATTCATTGGGGCGCTTACCACCATATTGGGAATGCAGCGCATATAGGCAATATCGTAACAGCCATGATGCGTTGGCCCGTCTTCCCCCACTAATCCTGCCCTGTCTAAGCAAAAAATTACGGGTAATTTTTGAATGGCCACATCATGTATCACCATATCATAAGCCCTTTGCATAAACGAAGAATAAATATTGCAGAACACTTTCATGCCCTGGGTAGCGAGGCCGGCGCTTAGCGTTACAGCATGTTGCTCACAAATGCCAACGTCAAATGCCCTGTGGGGCATTTTCTCCATCATAAATTTTAATGAGCAGCCACTGGGCATTGCCGGTGTAATGCCCAGGATATTTTTATTTTGTTCGGCCAGTTCTATTATGGTATGCCCAAATACATCCTGGTACTTAGGAGGTTGAGGCACATCAAAAGCTTTCTTTTTTATTTCACCGGTTATTTTATCAAATTAGCCGGGTGCATGCCATTTGGTTTGGTCTTTTTCTGCAAGGTCGTAACCTTTACCTTTTACCGTTTTAATATGCAAAATTTTTGGCCCGGGAATATTTTTAAGGTCGCTGAGTGTTTCCACCAGTTTATTCACATTGTGTCCGTCTATTGGCCCAAAGTAGCGCAATTTCAATGCTTCAAAAAGGTTGCTGCTTTTACTGATAATGCCTTTTAAACTGGCCTCCAGTTTTGCGGCCATATCCCTTGAAAAGGTTTTACCAACCGGAAGTTTTCCTAATGCTTTCCAAACATTATCCCTCAGTTCATTATAAGTATGCGATGTAGTGATATCGGTTAAGTATTCTTTTAAAGCGCCTACATTGGGGTCAATGCTCATACAGTTATCATTAAGAATGATGAGCAGGTTGCTTTTTTCAATTCCGGCATGGTTCATCGCTTCAAATGCCAGGCCGGCCGTCATAGCGCCATCTCCAATTACGGCAATATGCTGCCTGTCGTTTTCTCCTTTATAATGGCTGGCCATGGCCNNGGTGGCCCACATCCCACACCAACTGATCATAGGGTGTGTTAAATACAAAATGCAGGGCTACAGAAAGCTCTACCACACCAAGGCTGGCTCCAAAATGGCCGCCATAGATGCTTACCACATCAATTATGTACTGTCTAAGTTCATCTGCAAGTTGCGGCAACTGGTCTTTATGCAACTTCTTTAAGTCTGCGGGGTCATTTACCTGAGCTAATAAAGTACCTGGCTTAATATCCATTTGGGTTAAAAAATTAATATGTAAAGATACGTTTTTTGAAATAGCAATCCTCCAAAAACTGTTCCTGAAACGGTTTAGCAGGCCGTTTATTTTTTTAATACCGTATGGAGGTAATAAGGTTCATCATCGTGGCTTACGGCTTCCTGCTGATTCCAAAATGCCTGGGTAACAATATTACCGGATGGCGTTTTTAATAACCGGCCAAATATAGCATTGATGGCATTAAAGGTTAAATCGGTAACACCCAAAGTAAATGTTGGGTTTTCTATTGGTGCTAATTCAGGTTGCATAACGGGAGCCTCCCCTTCTGCCGCAGGTTTTGCAGCTGCTGCCTTGGGTGGCGGCGAGGGAACCACCACCACAGTAAAGCCATTGTGAACCAAAAGATTTTTAAGAAATTCTACCCTTGGCCTGTTGATATTCTTTTCCACAACAGAACACTTGATGCCCTCCAGGTCTTCAAACTCATGATTTTTATTAATAGCCATGTAATAAAATTTTACCAAACCGATTTTACAAGCGTTGCAATATACTCATAAGCCCCGCTCATTACCCCCGTTACAATTGTGCCGGCGGTACAAATCCACAAAGCCCATTTGGGCATCCGGCTTACGGAAATTCTATTCAAAGATGTTTCTGCATCATCCATAAACATAAGCCTTACGATACGCAGGTAGTAATAAACGGACAGTACAATGTTTAAAGCAATGAGAGTAAGAATTACATAGTTCACNNTTTCCAAAAAACCCGGCCATGGGCGGTATGCCTGCAAGGGAAAATAATGCCAATGCAAAAACCCATGCCAATGAAGGGTTTTTCTTATAAAATCCTTTAAACGCATTGATATCTTCTCTTCCTGTATGATCCATTACCACAGCAATTACGCCAAAAGCAGCCAGGTTGCTAAACAGATATACAAGGATGAAATAGATGAGCGCTGAGGTACTCATTAATTTTCCCGCTGCCAAAGCTATAAGCACAAAGCCCATTTGTGTAATGGACGAAAAAGCCATAAATCGTTTGCTGTTTTGCTGCCTTAGTGCAAAAAGATTTCCCAGCACCATGGACAATAAAGCCAGTAAGATGATGATTGCCCGCCAGGTAATAAAAATATTTTGAAAAACATTAAACAGCAGGTAAGCCAAAACAAACAATACGCTTCCCTTTGAAACAACTGATAAGTAAGAGGCCGTGGCCACCGGGGCGCCCTGGTAAACGTCGGCCGTCCATAAATGAAAGGGTACTGCAGAAATTTTAAATCCTATCCCGGCCAGTATAAAAATAAATGCAAACAAAAATGCAGGGTTAGCCGTTGCGGCTTTTTGTAATTCAAAAAAATCCAGCGTTCCGGTAAGTGCATAAATAAACCCGGCGCCAAATAAAAACATTGCCGATGCAAAAGCCGAACTCATAATATATTTCAAAGCTGCTTCTGAAGATTTTTTTCTTCCCAGGTCAAAATTGGCCATTAAGGCTACCGGTATGCCCGCAAGTTCCAGGCCTAAAAAAAACATGAGTAAATGGCGGCTGCTGATCATATAAAATGCCCCCAGCAGGGCAGCCAACATCAAAATATAAAATTCCAGGTAATGCCGGTGTACTTTAAGCCAGTCATAAGCCATAAAAGAAATTACCAGCAAGGCAAAATTCAACAGGCTTTTTTGAAAAACAATCAACCCATCGGTATGGTACATATTGCCAAATAAATTCCCGGTAGGGTTTCCCCAAAAGCCAAGCAGTAAATTTGCAATTAGTAAACCATTGATCCCGGTTAAAACTTTTTCTGTCACCAGGTTGTTTGAAGCAAGGTAAATAATCAGCAACAGGAAGATGAGTGCCGATAGCATCAGTTCCTGTTTCATCAAAAAAATATACTCAAGCATCCTGTGGTTATCTTTTATTTAAACGATAATTGTTGCAGAATAAAATCCGTAGCCGGATATATAAAATCCGTTACTAAAAAAGGAGCAATGCCCATTGCAATAATCCCTCCGGCCAGCAGGTACACGGCGGCCCTTTCGTTCCAGTTGGCAGCCGGCCTGCCATCCAGTTGAGCCAATGCCGCTTCGCCAAGGCTGTTGTTGATTTTTAATGGCCCCATGATAACTTTAGCCGTTGCTCTTAATATATATACAGCCGTAACCACAATAGATGCAGCAGCAATTATGGTTGCCCATTGATAATAAGCGCCTACCCTTTGCCAGCTTCCTACCAGTATGGTAACCTCTGCAACAAAGCCACTAAGCCCGGGCAAGCCCAGTGAACACAAACCCACCAACACAAACAGGGTAGAAATGAACGGCATAATTTTAAGCAATCCCCCCATTTTTGACACTTCCCGGGTATGCGTTCGTTCATAAATCATTCCTATTACTGCAAAGAAAAGGGCCGTCATAAGCCCATGGCTGATCATTTGTAATACCGCTCCATTAATTGCCGTTTTGGTAAGAATGCCAATGCCCAGCAACACAAATCCACAATGACTTACCGAGGAATAAGCATTGATATACTTAAGGTCGGTTTGCATCATGGTAACCAATGCGCCATATAAAATTGCAATGCAGGCCAGCACAATAATGGCATTGGAATAAAACTGGGCGCCTGCCGGCATTAAATATACAGCCACCCGTAAACATCCATATCCGCCCAACTTCATGGATATACCGGCAAGAAACATACTTGCAGCCGTGGGTGCTGAAGAATGCCCATCGGGCACCCATGTATGAAAAGGGAATAATGCCGTAAAAATGCCAAAGCCGATAAAAACAAATGGAAAAAATATTTTTTGTTTATCCGTTGGTAAAGGGTGGTCTGCAACGGTGAGCAGGTTAAAATCATGTACCCCATGAGTTGTGCTGAAAAAATATAAACCCGTTATGCCCACAAATACCAACGCCGATGCTGCCATGAGCATTAAAGCCAGCTTCATGGCGCTGTATTCTTTTTTTCCGCTTCCCCATATACCAATTAGCATAAATTTTGGCACTACGGCAAGTTCCAGGAAAAAAAACAGGGTAAATAAATCGAGTGAAATAAAAAAACCGTAGGCGCCAATGGCCAAAACCTGCATCAGGA
>JRYE01003331.1_pt1 | contig 21125 bp, 15 predicted proteins | sample 235321 | NCBI WGS metagenome assembly JRYE01 (sample SAMN03074214, study PRJNA261473) | activated sludge metagenome | biome: Common Effluent Treatment Plant; feature: Wastewater; material: Activated sludge; isolation source: activated biomass in a lab-scale reactor treating industrial wastewater at... | reverse complement strand
TTGACGGCAATCATGGCAAAGGCAATACTACAAATATTACGAATAGAGTACAGGCACAAAAAGCGTTTGAAGCGGCTAAGGCCTATAGTCGCAGTGTAATAATAGAACGTTTTATTACCGGTTTTGATTTTCGTTGCCTGGTCATCAACAATAAATTTATTTGTGCTGCTTTGCGTACACCTGCCTCGGTAGTGGGCGATGGAAAGCACAATCTGCAATGGCTGATTGATGAAACCAATAAAGACCCCAGAAGAGGCTACGGGCATGAAAAAGTGTTGACACAGATTACCATTGATCAGTTTACACAAAAAATGCTGGATGATGCTAATATTACTTTAGACTATGTACCCAAGAAAGATGAACGGGTTTTATTAAAACCAACCGCCAATCTCTCAACCGGTGGTACTTCAACCGATGTAACCGATGAAGTGCATCCTGCAAATATTTTTATGTTTGAACGTATTGCCCGCATTATTGGATTGGATATTTGTGGAATTGATGTAATGGCTACTGATTTAAGAACACCTGTTTCTGAAAACGGAGGTGCCATTCTGGAAGTAAATGCAGCACCCGGTTTCAGAATGCATATTGAACCTGCTGAAGGATTGCCCCGCAATGTGGCCGAGCCTGTGGTGGATATGCTGTTTCCAAAAGGCAGTGCCGGCAGAATTCCCATTATTGCAATTACCGGAACCAACGGAAAAACCACAACGACAAGACTTACCGCACATATTGCAAAAAGTGCAGGTAAGAAAACAGGATATACTACCAGCGATGGTGTGTATATACAAAATCAACTGATGATGAAAGGCGATTGTACAGGGCCCGTGTCATCACAATTTGTTTTAAAAGACCCAACCGTTGATTTTGCAGTACTGGAATGTGCCCGGGGCGGAATTTTAAAATCGGGACTTGCCTTTCAAAATTGCGAAGTGGCAGTGGTTACCAATGTAGCAGCCGATCATATTGGATTGGGTGGAATAAATACGGTGGAAGCAATGGCGAAGGTAAAAGCTGTGGTTCCCGAAACCGTATTTCCGCATGGCTATGCAGTTTTAAATGCAGATGATGATTTGGTGTATAAAATGAAATATGACCTGAAATGCAATATTGCACTTTTCAGTATGGATGAAAACAATCCGCGTATAAAAGAACATGCTGCGGAAAACGGCTTGAGCTGTGTTTTTGAAAATGGCTATGTAACCCTGATGAAGGGCAACTGGAAAATAAGAGTGCTGGATGTAAAGAAAATTCCATTGACTTATGAAGGCAAGGCTGTTCATAATATCAATAACTGTCTGCCGGCTGTGCTTGCCTGCTATCTGTTCCGCGATATTTCTATTGAAGATATACGCACAGGACTACAAACATTTATTCCTTCTGAAAGTCTGACACCCGGCAGGTTGAATTTTTTCCATTTCAAAAACTTCACCATGCTGGCGGATTTTGCTCACAATCCACATGGGCTTCGTTTGCTTTGCGATTTTGTAAGCAAACTGGATTACCCAACCCGCATAGGCGTAATCAGCGGTACCGGCGACCGGCGAGATGATGATATAAGAGAACTGGGTGAAATTTCGGCTCTGCATTTTGATGAAATTATTATCAGATGCGATAAAAACCTAAGGGGCAGAACCGCCGATGAAATCATTGACTTGCTGAAAGAGGGTATTGTAAAAGTGAATCCCAATATTCCGGTGATGACGATACCCAATGAGGATCAGGCGCTGGATTATATTTATGAAAATCCCAAACAAGGAGCCCTTTACACCATAATGTGTGATGTGGTTGCCAGGGCTTTAGATAAAATACGGGAATTGAAGGAAAGAGAGGAAAAAGAAGGTGCGGCGGCTACAAATCCTGCTTAAATTATTTAAAAACCGTTTGGGGAAGAAGTGCTGAAACCTTATTTTTGCACTCCCATTTTTAAAATGGTGTGATTGACCCATGGTGTAACGGTAGCACTACAGATTTTGGTTCTGTCTGTTAAGGTTCGAATCCTTATGGGTCAACAGATAAATCCCGGTAATTCGGGATTTTTTTATGCCGCTACATTTCGCTCTGCAATTTTTATTACAATAAATTTCTAAGGCAAACTTTCAGGCTTTCTTTCCAATCTTTCATCTCAACTCCATAAACATCTTGTACTTTTTGAGTATCAAGAACAGAAAAAGCAGGCCGTCTGGCCGGAGTTGGATACTTTGAAGTTGGAATGGGTTTTACAATGCAATCGCTTCCCGAAATTTCTTTTATAGCAATTGCAAAATCGTACCAGCTTATTTTTCCAATGTTGGTAAAATGATAGATTCCGGGTTGCCATTTGCCGGAAGTAATGATATGCAAAAAAAGAACAGCCAAATCATAAGCATAAGTAGGTGCCCCCACCTGATCATGCACTACATTAATTGATTCTTTTTCTTTCATCAGTTGCAGCATCGTTCTTACGAAATTTTTTCCATACTCACTATAAACCCAGGCAGTGCGAATGATGATGGAATCAGGATAATAGCGTAAAGCCTCCTCCTCTCCTTTCAATTTTGAATGGCCATACACTGATTGTGGATTTGTTTTTGCATCCTCTTGATAAGGTGTCTGGCTCTTACCATCAAATACATAATCGGTAGAGATATGAATAAACCTGCAATGATTCTCTTTGCATACTGCCGCAAGCACTCCTACCGCTTCAGCGTTTATTTGAAATGCTTTATCCTTTTCCTGTTCGGCCCTGTCCACAGCAGTATAGGCTGCACAATTAATTAAAAAAGCAGGTTGATAAACTTTGAAATAATGCCTCACCATTTCGAAATGATGAATGGGCATATCTTCTCTTGACAAAAAGACAAAATCTAATGCCGAAGCTGTAGGTGCAATTTTTTTCAACTCTTTTCCAAGTTGTCCATTGGCACCTGTAACAAGTATTACGGGCTTTTTATTCATCATCCATTGTATTCAAATGGAGCAGTACAATCCTTAAACAAAGGAAGGGTTTTATCTTTTTCAGAAACAATGATCATATCATCAGGCACGCCCCAGTCAATATTTAACTGCGGATCATTAAAAAGAATTCCGGCCTCGCTTTCTTTATTATAAAGTGCATCGCACTTATACAATACTTCGGCCTTATCGCTCAGTACCGAAAAGCCATGTGCAAAACCCTTTGGAATCAATAATTGCTTCTTATTTTTTCCGGAAAGAACCAGACTAAAAGATTTTCCGAATGTGGGTGATCCTTTTCTGATATCAACAACCACATCCAGAATTTTTCCTTTCAATACACGCACCAATTTTGTTTGTGCAAATGGTGGTCGTTGAAAATGCAAACCTCTGATTACGCCGCTTTGGGATGATGATTGATTATCTTGTACCCATTGTACAAAAATGCCCTGCCGGTTAAATTTTGATTCATTGTATGACTCAAAAAAATATCCCCTGTCATCTTCAAACACATCAGGTTCAAAAATCAATAAGCCGGGTATTTCTGTTTCAGTAAATGGCATATTATAAACTCCAGTAGTTTCTTTTGATAATTATATTTCTATAAATCCCTTTCAAATCGGCAATCATAGCATGTGCTTTGGTGATGGAAGCAAAATAATCATCGCCCAATGCTTTGTATTCATTATGCGGCACCGTCACCACTACTGCATCATAGTCAGTGTCCGTATTTTTGGAAAGCGAAAAACCATATTCATGATTCAGTTCATCGGAATCGGCATGAGGATCTACCACATCCACATTCAGGTGATATGATTTTAATGCATTGACCACATCTGCTACTTTTGAATTTCGTATATCACTTACATTCTCCTTGAAGGTAGCGCCCATCACCAATACTTTTGCATTTTTCACATCACTGGAGTTTTTAATAATATGTTGAATAACCGACTTGGCAACATATTTTGCCATATTATCATTAATATTTCTTCCTGCCAGTATTACTTCAGCATCATATCCCAGCTCGCTGGCTTTATAAGTAAGATAATAAGGATCTACGCCGATACAATGCCCGCCAACCAATCCGGGTTGAAATTTCAGAAAATTCCATTTGGTGCCTGCGGCTTCCAATACTTCATAAGTATTTATTCCAATCAGATTAAAAATAATTGACAACTCATTCATTAAAGCAATATTCAAATCACGTTGTGTATTCTCAATAATTTTTGCCGCTTCTGCTACTTTAATGGAGGATGCTTTATGTACACCGGCAGCTACTACCAGTTCATAGGTTTTGGCAATCTCTTCTAGCGATTCGGCATCGCAGCCTGAAACCACTTTAATAATTTTTGCAAGTGTATGTGTTTTGTCACCCGGGTTAATTCTTTCCGGCGAATAGCCTGATTTAAAATCAGTAACATTTTTTAAGCCTGAAAGTTGCTCTATAACAGGCAAGCAATCCTCTTCGGTACAACCGGGATAAACCGTGGATTCAAATACAACATAATCTCCTTTCTTGATTACTTTTCCTATTGTTTCTGATGCTTTCTTAACCGGCGTAAGATCGGGAACGTTGTGCTCATCGACCGGTGTGGGTACGGCCACTATAAAAAATTTTGCTTCTCGCAATACATCCAGTGAATTTGTAAACACGATATCGCATCCATCAAAGTCGCTTTTCTCCAGTTCATTGCTTGGGTCTATACCCTGCTTCATGAGTTCTACTCTTTTTTCATTTATATCAAATCCAATTACTGAAATTTTCTTTGCAAACTCCAAAGCAATGGGAAGACCAACATACCCCAATCCGATTACCGCTAGTTTCGCTTTCTTATCTAATAAATCCTGATACATGATTTTTTTTAATATTTATTTTTATTTTAAACTTTTAAATTCTTTAGGCTGTTTATACAATTCTTCTTGTGGCAGCGATTTAAAATAGTCGNNTTTCTGTTCACTTTTGGCTCCCAGCCCAATAGTTGTTTGGCCTTGCTTATGTCAGGTTGCCTTTGTTTTGGATCATCCACCGGCAATGGCTGGTAAATGATTTTTACTTTATTACCGGTGAGTGATAAAATTTCTTCAGCAAAATCTTTGAGTGAAATCTCGTTGGGATTTCCAATATTCACCGGCATTTTATAATCGCTCAATAATAATTTATAAATACCATCAATTAAATCATCAACAAAACAGAAACTTCTTGTTTGCGAGCCATCGCCGAATACTGTTAAATCTTCACCGCGCAATGCCTGACCAATAAATGCAGGTAACGCTCTTCCGTCATTCAATCGCATACGTGGGCCGTATGTATTAAATATTCTTACAATCCTGGTTTCTACATTATGAAAACTGTTGTAGGCCATAGTAATGGATTCCATATATCGCTTGGCTTCATCATATACACCCCGAGGGCCTACCGGATTTACATTGCCCCAGTATTCCTCAGTTTGTGGATGTACTAATGGATCTCCATATACTTCGCTGGTGCTGGCTACTAACATTCTTGCATTTTTTGCTTTGGCCAATCCTAGACAATTATGCGTACCCATGGCTCCTACTTTTAAAGTCTGAATAGGAATTTTTAAATAGTCAATAGGGCTGGCAGGAGATGCAAAGTGCATAATGTAATCTAACTCGCCTGGTATATGGATAAACTTAGTAACATCATGGTGGTAAAACTCAAATTGTTCTAATTTAAAAAGGTGTTCAATATTTTTAAGATCGCCGGTGATCAGGTTATCCATACCTATAACAGCATAACCTTCTTTGATAAATTTATCGCAAAGGTGTGAGCCTAAAAATCCGGCGGCACCGGTTACTAAAACTTTTTTTCTTCCCATGACAAAAAATTAATTTACAGTTTCTCTTCCCACACTTACATAATAAAATCCAAGTTCTTTCATATCCGTCAAATCAAACAGATTGCGACCATCAAAAATAACTTTGTTTTTCAGGTTTGAAGCTATCTTGTTAAAATCCGGCGTACGAAATTCATTCCATTCGGTAGCAATAACTAATGCATCAGCATCCTTCAATGTAGCATACTGATTTTCGCCATATTCAATTTTATCTTTTAATACAGCTTTGGTGTTATGCATGGCTTCGGGATCAAATGCACAAACCGTTGCGCCGGCTTTTAATAATGCATCAATCATATAGAATGCGGGAGCTTCACGTATATCATCTGTATTCGGTTTAAAAGCAAGTCCCCAAATTGCTATACGCATTCCTTTTAACTGATGATTAAAATATTTACTAATTGCAGGCATGAGATGAAGTTTTTGTGCTTCATTCACCTTCATTACCGCATTCAAAATCTGAAAATCATAATCTACTTCATTGGCCGATTTTACCAAAGCCTGTACATCTTTTGGAAAACAACTTCCACCATAACCAATGCCGGGAAACAAAAATCTTTTTCCAATACGGCTATCGCTGCCTATACCGCGGCGTACCATATCCACATCGGCACCAAATCGCTCACACAAAATGGCAATCTCATTCATGAAAGAAATCTTGGTTGCCAAGAATGAATTAGCTGCATACTTCGTCAGCTCGGCACTGGGCTCGTCCATAAAAATAACCGGGTTGCCCTGACGTACAAAGGGCGCATACAAATCATCAATGACCTTTCTTGCTCTTGCAGAATCGGTGCCGATTACCACCCGGTCGGGCTTCATAAAATCTTCAACGGCAATTCCTTCTCTTAAAAATTCAGGATTACTTACTACGTCAAAAGAGCCTTCCACTGCTTTGCCACCGGTTTCGAGAATTTTATTTTTTACTTTTGCAGATGTACCTACCGGAACGGTGCTTTTATCAATGACCACTTTATAATCACCGGGCTTAATCAATTTACCAAGCTCCGCAGCTACACCCAGTATATAAGACAGATCAGCAGACCCATCTTCGCCCGGAGGTGTGGGCAACGCCAGCAAGACCAGCAACGCATCTTTAACTGCTTCTGAAAGATTTGTAGTAAAACGAAGTCTTTCTTCTTTAAGATTGCGAAGAAAAAGTTTTTCCAACCCGGGTTCATATATGGTTATTTCTCCTTTGCTTAACCTTTCTACTTTTGACTTGTCGATATCAACACAAATCACTTCATTTCCGGTTTCTGCGAAGCAGGTGCCGGTAACCAATCCAACATATCCGGTGCCTATTACAGCTATTTTCATATTCAAGAATTATTTTTTGAAAAATTCTAAAACCTTTGAGCAAATAAAATTTAATTGTTCCTCATCCATTTCGGTATGTATGGGCAATGAAATTACCCTTTCTGTCAACCAATCTGTAACCGATAAATTTTGAGAGGCAACATTGAACTGTTCAAACATCTTTTGCTTATGCCCCGGTACAGGATAATATATCATGGCAGGAATATTATGACTTGCTAAAAAATCTTTCAAAGCATTCCTCGTAGCGGCAGGTTGCGCTGCAGCATCCAGCACCAAAGTATATTGATGAAATACATGCTTTGCATAAGCTGCTCTCACCGGTGTTTTAATTATGGTGTGGCCGGCAAAAGCGTTATCATAATAGTCAGCCACTTTTCTTCTTGCTTCGCAATAAGCATCCAGATGTTTTAATTTAATATCTAAAATGGCTGCCTGTACCGTATCAAGCCGGCTATTGCAACCAACAACATCATGATGGTATTGCTTGCTTTGTCCATGATTGGCAATCATCTTCAACTTGCCTGCAAGCGATTCGTCATTTGTAAAAATGGCTCCACCATCGCCATAGGCACCCAGATTTTTTGATGGATAAAAAGAAGTGGTGCCGATATGACCAATATTTCCCGTTTTTTTCTTCGTTCCATCTGCAAAAAAATAATCGCAGCCGATTGCCTGTGCATTATCTTCAATTACATACAAATTGTGTTTAGCTGCAATTTTCATAATGGCTTCCATAGGTGCAGCCTGGCCATATAGATGAACGGGAACTATGGCTTTTGTTCGCGGCGTTATCGCTTTTTCAAGCGCAGCAGGATCCATGCAAAAAGTTTGCGCATCTACTTCCATAAATACAGGTGTAAGCCTTAGTAGTGCTATCACTTCGGTAGTGGCAATGTAGGTAAAGGATGGTGTAATCACTTCATCGCCCGGCTGCAAGCCCAGTGCCATCATGGCAATTTGCAATGCGTCGGTACCATTGGCGCAGGGAATGGTATATTTTGCACCAATATAGTTTGAAAGATTGTTTGCAAAGTTTTGAACCGGCTTTCCGTTTATAAATGCGGTGCTTTCCAAAACTTCAATAACAGCTTTATCAACTTCCGGCTTTATTTTTTCATACTGGGTTTTGGTATCCACCATCTGGATGGGTCGCATAAAACAATTTATTGGTAAAGTGCCGCAAAAATAATGAAATACAGGTAGTTTAAGGGTTTGCTTTTACATTTGCTGCCAGTAAATATGTGTGCCATTGTCTGTCATCATCTATAATATATTTTTAGGTCTGTTCCGCATAGGTACAGCGGTGGGCTCCCTGTTCAACCCCAAAATAAAAAAATGGGTAGTGGGTCGCCGCCAAATTTTTGATAAACTGCAAGCCACCATACCTTCCCATGCAAAAATCATCTGGATGCACTGTGCCTCGGTTGGCGAGTTTGAGCAAGGCCGCNNACCCTTTATCCCGAATACAAAATACTACTTACATTTTTTTCACCATCCGGCTACGAGGCTACACAAAATTATAAAGGAGCAGACTGGATTTTTTACATGCCGCTTGATGGAAGCATCAGGTCAAAAAGATTTTTGGAGATTGTACAACCCCGCCTCGTCATTTTTGTGAAATATGAATTCTGGTTTTATTATCTTAAAAAAATAAAATACAGGAATATTCCACTCATTTTAGTATCTGCTCTATTTACCGAAAAGATGAGTTTTTTTAAATGGTATGGCCAATTGCAGCGAAAAATGCTAACCCGGTTTGACCGGGTATTTGTACAAAATGAAAATTCAAAAAAATTATTGGATGCAATCGGCCTTTCGGCAATCACTACTGTTGCAGGCGATACCCGGTTCGACAGGGTGCTGGAAATAGCATCTAAATGGGAGCCATTGCCAAAAATTGATTTTTTTATTGGCGATTGTAAAACAATAGTAGCGGGTAGCACCTGGCCCGAAGATGAAGAACTGTTGTGTAATTATTTGAGTGAACACAAAGAGTACAAAATCAAACTGATTCTTGCTCCGCATGAAATAGATGAAAAACATCTGGAAGGATTAAGAAAACTTTTTCCGGCTGCTGTATTTTATTCTGAATTTACTGAAGATCCAAACGTACAATCAAAAGCCAATTGCCTGATTATTGACAATATAGGAATGCTTTCACGTCTTTATAAATATGGTACTATAAACTATGTAGGTGGCGGATTAAGACCATCGGGCATACACAATGTATTGGAAGCAGCGGTATATGGTAAACCCGTTTTATTTGGCCCTGTTTATAAAAAATATGCGGAAGCTATTGCATTAATTGAAATGAATGGAAGTAAAAGCTTTGCAGAAGCCAGAGAATTTGAAACCCTTGCAAACCAATTATTGGAGCATGAAACAATTGCATTTGACATGGGCAGACATGCATCAGCATATGTAGCAGCACAGGCGGGAGCTACAACAGTAATTACGGGATACATTCAGGAGAATCTTCTTTTTACCAACTGATCAAACTGCTGTACCGTTGAATTATTATTATCCCAGCCCAGTTTTACTTTCAACTCGCGGCTTATCCAGTATTCAGCTTCGGCATATATATTAAAACTGTTGATTGTTTTTATACACCGTTCATACATACTTTCATCGCCGCGAAATAACTCATTTATAAAAACAAAACGATCGTTGATGCCAATGGCTTTGCGCAAATCTTTTACCGGCGTTTCTTTTAATACTTCTACCAGCTCGGTTTTCCCCTGCTTCAATTTATCATTCAAAGATTCTTCACTGCCTGCTTTTTCATTTACTTCTTTTGATTGATGTGAGAGTGTAGGTATTTCATTCAAAGGATCAAATACCATATCCAGCTGTCCGTTTTTTTGTACAAGCGATAAATTTCCTTTATCCACCAAAACGGTTTCTTTTACTTCTTTGGTTTCCTTTACTTCTTTTCTTTCTTTTACCGGTTCCGTTGTTGTTACTTCGGGCATAAGGGCCGCAGGCCTGGGTGCATATTTTTCGTATCCGGCTGCCATGCCCAACGATTGTGCAATGGGCAACACCACCGCCACTTTTGCTGTACCTAAAGTATGCTGACCGATTGATTGTAATTTTGATAGTTCAAACTGTATTAACTGAACAGTGCCGAGCAACTGTGCCGTATCGGCTTTTTGACGATATTGTTCATTTAACTGCTGAATGAGTGCTTCAATTCTTTCCATTCCTGTATTTTTGAACGGTTGAGAAATTAATTACCGGCAATACCCATTTGCCATTGCCTTAAAATTACAAACTGTTTGCCAATATTGACCGAATCATTTTATAAACGAAACCTTAACAATGTTTATTGAACCCAACAACAGCGGCGAGCGCCGCGGAAGTATTGAAGTTATTTGCGGCTCTATGTTTAGCGGAAAAACAGAAGAACTGATTCGCCGGCTAAAGCGAGTAAAAATTGCAAACCAGAGAGTTGAAATTTTTAAACCGGCTATTGATGTGAGGTATGATGAAGTGAAGATTGTATCTCACGATGCTACGGCCATTCATTCTACGCCGGTCGACCATTCCAAAAAAATACTGGAACTGGCAAAAGATGTAGAAGTAGTGGGCATAGATGAAGCACAGTTTTTTGATGAAGCTATTGCCGATGTTTGTGATACACTTGCTTTTCGTGGCATCAGAGTAATTGTAGCCGGGCTTGACATGGATTACCTTGGCAATCCATTTGGGCAAATGCCTGCACTGCTGGCCAAGGCAGATTATATAACCAAGCTGCATGCTATATGCCAACAATGTGGCAGTATGGCAAATTACTCTTACCGCAAAGTGGCAACAGATGGGCAGGTATTACTAGGCGCCACAGATACTTATGAGCCACGCTGCAGAAAATGTTATGATGCGAAATAAATATTGCGAAACAAAGTGTAGTCGCACAATAGAAAATAATATTTAAATTCTTTGCAATAAAAAAATCCCGACGACTTGTAGCTGTCGGGATTTTTGGTAAAGGGCGTTCGTTTATCTAAATCCAATTAAATCATTTATTGTACTACAAAGGATTTGGCAAGCCTTACACCATCACCCAGCACTTGCAGGTTATAAACACCCGGTGCCAATGAAGATGGCAATTGTATCACTTCGGTAGTTACACCGCCGGAAAGGTTTAATAAACGGGTGTACACCTGTTGGCCTTGCAAATTAGTAATACATAAATTATAAACTGCTTTGCTCAGTGCAGGCAATTGCAAACTCAATTGTCCACCTTTTACAGGGTTAGGATAAATTACAAGATCCAAATTGGAAGCGTTGCGATTTACTTTTACAATATTGCTGTAAAGAATTTTACCGTTTGCTTCTACTGAGCGTATGCGATAGAAATTAACACCGGGCAATGGACTTGCATCCATCACTACATAATCTGCACGGCTGCCATCATTTTTCAATGCTGTTTGAACAGTTATGTCGCTAAAGCCACTACCGTTTGCCGATCTTTCAATATGGTAATTCAAAACGCCTGATTCAGTAAGATTGCTCCATTCAATTTTATTGGTACTACCCAACTGATATGCTTTGATGCCTGATAATGCTACAGGCAGATAAACAGGATCGTTGGAAATTCCAAATGGAGAGAAACTGCCAAAGCCATTACCTGTGGCTACAGTACCTGTAACCGAGCCACTGTTGTTATCAACACCGCCACCGGAACAATGTATAACCTGAGCAGTAGAAGGGTTATAAGAACCTCCTGTAGTAGCGCCGGTATAATCCAAAGACAAAGTACAATTAGAGCCGCCGATTACCGCTTCTGAAATATCCCAGGTAGCATTTACACTATAACCTGCAATAACACATGATGGTGATGCGGAAGCAACTTTCACTGAGAAATTATCAACGGTACCTGCGTTATTAATGGTGGCAGGATGATATAAAGCACCGGAAGGCCCAACGGGGAATAACACATTGGTGGCACCTACGTTATTAATAGTTAATGTACCAGAACCATCAGTAACGACATAAGCAGTAGCAGAACCGCCCATTACTTCATCAGTAGTAAGATTGTTGTTGCCCAATGTAAAGGTACCGTTGAGCAATTCCACTCTGTCCGTTGCTGTGATATTTCCACCGGCTGTTGAGTTTCCTTTTACAACTAAACGGGTATAAGTACCTGCAGCAACTGTGCTGCCTGCCTGAGCCAATCTGCTGCTGCTGTTTCTTAAATCAATATTTGCAACGGGCACCAGCGAAAAGTCGGCACTGTTATTATTGGTATCGTCACTTTCATTTCTTTTTAAACCTGAATTTGCGGGACTGTTTGGCGTAACGGCTGCAGTGCCTTCATAAAGTGTTCCGCCTGATAAAGAACCATATCCTAATGCATCAATAACTGCACCGGTAGAAATAACCTGAAGGGCGAATTGACCGGAACCGGCTGCAAATCCTCCACCAATTACATTATCGGCTGCTAAAGAGTTTGTTAATCCAACTGTTACAGTTGCATTTGTGGATAACAACCAATATCCATAAGGTGGAATAATCCCTGATAATGTCCCAAGGGTACTACCTCCACTACCAGAAGCAGATTGATAAAAAATTCTCATTAGAGAAAGATCAAATGATTTATTTGTTTTATTAACCAGTTCAATATATTCATCACTTGCTCCACTGTATGCCGGGTTAAACTGATTAATTACAATCTCACCTGCAGCAGGTACTACTTCAAAAGTTTTTACACCACCTGCAGCCATTGGGTCGGTACCACTTAATGTAGCAGTGGCAAAACTAATATTGCTGAATGGGGTTGATGCAATATTGATAGTATTGCCGGAAGTAGCAGCGGCATCAACATCTACAGTTACCCAAAAATATCCTGTAGCTCCCGGATTAATTTGCTGTGTTAATCCACTAAAGGTAACCGGTGAGCCTGAAGCAACTATTGCTTGAGAAGTTCCGATTTGTGTAGCAGAGCCAAATGAACCGGAACTATTGTACCACAGTTTAAAACTATTGGCTGCCAAATCGCTGACAACATAAGTACCTGCTGTATTTACAGTAAATGAATTTAAGACTGCAACATTTGCCGTAACCGCAGCATTCCATTGATATAAGAATACATTGTTTGCACCATTGGCAACATTGGATGCCGACGGTCCTGTTTGCGTAATGGTTACTAAAGGAGTAACGGCAGCAATTGTCTGATTGTTACCTGCTGCAACGGGGTCAGTACCGGTTTTAGTGCCCGATACAAAAATAATATCACTAAAAGGTGTAGCTGCAATGCTTACTGTGTTTCCTGCTGTTCCATTATAAGCCACATCGGCTGTTACCAACAGATAACGAGTGCTGCCATTATTAATTAGTTCACTCAAACCGCTAAATGTAATTGTANNAACAATTGCCTGTGCAGTGCCCAGTTGTGTAGCACCACTCAGACTATTGCTGCTATTGATCCACAGTTTAAAACTATTCGGCTGAAGATCGGACACCTGATAAGTACCGCCGGTAGTAAAGGTTGCACTGCTGAGAGTAGCGTTGTTTACCGTAACATTAAGTTGCACGCCATATAAGACATTGTTAGTACTGTTCTGATTGATATTGCCTGCCGCTGGAGATGCAGCAGAAATTGCAATAGAAGGTACCAATGCCGCAAAGGTTTTTACGCCTGCTGCAGGTACCGGATCGGTACCGGTTTTATTTACGGTGCCCAAAAAAGAAATATCACTAAAGGCTGTGGTACCTATGTTGATGGTATTGCCCGGGGTGGCACTGCCCGAAATATCGGCCGTCACAAATACATAGCCCGTTGTACCATTGTTTATGGTTTGCGTGGTAAATGAAGGAAAAACCTGTGTGCCTGCACCCAGCCCCGTTGTTTTGGTACTTAAGGTAGCATCGCCACCGTCCAATACATTATCGGCAGAATAACGAACTTTTAGATTTACCAGATCGGATGCGCTATAGGTGCCGGCCGTAGTTACAGTTAATCCATTGAGTGTGGCATTGGCACTGGTAACTGCCAGATCATAACGTTGTAACACAACATCAGTTGCTCCCTGGTTTTCGGTAGAAGCTCCGATGCCACCGGCGGAAATGGTTACGTCGGCAGGTGTATTCAAAATACCAACTACTTGAAAATCGTCTATCCTGAAGTTGTTGCTACTATTATTATTTGTTACAATTTGAAATCGTATTCTAAGATTTGAAGCACCCTCTGCGGCAGAAGGCAAATTAATTGTATAAGCCGACCATGATGTTCCAAGACTTACAGTGCCTGCACTTGTATAGCTTGACCCATCAGTAGAATATTGAATGTCTAGATTAGGTACTGTACCAGATTTTACACCACCAAATCTAACTTGAATATTTATATAACCAGAAGTTGATAAAGAATTATCATAAGTTAAGGACTTGGTTATACTTACTCCTGATAAATTTGTAAAAACATTTGCGCCACCAGATGCACTGAAAGAAGGATTTGTCCAAGAATATCCAGAACTAGATCCAGTAGTTCTAAGTTCCCAGTTACTTGATCCAGTTGAAACCGCAACCCATCCTGTTCTATTTATTGGATTTTGTGCTACAGTTCCAAAATTATCACTTGTTAAAATGGTTTGCCCCATGCTGAAAATTGAGGCCATCACCAACACCATCAATAAGTAAACTTTTTTCATACAATTAAATTTTAATTAATAAACAGTAATGTGAAAAATCAGGGAGGAAAGGCTATTCCAAATATTGTTTTTTTTAATAAATAAAAGCATGACGGGGTGTGGTATTTATCCACATTTATAAAAAATTGATTGAGGTCTGTTTGCTATTTCAGGCAAAGGAAAACCAATTAGCAATAAAAGAAAATGAGAGATAGAAAATTAATGAGAAATTAATCTGGCCGTTTACTTATTTTTTCTTTTCCTTAATTTTCATATCGGGGAATAAAGCCGCAATCAGCATAATGAGTGAGGCAAGCGCCATCAGGTAAATGCCTAATTGTTTTGCAGGACAATCGCCACCCTGGCAGGCAGGTATAATAAAGAAATTGCGAATAGCCCAGGCAATGTTTACTGCCGATAATGCAAGATTCAAACGCTTGGCCCAAATTCGCTGCACCAATACACATACGATATAAAAAGCGGTTAAGATAAAATGCAGGTATGCAGGTTTCCCAAAATTGGTGCCCTGTGTATTGATTCCGGTGATGGTCAGGTTACGGTCTTCAATGGTTACCCAAGGTAAAAATGCCGCAACGATCAGCAATAAAGCCGCCGCCAGTCCTATCCATTTGGTATATCGCATGGGGCGCAAGATAAGGAATATGGTGGTGGGGTGGTGGGGTGGTTTGTTGGTTAGGTGATTGGTAGATTAGTTGAAAGGTTGAATAGTAGGTGAATGATAGTTGAATGGGTGATTGGGTGATTGGGTGATTTTAATTGTAATAAAAAATTAGTTTCAGATTGAACTGTATTTATTGAAATGGTTTCAAATGAAACTGTGAAAATTTGGCATAAAAAAAATTCCGACGATTGCCGGAATTTTCTTTCAGCAGAAAATAATATTTACTGCAATTATAATTTGAAGCCTACTGATAAGCTAAGTACCCGATGTTTGTTTTTGTCATCGGCACTGCTGTTGCTTCCTGATTGTAATTTTGCAAGGCCAAATCCATAGCCAATAGAAATAACGGTTTGTTTAAACTCCACTCCTGCCAGTGCGTTTACGCCATAGTCAAATCTTCTCATAATGCCATACCCTGAGCCTTCTTCATAGTCCAATGTGGTAGGGTCATCATCCGACCACTTGATATTTTCTTCTGATTTAAAGGCAACGCCCAGAAATTTTCCTTCGGTTTTGTTTTTGCCGGCGATACCTACTGCGATGTAAGGGCCCACGCCACCAAAAATATTTACTGTTTTGCCGGGAGATTTAAATACAAAATTGGCTGGCACTTCTACATACAACGGGCTGGATGTTGCCTGGAAATAAGTACTGCCGGATGGGTTGCCTGATGAAGTTTTTGAGCCTTTGCCAGTTATCAAAATTCCGGGTTGGAAATAGATTGAGGGTGCAATTTTTACATCGCCGTTGAAGCCTACGTGAAAACTGGTGAGCATTTTGTTTTTGTCCACATCGCCGTCGTTGGTTATGGTAATGTTTGCAAAATTGAGCCCTGCCTTGATGGTTTGGGCATTAGCACTTAATGCAGCTACTGAGAGCAATGCGAATAATGATGTTTTTAATTTCATAATAGTACGATTTGCAGCCCATTTGTCAAATGTTGTGCCAGAAGCTTCAATAATTTGGTTGCAAAAATTAATTTGAAGACTTCAGACGAAATGACACGAAAGGTTTTTCTGCCACGAAACTGTACGAATGGACTCGAATGATTTTTTGCCACGAAAACACACGAATGGACACGAAATATTTCTAGCCACGAATGGGCACGAAATATTTCTAACTACTAATGCACACGAATGGGCACGAATAAATATAAAAAAGCCCTTCTTACAAGAGAAAGGCTATTAATATTATTCTTGATTCTGTTAATTATATAATTCTTCTTTCAACGCTTTGACTCTCTCGTCTTCCAGATATTCATCAAAGGTCATTAAACGATCAATGATTCCTTTCGGTGTCAACTCTATTACACGATTGGCTACGGTTTGCATAAATGTATGGTCGTGGCTGGTGAGGATTACAATTCCTTTGTAAGCTGTACACTGCTCATTGAAGCTTTGAATACTTTCAAGATCTAAATGGTTTGTAGGCTGATCCAGCAATATCACATTGGGGCTTTGCAGCATCATCCTGCTGAGCATACATCGCACTTTTTCGCCACCGCTCAGTACGTTGGTTTTTTTCATTACATCATCACCGCTAAAAAGCATTTTGCCAAGAAAACCTCTTAGAAATGGCTCATCCACATCTTTTACATGATCGGGTACGTATTGGCGCAGCCAGTCCATCAGGTTTATGTCTTGTCCAAAATATTCTGCATTCTCCTGTGGCAGATAAGCATGCGTAACGGTGCTTCCCCATTCGTAAGAACCACTGTCGGCCATGGTTTCTGCCGTAATGATATTGAAGAAACTGGTAACCGCCAATGGGTCGCGGCTCAGCAATGCAATTTTATCTCCTTTGTTTATAGTAAATGTAACATCGGCAAACAATACACGACCGTCCACCGTTTTTTTCAATTTCTCTACATTGAGTATCTGATTGCCCACTTCTCGCAACTGCTGAAAAATAATGCCGGGATATTTACGATAGCTGGGTTCTATTTCTTCAATGGTCAGCTTTTCCAGCGCTTTCTTTCTTGATGTAGCCTGCTTACTTTTACTTGCATTGGCGCTAAAGCGTGCAATGAAGTCAATCAACGCCTGTCTTTTTTCTTCTGTCTTTTTATTCTTATCATTCACCTGGCGGGCCATCAATTGTGATGACTCGTACCAGAATGTATAGTTACCGGTAAATATTTTAATTTTCTGCCTGTCCACATCGGCTACATGGGTACACACGGCATCTAAGAAGTGACGGTCGTGGCTTACTACCAATACAATATTTTGATAATCGGCCAGAAAATTTTCTAACCAACTTATGGTTTCTATATCCAAACCATTGGTAGGCTCATCAAGCAATAAAATATCAGGATTGCCAAATAATGCCTGTGCCAGCAGCACCCTTACTTTTAATGTAGCCGGAATATCTTTCATCAATGATTGATGATAAGCTTCCGCAACGCCCAATTCGCTTATTAATGTAGCCGCATCACTATCGGCAGTATAGCCGCCCATTTCGCCAAACTCACCTTCCAGTTCTCCGGCTCTTATTCCATCTTCTTCGGTAAAATCGGCAAGTGCATAAATGCTTTCCCGCTCCTTCGCCACCTGCCAAAGTTTGGTGTGGCCCATCATCACGGTGTTTAATACAGTTTCTTCGTCAAACTGAAACTGGTTTTGTTTTAAAACAGCCATCCGTTCGCCGGGTGTGATTTCAACACTGCCTTTGTTGGGTTCTATTTTGCCACTCAGTATTTTTAAGAAAGTACTTTTTCCTGCACCATTGGCTCCTATAATACCATAACAATTCCCTTTGGTAAAATTCAGGTTTACTTCTTCAAAAAGAACCCTTTTCCCATAGGCAAGTTTCAAATCTCTTACACTGATCATGATTGATTTTTTTGAGGGTGCAAAGGTAAGCAGAAATGATGGAAGGGGGAAAGGTGGAGAGTTGGTTGATTGGTTGATTTTATTAAACAAAAAAAACCGCTCTGCATTGGTTGCAGAACGGTTTTTATTATTTAGGTATTAATACCCGATTAGTGTTTGATAATGATACCATCGCCACGACTGATGAAGCCGTTTTCGCTGTTGTACATATACAGATAATAAGTGCCCTGAGCTACTGAAGTAAGATCCATTGGGATTACACTACCATAAGTCAAGCCAGAATAGCTATATGTTCTGTATAGTCTGCCATCGGCACCATATACTTTTACGCCTAATGTAGTATAAAGGTCAGTGTTCAGCTTCAAACTGAAATTACCATTATTTGGATTAGGCATAATTAATACAGCATGCTTCTGATTCAGTTTTCTGTGTCTGTCGGCACACTCATATACCTGAACCTGAGAGCTGGCTGCTTTGGTACAACCAGCATTGGTTGCTGTATAAGTAACAGTATGGTTGCCTATTCCGGCTGCTGATGGAGTAAATAATCCACCTGCTGTAACACCTGTGCCCGACCAAACGCCACCGCCATAAGATGCAGAAAGATTGAATGCTGCATCGGATACACAAACTGGTTTTGGTAAAGCATTTAAAGAAATAACAGGATAAGTATTCACTGTAAATATTGCTGCATTGGTAAACGTAGTACCGCAACCTGCAGTAACTGCGCAACGATATCTGTAACCGTTTTGAATAGCAGGAACATTATTTTGTACTAATGTACTGTTATTAGTAGGTGTAAGCGAAGAAGTAGGGAATACCAGGTTGAACCAGGTAGCACCACCATTGGTACTTGCCTGCCATTGATATGTAAGTGCACCCACAGAAGTAGTGGCGTTTACAGATAATGTTACATTGCTTCCTTCGCAGAAGGTCTGACTTACAGGCTGTGCCGTAATTACAGGATAAGAATTAACTGTAAGTAATGCAGAAGCTGTAATACCCGGCGTACATGGAGGACTTGAGATATTACATCTGTACCTGTTTTGATTGAAGGTTGGCGGTGTATTAATTAATGTAAGTGTAGGTGTACCTGCACCGGAATAATTAGCACCGTTGGAAACATTATTCCAGGTAGCGCCACCATCAGTGCTTACTTCCCACTGATAGTTGNNGATAGTTGAGACCACTGCCGCTCGCTGCTGCACTAAAGCTGGTGCCTGTGCCTTCGCAAATGGTTTGGTTAGCAGGATTGCTGGTTACAGTTACTGAAGAGTTTACGGTAAGTGTAGCAGATGCAGAAGTAGCCGCTGGAGTACAAGCGCCTGAAACCACACAACGGAATCTGTGACTGTTTTGACCAATTACAGTTGATGCAATGGAATAAGTAGCACTGGTAGCACCAGCAATTGGATTCCATGTGGTACCACCATCTGTACTTAATTCCCATTGATAACCTAAAGAAGAGCCGGTAGCTGTAACTGTGAAAGAAGCTGCACTTCCAGAGCATACTGCAAGGTTTGCAGGCTGACCGGTAACTGCAGGGGCAGTATTTACAGTAAGCACGGCAGCATTAGAATTGGTAACGCCGCACTGGCCGGTAACCAAGCAACGGAATTGCCAGTTGTTGTGAGCTGCTGTTGGGCTTGGGAAATTATAACTACTACCAATAGCACCAGCAATAATATTCCATGTAGTACCACCATTGGTACTGTACTCCCATTGATAAGAAAGAGCACCACTGGCAGTAACGCTGAAGTTAACCGCTGTTCCCACACAAGTTGTTTGGCTCGCTGGATGAACAGAAATAGAAGGGCCGCTACCAGGATTTACAGTGAAGCTCACGTTAGCTGTTTGAGTAACAGCCGGAGCCGGGCCTGTTCCTTGTATCACTACTGTATAAGTGCCCGGAGCCAAAGATCCTGTTCCATTTAATGAAACTGTAGCACTACCATTAGCAGTAAATGAACTTGGAGAAACAGAAACAGTAGTTCCTGTAGGTGCTCCTGAAAGGTAAGAAACTGTAACCGGGCCAGTATAACCTCCGGAGAAGTTAACCGGCAAAGTAGCTGTAATAGGTCCGGCTGCAGGGCAAGCAGCAGAGCCTGAAGTTGGAGCACCGAAAGTAAATCCTACCAATGGAACAGTAACTGAGATAGGTGCATTATTAATATCAAAGAAGATATTACCAATAGCTTCCACTTTAATACGTCCTTGAGTAGTTACAGTACCAGGTACCGTAAATGTTTCACTACCATCATTTGCAGTACTTGCTATCAAAGTAGTAAAAGTAATACCGTTATCTGTCGACCATGAAATCTTCACATTGGCAACACTAATAGGTGCATTTGTTGTATTACCAACAGACCAAGTAACAGTTTGCGTAGATCCGGCAGGATAACTAACCGCAGTGTTTTGAGATGTAACTAAAAACGCAGAATAATTTGATGCATCAACTGTAACAGTCATATCTGCGAAATTCGTTTGTCCAACTTCACCGGTACCGCTATTGTAAGGACGATTGTCTCTTGCAGTTAATCTGAAATTTAAAGTCCTACTTACAGTACTGAGGGCTTCAATATTTGCACCTGCATCACCGCCAGGTAATGGGCCAGTTATTGAATTACCGGCAAGAATAGTTGCTAAACGAGGCATTAACCTTGTTGGGCTGGTCGTTGCAGGAAAGGTCAGCCAATTCGGCCCCGTAGGTTTATTTTGTCTTGCAACACTATTTGCACCTGTTTGCCCGGCACCGTCATCATTCTGCTCCCAGCAATAAGTAAGTACATCACCGGCATCAGCATCAGTAGCAGAGCCGGTAAGAGCAAAAGGTGTGTTAGGCGGAATGGTATAGTTTGTCAATGCTGCTACC
>JRYE01003517.1_pt1 | contig 21150 bp, 18 predicted proteins | sample 235321 | NCBI WGS metagenome assembly JRYE01 (sample SAMN03074214, study PRJNA261473) | activated sludge metagenome | biome: Common Effluent Treatment Plant; feature: Wastewater; material: Activated sludge; isolation source: activated biomass in a lab-scale reactor treating industrial wastewater at... | reverse complement strand
TCTGGATCCCGGCCTCCGCCGGGATGACGTCTCCTTTCTGGTGCGCCGTCTGTCCGACCTCTGCGTCACACCGGCGAAGGCCGGTGCCCAGACACGCAAGGAGGATCGCACTTCGCTTTCACTCACGCAGAGGCGGGTCGCGTCGTGACACAAGAAGATACCATCGCTTGCGAGGTGGCTGTGCTCGGGGCCGGGCCCGGCGGATACTCGGCCGCGTTCCGCGCCGCCGACCTTGGCCTCAAGACGGTGCTGATCGAGCGCGATCCCACGCTCGGCGGCGTGTGTCTCAATGTCGGATGCATTCCCTCGAAAGCGCTGCTCCACGTCGCGTCGCTCATCACCGAGGCGGCCGCGCTCGGCGACCATGGCATCGACTTCGGAGCGCCGCGCATCGATCTCGACAAGCTGCGCGCGTACAAGGACGCCGTCGTCGGCAAGCTCACGACCGGGCTCTCGGCGATGGCGAAAATGCGCAAGGTCACGGTCGTCCAGGGCACGGGTGCGTTCCGCGACCCCAACCGGATCGAGGTCGCGCTGGCCCAAGGCGGGACGGCAACCGTGCAGTTCGAAAAGGCGATCATCGCCGCAGGATCGGAGGCCATCGCGCTGCCGTTCCTGCCGGACGATCCGCGCATCGTCTCCTCCACCGGCGCGCTCGCGCTGCCGTCGATCCCCAAACGCATGCTGGTCATCGGCGGCGGCATCATCGGCCTCGAGATGGCGACCGTGTACGCCGCGCTCGGCAGCCGGATCGATGTGGTCGAGATGCTGGACGGCCTCATGCCGGGTGCCGACCGCGACCTCGTGCGCGTCTGGCAGAAACACAACGAGGGCCGCTTCAACCGCATCCTGCTCAAGACCAAAACGGTCGGCGCCAACGCCAAGCGCGACGGCATCCATGTACGCTTCGACGGCGAAGGGGCGCCGGACGGAGCCCAGCCCTACGATCTCGTGCTGGTGGCGGTGGGCCGCAGCCCGAACGGGCACCGCATCGGCGCCCTCAACGCGGGCGTAGCCGTCGACGGCAAGGGCTTCGTTCCCGTCGACAGACAAATGCGCACCAACGTGCCCCACATCTTCGCCATCGGCGATCTCTCTCAGCCGCCGATGCTGGCGCACAAAGCCGTGCACGAAGGGCATGTCGCGGCCGAAGCGGCGGCGGGCAAGAGATCGTTCTTCGACGCGCGCGCGATCCCATCAGTTGCCTATACGGATCCCGAGATCGCCTGGGCCGGGCGCACGGAGGACGAGCTTACGGCGGAGGGCGCCGCGTTCGAGAAGGCGGTCTTTCCGTGGACGGCCTCGGGGCGCGCCCTCGCCATGGGGCGCGAGGAAGGCTTCACGAAACTGCTGTTCGACAAGGAGAGCCGGCGCGTCATCGGCGGCGGCATCGNNCCGCCGGCCAAGCGGCCGCGGCCCTGACGCGCTTCCCGTGCGGGACGGGCCGCAAAGAAACGCGGGAAGCGATCGCTCGCTCCCCGCGAATGGTTCGAATTCTCGGCTTCCTCACTTACCCTTCTGGGCATCCGAGTAGTACTTGAACTCGGGGGCGCTATCGAGCGACTCCTTGGAGCTGGCGATCGTCACGCGCATGGTGCCGTCCGCATCGCGGTTGAGCTGCAGATCGCTGAAGGACACCGCAACCAGCTTCTCACCCATGCCGAGGAAGCCGCCGACGCCGATCACGGCGTTCGAGATCTTTCCGTCGGGGGCGAGGATGAGATCGTTGATGTCGCCGACCTTCTCATTGGCCCTGTTGTAGACGGCCATGCCGATCAGCTTGCTCGAGCGCCACTCGTCGGCGGCCTGGTTCGACGCGAAGGTGCCGCCCGTGCTCGGCGTCAACGCGCTGCGATCGCCCGGAGCCGGAGTGACGGAAGGCGCCGGATCCGTCACCGACGGCGAAGGCATTGGCGTTGGCGTTGGCACCGGTGTGGTATCGGGCATCTTCTCCGCCGGTGCCGACGGAGAAGAAGGCGACGGGGCGGGCGGCGGCGTCTGAGCGAATGCGGCCGCCGCGCCGACGGCGAGGGCCGCCGGCATGCAGATCGCAGACAGCAACTTGGATTTCATCTGATTATCTCCTTTGAGCATATCGAGGTTCGTGCCGCACCGGCCTCGGCGATATCGCGTCGGCCGTATATCCCGTGCGTCGCGCTCAAATTCAGCGCGTCCGGCGGGCCCTGGCCTGCCTGCCGGTCAAACGTCGCATTGCCCGGAATGTTCCCCGGCCCTCAGGGTGCGCGCGTCTCTCCGTCGGACGCGGCGGTGGAAGCTGGCGCTGGCGCGGCGACNNGATCCGTAGGCCGGGAACACATGCAGCTCGGCTTCGCCTCCACCCGCCTGCCAAGCGGCGGCGAGCGCGCGGGCGAGGTCGGGTCGAAAGTAGCTGTCGTTGGCCGCATAGAGCCAGAGCGTCGGCGCGCGGGCCGTCCGGCCGAAGGCGCCCGCCGCCTCGATCAGGCGCTTCTCGCCGCACACGCTGTCCGTGCGCTCGCCGAACGGACGTGCGCCGCGGCCGCCCGCGATGTTGATCACGGCGCGCACATTGCCGGAATTGCGCGAGGCGAGCGCGAGCGAGGCCCAGCCGCCGGACGAGATGCCGACGACGATCGCCTCACCCGGCATTACGAACGGTTGCGCCGACATGAAGTCCACTGCGCCCTGGATGTCGTCGGCGGCCGCGAGACCCGAACGAATGTGATCGGGGTCGGCGCAGGTTCCGATCGATTCCGCCATCGGGCCACCGGTCGCGCCGTGTCCGCGGCGCTGCGGCAGCACAACGACATAGCCGTGCTCGACGAACCAGCGCGAGAGCCAATAGTAGACCGGCATGGCGACGGCGAGACGCGTCGCATCCGAGGTGCCGTGGTTGATGACCACCAGAGGACGGCGGTCCCTGCCGCTTTCGCTGCTGGCGGCGCCGGCCGGGCGAAACACGGTCGCGCGCAAGGGAAAGCCGTGATCGGCGCTCGGAAGGATCCAAAGTTGCTCGCGCAGGCGCGGGCCTTCCGGACCGAAGGGGCCATAAGCGGCGGCTTCTTGCGAGACCCCGGCCGGCGCCGCCGTGGCGACGAGCGGCAGGACCACCGCGAAAGCCGCGGCGGCGGCGAGGACACTCCATCGCGCAAGCCGCACGCTGAACCGCGCCGACCCGGCGCTTGCGCCGCCCATCGATCCGATCATCGACACCTGCCCCCGTCCCTGCATGTCCCTTCCCCAGTCCCGCGCATCCACGACCCCGAAGCCCTGACGTCAATCCCGTTTTCGGCTGCACCTTCGTCTCCCGGCCTGGCGCAGCCGCCATATTCCCGATTGTCTTGCGGGCCACGATGGTCATTATGGCCTTGGCGGCCTCACCTGGACCGTGCGCGACAAACGTGATGGAAACGCGGCATCATAAGGATGGCCGGCGCGCGGCGGAGCCCAGGCCGGACGCATCGAGGAGACCTCATCAACGGGGACACGTCGCCGCTTGACACTGCCTCTCCATTCTCTCGAGCAGATCCCCATGGCCGCTGAACAGCGTGCTGCTCAACCTCTTGATTTCGCCATCATCGGCAATGGCCGGGTCGCGGCGCTGCTGGACCGGTCCGCGCGCATCGTCTGGTGGTGCTTTCCCCGCTTCGACGGCGATCCCGTGTTCTCGCGCCTCCTGGCCGGGGACGAGGAGAAGGGCTTCACCGACATCGTCGTCGAAGGCGCCGTGCGGTCGCACTCGGGCTACATGCGCAACACGGCGATCGTCGAGACGACGATCGAGGACGAGCAGGGCAACGGCGTGCGCATCATCGACTTCGCGCCGCGCTATCCGCGCTTCGAGCGCATGCTGCATCCGGCGCAGATCATCCGCCGCCTCGAGCCGATCGGCCTGCCGCGCCTCAAGATCCGCGTGCGTCCAACCTTCAATTACGGAGAGCCGAGGTCCGCGCAGGTGGTGGGATCGAACCACATCCGTTTCAGCGGCGGCGACATCACTCTGCGGCTCACGACCGACGCGCCGCTCTCCTACATCATGCACGAGACGCCGTTCGCGCTGTCGCGGCCGATCACGCTCGTCTTCGGCCCGGACGAGTCGCTCGAGGCGGCGGCGGACACGGTCTCGCGCGAGGCGCTCGAACGCACGCGCGACTACTGGATGAGCTGGGTCCGCGGGCTCGCCATTCCGCTCGACTGGCAGACCGATGTCATCCGTGCGGCGATCACGCTGCAGCTCTGCACTTTCGACGAGACGGGTGCCATCGTCGCAGCGCATACGACCTCCATCCCCGAGGCACCCGGCACGCAGCGCACCTGGGACTACCGCTACTGCTGGCTGCGGGACGCCTACTTCGTCATCATGGCGCTCAACCGCCTCGGCGCGACGCAGACGATGGAAGCCTATCTCGACTACATCACGACGGTGGTGTTCGGCGCCAAGGGCGGACTGAAGCCGGTCTACGGCATCGTGCACGACCAGCCGCTCGTCGAGAGCATCGCCATGCACCTGCCCGGCTTTCACGGCATGGGACCGGTGCGGGTCGGCAACCAGGCGGCCGAGCAGCAGCAGCACGATTCCTACGGCAGCGTCATTCTCGGCGTGTCGCAGATGTTCATCGACCAGCGCCTGCCGCGGATGGGGGACGAGGCGTTGTTCCGGCGCCTCGAGATGCTCGGCTATCACGCGTTGCGCGTGGTGCAGGAGCCCGACGCGGGGCTCTGGGAGTACCGCGGGCGCAAGCGCATCCACACGCACTCCGCCACCATGTGCTGGGTCGCGCTCGACCGGCTGGCGCGGATCGCGCAGATCCTCGGGCTTGCCGAGGACGCTCATCAGTGGCGGCAGAACGCGGACCGGCTGCGCAGGGAGATCCTGACCAGGGCCTGGAGCGAGAAGGCGGGCGCCTTCGCCGGTGCGCTCGACCAGCACGACCTCGACGCGTGCGTGCTGCTTCTGCCCGAGCTCGGCCTCGTCTCAGCCCGGGATCCGCGCTTCGTCAGGACGCTCGACGTGGTGGGGCGCGAGCTCACCCGCAACGGTTTCATGCTGCGCTATACGAACGACGACTTCGGCGCGGCGGAGACCTCGTTCCTCGCGTGCCAGTTCTGGTACATCGATGCCCTGACGGCGGCGGAGCAGGTTTCGCAGGGGCGGGAGATGCTGAGCGACCTGCTCTCCCGGCGCAACGCGTTCGGCATCCTGTCGGAGGACATCCACCCGACCACGGGCCAGCTTTGGGGAAACCTGCCGCAGACCTATTCCATGGCCGGGATCGTCAACTCCTGCATGAACCTTTCGCGCGCCTGGGCGGAGGCTTGGCCGCACGCGCCGGCACCGGAACCGGGGGTCACTTCAAACGTTTGATCCCCGGGTGTTATTTCCTGCGCGTGGCGTGGCGGTGCCGCCGCACCGCCGGCTTCGCGTTTCATGCGGACTGCGGAGGTCGCTTGAGACGTATCGTTGTCGTATCCAACCGCGTGATGGACCTGCGCAGGGCGGCGCAGGCCGGCGGCGTCGCCGTGGCCATCGCGGATCTGTTCCGCGCCCGCAAGGGGCTCTGGTTTGGCTGGAACGGAAAGATCGTCGATGACGCACACGCGAGCGAAGCTCCCGGGATCAAGGTCGCCCGATCCTCGGGCGGCAGCGCGCTCGCCACGCTGGCGCTGACCTCGGACGAGCATCGCGACTACTACCTCGGCTACTCGAACTCCGTCCTCTGGCCCGTCTTCCACAACCGGCTCGACCTCGCCCGCTTCGATGCCGGCTTCTATCCGCGCTACATGGGCGTCAACGAACGGTTCGCGCGGGCGCTCTCGACGCTCATCCAGCCGGACGACATCGTCTGGATCCACGATTACCACCTGATCCCGCTCGGGGCACTGCTCCGGCGCGCTGGCGTCGCGAACCCGATCGGGTTCTATCTGCACATTCCGGTCCCCCCGTCGCAGACGTTTCTCGCCATCCCCGAGCATCAGGCGCTCGCGCGGGCGCTCACCGCCTACGATCTCGTGGGACTGCAGACGCAAGCGGATGTGGCGAACCTCATCCAGTTCCTCGAGGACAGCGTCTCGGGGCGCATCCTCCAGGACGGGCGCATCGCGGCCTTCGATCATCGGCTCGCAATCGAGAGCTTCCCCGTGGGCATCGACGCTGCGAGCTTCGCGAGCGCCTCCCCGCAGCGGTCGTCGGTGCAGTCCGTCGACGACGCGCAGCGCATCATCGGCGTCGACCGGCTCGACTACTCGAAGGGGTTGCCCCAGAAATTCCAGGCGTTCTGCCGCTTCCTCGAGAAGTACCCCAAGTACCGGCGCAACGTCGTGCTGACCCAGATCGCGCCGCCGACGCGGGAGAGCGTCGAAGCCTACACCGACATCCGCAAGCAGCTCGAAGCGCTGTCGGGCAAGATCAACGGCATGTTCGGGGAGCTCGACTGGGTGCCCATCCACTACATCTACCGCTCGACGCCGCGCGACCGACTGCGCGACATCTACCGCTCGTCCCGCATCGGGCTTTTCACGCCGCTCCGCGACGGCATGAACCTCGTGGCGAAGGAATACATCGCCTCGCAGGATCCGGCCGACCCGGGCGTGCCGATCCTATCCCGGTTCGCGGGAGCCGCCGAGCAACTCGTCGACGCCCTCATCGTCAATCCCTACAACATCGAGGAGACGGCGGATGCGATCAATGCAGCGCTGCTGATGGACAAGGGAGAGCGGATCGCACGCTACGAGCGCCTGATGTCCGTCATCCGCACCTACGACAGCGCCGCCTGGGCGGCCTCGTTCCTAGCGACGCTCGAGGCGGCCGCCGAGGAGCGCGCCCATGCCGTCGATCCGCTCACGCCGTCGATCCGGGCCTCCATGGCGAGGCTCGCGCGCACGCCGCTTGCGCCCGTGGGCCTCAAGCTCGGACCGTCGCGACGGAGCGCCGGCCATAGACGCGCGAGCCACCACGAATGAGCGCGGGCGGCACAGCGGACGGCGGCCCTTCCCGGCCGCAGCGAGGCCCGGCCCTCAAGGTGCTGACGGTGGGCGGCGCCATGATCGACACCATCGCCATCATCGCCAGCTCCGCCATCGAGCGCGTGGTGCTCGACAATGCGGCCGCCTCGTTCCTGCTGCTCGAGGAAGGGCGCAAGACGGAGGCGCTCGAGGTTTCGACCCATTGCGGCGGCGGGGCCGTCAACGCGGCGGTCTCGTTCGCGCGCCTCGGCCTCGACTGCTCCGTGCTGATCAAGCTCGGCCAGGACCGGCGCGCCGAGCAGATTCTCGCCTGTCTCGACGCGGAGGGCATTTCACACCGCTGGGCGGTCCGCGATCCCAGCGAGCCGACCGGGGCCTCCGTGCTCATATCCTCCCACGAGCACAACGCGGCCGTGTTCACGTTCCGCGGGGCCAACACCCATCTCGCGCCGGCCGACTTGGCTCAAGGCGCCTTCGACGTCGATCTCGTGCATATCGCCAATCTCTCCAACGAGGCCGTGCGCTGCTTTCCCGTCATCATCGAGAAAGCCCGCGCCAGCGGCGCGCGCATCGCCGCCAATCCCGGCATCCGGCAACTCGCCGGGCACGGCGAGACGTTCCACGCCTTGCTGCCGCACATCGATATCCTGGCCCTCAATCGCCGCGAGGCGGACGAGGTCGTGTCTCTGCTCGATCCCGCCGACGGCGAAGCGGGAATCGATTTTCCCGGCAACCAAGCGCCCCCGCCGCTCGCCCGGCGCGGCCTCAAGTACCAGGGCCGGCACATGGGCGTCAGGGCCTTCTGTCGCGCCCTGGTGCGCCGCGGCGTCGGAACCGTGGTGCTCACGGACGGACGCGACGGCGCGTTCGCCGCGGTGGACGGCCGCCTCCTCTACTGCCCCGCGTGCGAAGCGCCCGTGGCCGGAACGGCCGGCGCGGGGGATGCCTTCGTCTCCACGTTTGCGGCCTATCAGGCGGAAGGCCGCGCACCCGATACGGCGCTCCAGGCGGCCTCGCTCAACGCGGCGGCGGTGCTCGGCTTCGTCGATACGCAGACGGGCCTCATGCGCCGTCCCGACGTCGACAAGCGCCTTTCCGGAAAGAATGGGATACCAAATGTGATCGCATGGCCGCTCTAAGGGTCGGACAGACAGGGAACCGGGGTTTACATGAGGCCCCCACTGCGTCACGTTCAAAGAGCAGGCGCGCGATCCCCGCGGGTTACGCTTCGCCCGATCGAGCAACCCCGAAACTTTGAGGCACGAAACGCGAGATGACTGCGGAGACAATACCGACGTTCAGGCCCCGCCTCAGCGCCTGCACCTCGGCCATTCTCGCCAATCCACGTGCGTGCGCTCTGTTTCTCGATGTGGACGGGACGCTTCTGGACCTTGCCGCCACGCCGAAGGGCGTCCGCGTTCCCGACGGGCTGATCTCCATCCTGCAGCGCCTGACGCTGGCTTTCGACGGCGCGGTGGCCGTCATCACCGGACGGCTCATCGCCGACATTGATCTTCTGCTCGCGCCGCTGCGGCTGCCGGCCTCCGGCGTTCACGGCGCAGAGATCCGCACGCATGCGGACCGCGAGATCGAGCGTGTGACGGCCGTGCTGCCGCCCGATGTCGTGCAGTCGATCAGAAAGCTCGCGCTCCGGTTTCCGGGCGTGCTGGCCGAGCCCAAGGGCGCCGGCATCGCCATCCATTACCGCCTGGCGCCGGACGCGGAGGCCGACATCCTGGCCGCGCTCGAAGCCTCGCTCGGCCGGCACGCCGGCGCTTTCGAGCTTCTCTCCGGCAAGTGCCTTTTCGAGGTCGTGCCGTCGGGGCTCTCCAAGGGCACGGCGCTCGCGGCTCTTGCGACGCTGCCGGCGTTCCGCGGCCGCATGCCGATCATGATCGGCGATGACGTCGGCGACGAGGCGGCGTTCGCGGCGGCGGAGGGGCTCAACGGGTTCGCGCTCCGCGTCGCCGGCGAATATTACGAGGAGGATCTCGCGGATTTCGCAGATCCCTCCTCGGTCGTGCGGTGGCTCGATCAGCTTGGACGGCGGCTCGCCCCGCCCGCGCGGCCCGTTTCCGGCGCGCACCCCCGACCGCGCACCTGATCGAAATAGGCCCGCGCCGATGTCTCGGGCGGGCCTTCTGCGGTCGCGTCTTGCGGCGATCCGTCAACGGCGATGGTGGTGGCGCCAATGACGGTGGCGATGATGGTGGCCGTAGCGCGGCCCAAGGTAGAGCGAGAAGCCGGGCCGATAGCCATAGTCATAATAGTCGTTTCGGTAATATCCCCCGTGGCACCAGCGGCGCCCGTACCGGCCGCGGTGGCAGTGGCGATATGGACGATAGTCGACCATCTGCAGTGTGCCGGTCGCATCGGGGCTCACGGCCTTGCCGAGCGCGCTGACCGGGGCCGCGTTGGCGCTTCCTCCAAACGCCAGCGCGGCAGCCGCCAGCGTGGCCGCGAGAAACGTCGCCTTCATTGTGCTCATCTGTGCACTCCAATCGATCGTGCGTGATCATGAGACTAACGTGGACAGCGAAACCGCGGTTCCCCGGTCGCGTGCCGGCCGGCATGCAAAAATCGACGGTGCGACACATCCGAAGCGCCGCCCCACATGCGTTGACGCTCGTCTGCGTGCGCTTTAGAAGGCTCGCATTTATCGGCTGCCGGCTTGCGCCGCCTGTGCTCAGCTCGTTCGTGCCCAGCGCCCGTTGATCCGGAAACGCAGACGAAAAGCAGGGGGAATTCGTTGAGGGGATCGTCTCTGGCTCAGGGCCTGGTGCTGGCCACGGCATTGGCTGGCGCGGACGTGCGTGCGGCCGAGGCCCCGGCGCACCCGAGCCCCGCGTTCCGGCTGCTCGAGCTCGGCGGGCAGAAGGCCCGCTGGGCCGGCCCCGACGCCGGGCGTCCTGTCACGATCCGCTACGCGTTCCTGACGGAGCCCGCGGAATTCCCGGGCGCGCACAATTGCGATGCCATGTTGCCACCCGATGCAGCCCTTCAACCGTCGGGCATCGATCTATCCGATTTCCGGAGTGAGGTGCGCGCGGCCTTCTCGACGTGGGAGGCCGCGGCCAACATCCGGTTCGTGGAGACGCCATCGGTTGCGGACGCCGGCATTCTGATCGGCGCCGATGCCAAGGCGCGTGGACGCGCGTTCACCAATGTCGCGCTCGCGGACGGGGCGGCCGGCGCGCGGGCCACGGGCGTCGGCGCGATCCGCCAATCGCTGATCTGCCTCAATCCGCNNTCTGCCGACCGCTCGCGCACGCCCGAGGCGGCGGCGCCGAACGATGCCGCATTATTCGGCCTCGGCGAGCCGGCGCGTCCGCAAGCGGCACACTGACCGGCGGCTTGCCGCGCCTATTTTCCGAGCGGCATGTTGAGCCGCAGCTTCCCCGACCAGGTGTCGGCGGCCGCGGCACCGCCCGTCTCGACGCCGCCGGTCGCCTGCAGGCTCATGCTGTCCTTCACGCCCACGGCGACGCCGGCCTCGGCCTTCCAATGCAGATCGGGATCCGTCATCGTGAGCCCGCGCGGCCCCAGGCGGTTCATGTCGTCGAACGACAGAATGCCTCCGGCTGCGAGATGCGGCTCCACATAGGTCGAGCTGTCGAGATCGAACCGGCGCTTCAATTCGGGCAGGACGTCGAGCCGGCCCGTGCCCGCGGGCGAAGCGTCCGGCAGCACGGCGCTCAAACGCTCCGGCGTATCCTCCACGTAGCTCAGGCCGACGCTCGGCGCGACCGTCCATCCGCCGATCTGGCGGGTGCCGCGAAGCGTGCCGCGGACCAGCTTGCGGTCGGCAGACGCGGTATCCAGCACGATGCCGTTGGGAAGGTTCTCGGCGGTTCCCCAGGCGGCCCGCCCGTCGAAGACGACGCCTTGGCCGAAGCGAACGCTCATGTAGGGCCCCGCCATCCAGCCGCTGGCGGAGAGGCTGCCGTTGGCGCGGGTCTCCTCGCCGGCCTGATCGAACTGCGCCAGGTATCCGAGCATGATGTCGGGTCCCAGCATGTATCTGGTGCCGAAGTACATGACGCTGAAGTTGCCGTCGTCGTGGCGCTGCTCCAGGTCGTAGCTCGTGTAGCGACCCTCGAACCAGAAATCGAGAATGCTCGGGTCGTGCTTCTGCCCGAGGTTCATGGCGGCGGCCAGCTCGGACAGGCTTACCGACGTCGTGACCTCGCGCGGCAACGCGCCGTCCGCCGTCGCGGGCGTGAGCGTATCGATCGCCTTTGCGGCGGTGGACGGGCGGTCGATGCGAATGCGGTCGGGCTCGCGCGAGGCCAGGAATGCCTTGCGCCGCTCGATGAGCGCCCGCTCCGCATCGGCCTTGGGGCTTGCGGCGCAGGTCACGCCGAGGACGGCGCCGGCGTTCTGGTCCGCGTCCAGGCGGAGGCCGTAGGAGGCCGCGCCCGGCGCAACGAAGAGCACGGCGGCGGCCCTCGCCCCGTGCGCGGGCGCCGCGATGCTCAGGGCGACGCCCCACAGCATCGCCTGCACGCATCGGGCGTGACCGGTTTGCGGCATCGTCCGCAGCCTCCTCGACACGTATTTTTGTTGCTGATCAACGCCGTCTATGGCGGCGAAAATGGACCAAAGCATGACCCGCCTGAGGCGCTGCGCGCAGAGCGGCAGGAGGCCCGTGCATACGAAAAAACGAAAAAAGCCGGCAGCATCGCTACCGGCTTGGCTTCACATCCGTGACGCCTGCTACTTCCTCTGCTCGTTCGGCAGAAAGGCGCTCACCTTGCGCACCAGATCGGCGACGTTCACCGCACCCATGCGCTCCATGACCCAGGCGCGATAGGTCTCGACCGTGCGCGGGCTGATCGACAGCCTGGCTGCGATCTGCTTGTTCGACATGCCCGACGCGACGAATTCCAGCACCTCGCGCTGGCGCGGCGAGAGCGCCTTCAGACGTTCGGCGATGTCGACGCGATCGCTCGATCCGCTGTTCTGACTGCGCCCCTTCTCCACCGCGTCCGCAACGCTCGTCGCAAGGCGCTCGCCGTCATAGGGCTTCTCGAAGAAGTCGAACGCGCCTTCCTTCAAGGCCTGGACGGCCATCGATACATCCGCGTGTCCGCTAATGAGGATCAGCGGCGCATCCTCTTTGCGGTGCTTGAGCTCGCGCTGCAGTTCGAGGCCCGTCATGCCCGGCATGCGCACATCCGCCACCACGCAGGCTGGCTTCGTGCCCGGTAGATCCTCGAGAAACGCTTCCGCGGATTCGTAGCATGCAACGGAAATGTCGCGGCTCTCGATCAGAAGGCGCATCGAATGCAGCACGGCAGAATCGTCGTCGATCAAAGCTACGGTCATGCCGGCGGTCCTCTTGGCCATTTCCTCGATACGTCCGTATCAGTCCTGTAGTGATGCCGTTGGGGCAACGTATGCCGGCAACGTAAAAGAAACAGCGGCCCCGGCGCCAGTGCTTTCGACGACGAGCTGGCCGCCGTGCGTCTCCGCCATCGAGCGGGCGAGCGCCAAGCCGAGCCCGAGGCCCTCCTGCTTGGTCGTGGTGAACGGCGTCAGGGCGCGCGCCAGGATCTCCGGATCGAAGCCGGGACCGTTGTCGCGAACCTTGATGGACACGCGGTTCGTCTCCGTCACCTCGGCCTCCACGAGAATCCGGCCGTCGGGCCTTCCGCTGGAGAATATGGAGTCGGCGGCATTGCGTATCAAGTTGATCAGCACCTGCTGGATTTGCAATCCGTCGCAGACGACGAGCGGAAGCCCACGCGCGATCCGCGTCTCGACCTCAACCTGGTGGGTCTGAGTTTCGAGGCGGCAATGGGCGACCGCCTCGCGGATCAGCTCCGCGCAGGATTGCGGCACCATCTCGTTGCGGCCGAGCTGAATGAAGTCGCGGAGGCGGCGCACCACCTCGGCGGCGCGGTCAACCTGGGCGACGGCATGCGCGGCGGCCGTGCGTGCGGTCTCGGTGTCGGCCGGCTGCTTCTCGACCGCCATCTTGGCGAGGCGCGCATAGTTGGCGATGGCCGTCAGCGGCTGGTTGATCTCATGAGCGAGGGCTGCCGCGAACGCTCCCATGCTGTCGAGCCGGGCGGCACGCTCGAGGGCCTCCTGGTTGCGCCGCAACTGCGCCTGGGTGCGGAGCTGCTCGTTCACGACGGCGCCGATCGTGAGGCCGGTGAGCGCGAGAACGATCATCAGGGCCTGATAGGCCGTGACCTCCCCGGCATCCACATCCGCATATTGCATGGCTGCCATCAGGCCGATCTGCGTCAGAACGAGGCCGCCCGTCACGCCCTCCAGGCCGAAGCGCACGGCCAACCACATCACCGGCAGGAAGAACAGGTAGAAATGCTTGACGCGAAAGGTATCGGAAAGCCCGAAAACGGCGGCGAGCGTCAGCGCGAGAACCAGGACCAGGGCTGCGAGCTCCAGCGACGGCACCAGCATCCGCCGCCGCGTGAACAGGATCAGCAGGAACGGCGTCACCACGGTGATGCCGATCATGTCGCCGACCCACTGATGCACCATCGTCATCGCCACGTCGGCCTGCGTGATGACGCCGAAAAGCGCGAGCAGGCTCGCGTAGCTCAGGGCGACGACCGCGGTGCTCACGGCCGCAACCGCGATCAGCAGCAGCAGCGATCGCTTGGCGCTCAGCGTGCGGTCGAACTGCAGACGGGGACTGGTGAGCAGAAACGCGGCCGCGCCGTAGGCCATGCCGACGATGATCGCGCCGAGCAGGTGCGTCCAGGCCGGAAGCTCGAGGCCGAGCACGATCATATTGACGATCAGCGGCGCAACGAACAGCCACGGGATGTACGCCCGGCCGAGCAGGAGCACGAGCGCGAAGCTCAAACCGGTCGCCGGGTTCCAGGGCGTGACGCCGGCCGGCGCGATCGGGTTGATGAAGCTCACCCAATCCAGAAAGGCATAGGCCGCAACGTATCCGAGCCCGATGACGACAGGAGGGCGTGAAAACAGGAAGGCCACCGGCAGATTTCTCGCCGACGCTTCCTGGCTCCACTCATGCATGCGTCACTCCTCTCGTGCGCCTCCGGTGAACTACGCATGCGCCTTGCCCGATCCATAGCACCGCCCGTGCGCTTCCCCAATTGCCGAGACTGAAACGACCTGCTTTGCGGCGTCTTTGGTGCCCTCGACGCGCCCATGTCCCACCCGGCAATCCAGGAGCATGTGGCAAACATGCTTCCTAATGTTCCAGTTAGACTGGGAATAATTCCCTGATTTTATTGAGCTTTACTGTACTTCTACGGAGGTACCGTCCCCGAACAATGCCACCGCATGGAACCATCCCGAATTGCCGCAGGAGATCGGGATCGAGAACATGTCGAAACTTTATATCAGAACTATCCCGGTCCGAAGGGGGATCGCTCGGCAGTCAGCACTGTCTGATTGCGCGGTTTTTCGGCACCGGCATGGCGGTGGGCAAGGGGTTGCGCCCGTTTTGCGGCGCGTTGGGGGGAGGACACGAAATGACACTCAAGGTCTATTTGAAGCTCTCAGTCATGACCGGAGCGGTCGGGCTCATGGCCGGTCCCGCCTTCGGGCAGAGCGCGGCTGAGCCGGCCGACAGCGGCCTCCCCGGGGTCGAGGTCATCCAGAAAGCGTCCCCTGCCGCCAAGAAGAAGGCCTCCCCCGCGCCCCAGGCCGCCTCGCCCACGCCGCAGCCGCCTCCGGCGGCAACGGTCGCCGAAGAGGCGCCGGTGCTACAGAACTCGCCCTACGGCGCCGCGGCGAGCGGCGGCGCTGCGGCGCGCGCCGAGAGCGGGCCTTTGCCGCCCATCAATGCGAAGTCGATCATGCCGGGAGACCTGCAGAACGCGCAAGGCGCGGCCAGCCGGATCACGACGGAGCAGATCGAGGAGCAGCGGCCCGCTGACGAATCACGAGGCGCTGGCTCGCGTCCCCGGCGTGGTCACGGTCAACGATGACGGCTTCGGCCGCCACAGCGGCATCGGCGTGCGCGGCTCACCCTTCCGGCGCTCGCGCAAGGTCCTCGTCATGGAGGACGGGGTTCCGATCAACTTCTCGACCTACCTCGACTCGTCCACCCACTACACGCCGCCGATCGAGCGCATCGAGAGCATCGAGGTGTTCCGCGGGCCGATCGTCAACTATGGTCCGCTCAACAACCACGGCGTGATCAACTTCCGCAACCTGTCGCCGTTCGGTGCCAACGAGACCGTGATCAAGGCCGGCATCGGCTACACGGAAGGCAGCGACAAGGACGTCAACAACTTCCGCCACGTGCATACGCGCCAGAACCTCGGCCACGTCGGCATCGTGGCGTCGTACTCGGGCGCCGATGCGGGCGGCGCATGGGATGTCGAGGAGCTCGGCTACAACGACTTCTACGGCGCCATCGGCTTCCGCGGCACCAACCAGGATCTCACGATCTCGGGCGGGTTCTTCAGGCAGCGCGATACCTACGACGAGGACAACTTCGAAGGTACGGCCAGCGAGTTCAATCAGTATCGGCGCAACAAGGTCCGCGCGGCCGCGGACGGCCTGTTCGCAGTTGAATGTTGCTACAATTGGAGCAACTATAATGCCGATTATTATCGGCTTCAGGTCGCCCACAACCTTTACCTCGACGAGAACACCACGATCTCGACCCGTCTCTACGGCAACGACCACGAGCGTGCGCGTTTCTATGTCGACGAGTTCACCGATAGCGACAACTTCGTGATGGCGGGTCGCGACCGTCACTATCGCAATTACGGAGCGGACTCTCGCATCGAAATCGCCAACCTGCCGCTGTTCGGCGGCCTGACGCACACCCTTCAGGCTGGCATCCGCTACGAGGAGCACTTCTTCGACAACAAGAACCGCGAAGGCGAAAACGGCCAGCGCTTGAGCTTCGGCCACCGCGGCTCTCTGGATGGCGCCATCCAGGAACTCGAGGCGCAGTCGTTCGCAGCGTTCGCGCAGTCGGCGATTAAGGTCACGCCGTCCCTGACGGTTACGCCTGGTCTGCGCTTCGAAAGCTACGAGATCGATTTCAGAGATCCGGACGAGCCCGATTTCGACGGCGGCGCGAGCTACGATCACGTTTTGCCGATGATCTCTTTCGCCTGGGAGGCCGCACCGCGCACCACCGTCTACGGCGGCTATCACCGCGGTCTCACGCCGCACATCCTTCGTGACGTCCTGGAAGATGCGGACGCCTTTGTCAGACCTGATGAAGAGATCGGCGACAACTTCGAGATCGGCGTGCGCACGACCGCCATCCGCGGCGTAACTTTGGACATGGCCTACTTCCACAACCGGATCGACAATTACCAGTTTGGTGAATCGTTCCAGTCCGCCGGCGGAGACCGCGTGTTCAGCTCACTCGAGGAAGTCACGCTCAACGGCTTCGAGATCTACTCTCGCCTCGACAGCGCAGCGTACACCGGGGGGCCGTGGAACTTCTTCGGTGAGGCCGTCTACACATACGTCGACGGCGAAATCGAGAAGGGGGTTGATGACGACGGCAATGACGTGTCCGGCAACCGCGTTCCGGAATCTATCAAGCACTTCGCGAACCTGACGGCCGGCGTCGAGTACAAGAGGCTGTGGGATGCGAGCGTGTCCTGGACGCATCGCGGCGAGTACTACACGGATGCAATCAACACCGGCTTCTCGCCGGATGCCGAAGACGGCAAGGTGGACAGCGTGTGGCTGCTTTCCGCACGCGCCAACTATCACTTCAACGATCAGCTCACACTGTGGGCTTCGGGCCAGAACCTCACGGACGAGTTCTACGTTTCCGATCGTAGCGACGGCGCAAAGCCCGGTGTCGGACGCACTCTGTGGGCTGGCTTCACGCTCAAGTTCGACTAAAGATCCGGGGTTCTAGGACCTACCTGCGCACATGCTTCGGGCCCGATGATGTTCCAATCCATCATCGGGCCCGGAGTTTTTATGCTCCTCGGAAAGCCGAAATTCGCACTGCGGGAACTTTACCGGGATGCGGCGTCAAGCGCTTGGCTGAGATCGGCGAGAATGTCGTCGATGTGCTCGAGACCGATCGAAAGGCGCACGTAGCCGTCCGTGACGCCGGTGGCGGCGAGCTCATCGCCCGACAGCTGGGAGTGCGTCGTCGACGCCGGATGGATGGCGAGGCTGCGCACGTCCCCGATGTTGGCCACATGATAGAAGAGCTTCAGCGCGTCGATGAAGCGGCGCCCGGCGTCGCGGCCGCCGGCCAGCTCGAAGCCCAAGAGGCCGCCCTCTCCACCTTTGAGATAGCGTTCCGCCCGCGCGCGGTCGGCGCCCGTCTGCTGCGAGGGGTGGATCACCCGCGTGATCTCCGGGCGCGTCGTCAGCCAGCGCACAACGGCCGCCGTGTTCTCGCAATGGCGCGCCATGCGCAGCGGAACCGTCTCGATGCCCTGGAGAAGCAGGAAGGCATTGAACGGCGAGAGCGCCGCGCCGAGGTCGCGCAGCAGCGTCACGCGCGCCTTGATGATGTAGGCGATGGGGCCGAGCGGCTTCACGGCCTCGTTCCAGACGGCGCCGTGGTAGCTCGGGTCGGGGGAGCTCAGCGCCGGCTGGCGCACGGGATGCGCCGCCCAGTCGAAATTACCGCCGTCCACGATCACGCCGCCGATCGAGTTGCCGTGGCCGCCGAGATATTTCGTCGACGAGTAGACGATGATCGCGGCGCCGTGCTCGAGCGGGCGACAGAGCACGGGGGCGGCGGTGTTGTCGACGATCAGCGGGATGCCGAGCGGGCGGCCGATCGCGGCCACCTCGGCGATCGGGAAGACGGTGAGCTTGGGATTGGGCAGCGTCTCGGCGTAGTAGGCGCGTGTGCGCTCGTCGGTCGCGCGGCGGAAATTCTCGGGATCTGACGGATCGACGAAGCGCACCTCGAGCCCCTGGTCCTTCAGCGTGTTGGCAAAGAGGTTCCAGGTGCCGCCGTAAAGGTTGGTCGAGCTCACGATGTTGTCGCCGGCGTGGGCGATGTTCTGCAAGGCGTAAGCGGACGCGGACTGGCCGGAGGCGACGGCAAGCGCCGCAACGCCGCCTTCGAGGGCCGCGACGCGTTTTTCCAGCACGTCGGTCGTGGGGTTCATGATGCGCGTGTAAATGTTGCCGAGCTCTTTCAGGGCGAACAGGCTCTCGGCGTGCGCGGTGTCGCGGAACTGGTAGGACGTTGTCTGGTAGATCGGCACGGCGACGGCGCCGGTCGCGGGATCGGCGCGCCAGCCCGCGTGAAGCGCGATCGTCTCCGGGTGCAGCGCCTTGCTCGTCTCGTCGCTCACGGTGGTCCTCCCTCAACCTCTCATGCCAGGACGGAGATCCTTAGCGCAGGTGTTTTATCCCAGCGCTTCGCTCGCGTCATGAGGGAGTTGGGTGCCGGCGCGCCCAGGAAAACCGAGCGATCTTCACTATTTGGTCAGGATCAGCCGGCCTCGCGCCGTGATGCGCAAGCGATACTCCGCCCCGTCGTGCAAGAGGATCGCCTCGCGCCCCCCGCCGAGAAGATCGGGGATGGCGTATCTCGGGATCGCACCGTCCCCCTCCTTGGGGGAGGGCTTCTTTTCGCGATCTTTTTCGTCGTCGGGCGGCATGCGCTGCATCCAGGGGAAAAACGGCGATCTGCGGCGCAGGGTCGAATATCTGCTCTCGCGTGCTCTTTATTGTTGACTATATAATTCCACATTACTATGGTGCGCAAGTCCGCAGCGTCCTGCGGGCACCGCATCCAAAGGCGGACTTTCCGCCATCCGAGTCTTGGGGCCCAGTCTCCTCCCGCACTGCCTGGGACCCCCAAGTTGGCGGCGGCGCACCTCCCCGGTTGTTCTTCCGAGACCGGACCATGCGCCGCCGCCCTTCGGCTCGCCCGCTCAGCTTGCCGGCGTCCCGAGGCGACGCCTTGGAGGTCTCCGTATGTGCACCCGAGATCATGCTCTCACGGATATCCAATCGACCAACCTCGGCGAGATGGAACGCGAGTGGCTGCATCTCCTGCGGCTGCACTGCATCAGCTTCGAGCACAACCGTGCGGACGGCCTGGACCGCGCGATCGATCACGCCGAGGCGCGTTACGGCGCGGACGACGGGCCGGCGATCGCCTCACGGATCGCCGTTCTCATCCGCGCCATGCGCGCGGAGCGTCGCGGAGGGTTCGGCTATCTGTCCCCGTTCTGCCCCAATTGCCGGCGGAACGTGACGGATGATGAGTGCCAGTTGCTGACGCTCATGCAGGCCGGCTACCGCGGCATTCCGCACGAGATCGAGGAAGCCGCGGCCGGAGTTGCCCGCCGCGCCGAGGCTCCGGTGCTGACGGCGGCTGCGGCCCGGTTCGGCAAAGCCGTCGCCGCCGCCCTGTGCCCGGGCCGCGCGCCTCCTCCGGTGCGCGCCACGCTGCATTAAGCTCGATCAAGCTCGACCATCATTTGCGCGTGTTCAGGATCTAAGGTGGTGCAATCGTGCCGATTTGGCATCGCATCAGCCGCTGGACATCCCATGACCGCTATCCGTGCCTTCCTTGCCTCTTTCCTTCTCGCTCCCCTGGCCATTGCTACCGATCCCGACGCATCGCGCGCCGGGACGATCGCGCATGAGCAGGCCGGGGCGCGCGCCGGAGACGACGCCGGGCCGCTTCTGCAGCTCGCGCAGAAAATCGATGCCGTCAAAGAGGACAACAAGCGGAAGGGGAAGGGTAAGAACAAGGGCAAGGAGGCCAAGCCGAAGGGCGGCAGCCCTCCGTCCGGCGACAAGGCTGAGGGAAAGCCACGCAAGGGTAAGGACGCGCAGAAATCCAAGCCCCAAGCGCGCAAGCAGAAAGAGCCTGAGCAGAACCAGCCGAAAGACCAGGTGCAGCCGCAAAAGCAGGACGCCGAGAGGGCGCGCCGGAAGGACCTCGACGAGAGACGCCGCGAGCTTCAGCAGACGAAGGACAACGCCCGCAAGCAGAAGCAGCTCGAGGCGCAGCAGGCCAAGGAGAACGCCCTCAAGGCCAGGAAGGACGCGGAGGCGGCAAAGCAGAAAGCGATCCAGGACAAGCGCGATGCCGATGCGGCCCGCCTCAAGGCCATCAAGGACAAGCAGGAAGCGGACGCCGCGCGCCAGAAGGCTCTTCAGGACCAGAAGGGCAAGGACGGCCGGGCCAGCCCGCGCCGCCCCGGCAAGTTCGACCGCGCCAAGGCGGACCAGGAGTTCGAGCGCGCGCGCAAGGACGCGCAGCGGAAAGGCGGAAGTGGGCGCGACGAGACGTTCAAAGCTTCCAAGGCGACCAAGTTCGAGACGTTGCGGCGGGAGCGCAAGGTGCGCGAGGCGGGCTCGCGCGACATCATCGTCGAGCCCGACAAGCGCGTCATCGTCCGCGACGACAAGCGCCTCTTCATCCGCCACGACGACGGCGAACGGTTCCGGCGCAAGGGTAAGGAGGTCCGCCGCGAGCGGCGCAAGGACGGCACATGGATGGTCATCACCGCGGGTCTCGCCGGGGCCTTGATCTACTCGATCCTGGACGACAACGACCGCGTCCTGCGCCGCAGCCGGCGCGACCGGGACGGGCATGAATACGTGTTCTTCGACGACCGGCGGTCCTATCGCGATCACTATGGCCCGGAACACTATTCCTACATCGACCTGCCGCCGCCGATCGTGCGCATCCCGCGCGACCGCTACATCGTCGAATACGACCGTGCGTCTCCGGACGACCTCTTCGAGGCTCTCAACGCGCCGCCGATCGAGGTCCTGGACCGCGGCTACACGCTCGACGAGGTGCGGCAGAACTACAGTGTTCTCGAGCGCATGCGCCGCGTGGACCTCAACGTGATCAATTTCGAGTTCGCGTCGTGGGATGTGGCGCCCGAGGAATACTCCAAGCTCGACCGCATCGCGCACGCCATGCAGCGCGTGCTCGACCGCTCGCCGGGAGAACTCTTCCTCATCGAGGGGCACACGGACGCCGTCGGCTCGGAGATCGACAACCTCTCGCTTTCCGACCGGCGGGCGGAGGCGGTCGCCATCATCCTCACGGACGAGTTCGGCATTCCGCCCGAGAACCTCACCACGCAGGGCTACGGCGAGGAGTATCTCAAGGAGCCGACGGAGGGGCCGTCCTGGGTCAACCGGCGCGTCGGCGTGCGGCGCGTCACGCCGCTGCTCTCCCGCGAAGGGTGGGACGATGCGGGTTGATCAGTGCAGGGCCTCCTCACCCGCGCAGCTCACGCTGCGCGACCTCTCCCCAGTGGGGAGAGG
>JRYE01002502.1_pt1 | contig 21283 bp, 19 predicted proteins | sample 235321 | NCBI WGS metagenome assembly JRYE01 (sample SAMN03074214, study PRJNA261473) | activated sludge metagenome | biome: Common Effluent Treatment Plant; feature: Wastewater; material: Activated sludge; isolation source: activated biomass in a lab-scale reactor treating industrial wastewater at... | reverse complement strand
GGCGCTCGACGGGTTCGAGGCGGACGCCGGCATCGGCGCGATCGTGCTCACGGGCTCGGAGAAAGCATTCGCGGCCGGCGCCGACATCAAGGAGATGCAGGCCAAGACCTACATGGAAGCCTATGCCTCTGACTTCATCGCGAGCTGGGAGCGCATCGCGCGCTGCCGCAAGCCGGTGATCGCGGCGGTGGCGGGCTTCGCGCTCGGCGGGGGCTGCGAGCTCGCCATGAGCTGCGACCTCATTCTCGCCGCCGACAGCGCCAGGTTCGGGCAGCCAGAGATCAAGCTCGGCATCATGCCCGGCGCCGGCGGCACGCAGCGGCTGATCCGCGCCATCGGCAAGTCGAAGGCCATGGAGCTCTGTCTCACCGGACGGCTGATGGACGCGGCGGAAGCCGAGCGGGCCGGGCTCGTGGCGCGCATCGTGCCGGCGGCGGACCTGCTTGCGGACGCGCTCAAGACCGCCGAGACGATCGCCTCGATGTCGCTTCCGGCGGCGATGATGACCAAGGACTGCGTCAACCGGGCCTACGAGACGACGCTCGCCGAAGGTATCCGCTACGAGCGGCGCACGTTCCATTCGCTGTTCGCCACGCACGACCAGAAGGAAGGCATGGCCGCATTCCTGGAGAAGCGGCGCGCCGCGTTCAAGAACGCTTAGAGCCTGTTCGCCTCTGATGGGATCAGAGGCGAGGCTCTCTGTCTTTGGTTTGACGCGTTTCTTAACGCGAAGTGGTGTCCACTTCGCTTGAAAACGCTTTGGCGGCCCGCGTCTGCGTCACGGCCGACATGATGCAGAGCGCGACGATCGCAAAGCCACCCCACAGGAACACCTCGTTGGCGGCCCAGTCTCCCTTTTCCGTCGCAAGCTTGTCGGTGCCGATGAGATAGGCGAGGCCGCCCGCGGCGGCGAGGCCGTGGACGATCGTCAGCGCCAGAGGCGGGAGCTTCACGTTGCCCGCCCGCCCGAGCCTCAAGCCGTAAAGGCCGATGCAGGCGGCGAACAGTGCGGCGCCGAAGCCGTATTGGAAGGCGTGGCGCCAGACGACATCGGACAGGGAGTAGACGGCGAACAGCGCCGACGCGCCCCAGGCGTAGACAAGGGCCGCGAGCCAGACGTTGCAGCGCAGCACCTCCCGGATCGCCACCTGTCCGTCCGGACGCGCGGCCGGCCCGCTGCTTCCCGACCAGAGCGGCGCGTTGATGCCGAGGCCGGTGCCGACGACCAGCGCCGCGAGAATCCCCGCCGCGAGTGACGGCAGGAAGCCATCGCCGCGGCCGGCCCCGAGCACCATCATGGTGACGCTCAGCGCGGAGGCCAGCAGCAGCCACGGAAGAAGCGGCCGCAAAGAGATCCTCGGCGCGTAGGGACGCCCATGGTGATTGATGCTCATGCGAGCCTCTTCACTAGGGGGAATCCCTATTGCGGTCAATCAACGCCTGGGCCGACACCAGCGCCAGCGCCAGCGCACCGAACAGAAAGAGGCCATTGCCCGCCCAATCGCTGTCGACGGCGTGGAGGATCTCCTTGTCCGGATCGACGGCGAGGCCAATCAGCGTCGCGATCATGCCGACCAGCTGGCCGATGCCGAGATAGCGGCCGAGCCTGAGCAGCGTCGGGTCGTCGCGTCCCCGGCGCGCGTCCCTGGCGAGAAGCGCCGAGAAGCCGAAGCAGAGGAGGCCCGCACCCGCAAAGGCTGCCGAAAAATGCGTCCACTCGCGCCACGAGAGAACGAGCGTGTAGACCAGCACTAGCGCGGCTGCCCCCCAAAGCCAGATGAGCCCCATGGCGCGCGCGGTGGCGCTCTCGACCGCGCTCGCGGCTACGCCCGAGCGATTCAACGCGCGCCGCTCACTGATGCCGAAAGCGGCGAGCCCGAGATTGACGAAGCCGGCCGAGGCGAGGAGGCCCAACGGCTCGGCCGCGCGGGCCGAAAAGACGACGCCGATCAGGCCAAGGCCCAGAAAGAGGCCGAGACCGGCAACGGAACGACTTGTCATTCGGGCTCCCCCTAGGTCGCGTGCTCATAAAGGATGAGCGTGATCATTTTCGATCGTATCGGGATTGCGCTCTCTCTACTTTGATGTGACCGATGATTCACACTTCAGGCTGGCAGGGCCTGAAGTGATCATGGTCTATCGTGCGAGCGCGCCGCGGTGCGCTCTCTTACACCACCTTTTCCGGTGTCCGGAAAGGCTCCGTTTCCCCTCGGCAATCGCGCAATTGAGGCGCGCTCAACGCGGCGCGGCGACCGTCAGGCGCCGGCGAGACACCAGGCCAGGATGGCCTTCTGCGCGTGCAGGCGGTTCTCGGCCTCGTCGAACACCACCGACTGGGGTCCCTCGAGGACGTCCTCGGTCACCTCGTTGCCGCGGTAGGCCGGCAGGCAATGCATGAAAATCGCGCCCTTGGCCGCCTTGGCCATCAACGCCGCGTCGACGGCGTAGGGCTTCAGAAGCTGTTTCCTGCGGGCGCCGTCCGTGTCGCCCATGGAAACCCAGGTATCGGTGACGATGCAATCGACGCCGCGCACCGCCTTCACCGGATCGGTCATGATGGAGACGCTGGCTTTCTCGCGGCGCACCCAGTCGACGATGGCGTCGCTCGGGGCCAGCTCCGCCGGACAGGCCACGCGCAGCTCGAAGCCGAATTTCGCTGCGGCCTGCATCCAGGACGCCGCGACGTTGTTGCCGTCTCCGACCCACGCCACCGTGCGCCCCTTGATGGGACCCACGCTCTCCTCGAAGGTCATGATATCGGCCATGATCTGGCAGGGGTGCGTCTTGTCGGTCAGCCCGTTGATCACCGGCACCGTCGCGTGCGCGGCGAGATCGAGCAGCGTGCGGTGGGAGTTGGCGCGGATCATGATGGCGTCGACATAGCGCGACAGCACGCGCGCCGTATCGGCGATGGTTTCGCCGCGGCCGAGCTGCAGGTCGTTCTGGTTCAGCATGATCGTCTGGCCGCCGAGCTGGCGCATGGCGATGTCGAACGACACGCGGGTGCGCGTCGAGGGCTTCTCGAAGATCATGACCAGGACGTCGTCCGCGATGCCCTTGGGCTTCAATTTCGCGGGCACGCGCTTGCCGGCCTTTTTCATGGCGTGGGCGGTATCGATGATGCGCCGGAGCGTCTTGGCGTCGATCTCGTCGAGATCCAGGAAATGTCGAATAGCGGTCGGTTTTGCCATGGCCTTCGGCCGGCTCCAGTCGGGGTTTGGGTTCAGGTTTTGGATTTGGAGATCTGCGCCAGCGCCCGCGACAGGCGCTCGATGCCTTCGCTGATCTCGTGATCGGCGACGATGAGCGGCGGCAGGATGCGCACGACGCCGTCGCCGGCGCCGACGACGAGCACCCGCTCGGCACGGGCTGCCGCGACCACATCGGCGGGCGCGACCGCGACCTTGATGCCCGACAGCAGCCCCTGGCCGCGCACCTCGGTGACGAGACCCGGGAACTGGTCCTGAAGGCGCGCCAAGCCCTGGCGCAGGCGCAATGCCTTCTGCTGCACGGCCTCGAGGAAGCCCGGCGCGAGCACCACGTCGAGCACCGCATCTCCCACGGCCATCGCCAGCGGGTTGCCGCCGAAGGTCGAGCCGTGCGTGCCGGGCGTGAGGCCTTGAGCCGCCGCCTCCGTCGCCAGAACGGCGCCGAGCGGAAAGCCGCCGCCGATGCCCTTGGCGACCGCCATGATGTCCGGCGCGATGTCCGCCCACTCATGAGAAAAGAGCTTGCCCGAGCGGCCGACGCCGGTCTGCACCTCGTCGAGGACGAGCAGGATGCCGGCGTCGTCACAGAGCGTGCGCAGGCCCCTCAGATAGTCCGCCGAGCCGACGTTGACGCCGCCCTCGCCCTGCACCGGCTCGATCATGACGGCCGCCGTCTCGGGGCCGATCGCGGCCGCAACGGCGTCGAGATCGCCATAAGGCACGTGGTCGAAGCCCGGGGTTTCGGGGCCGAAGCCTTCGAGGTACTTGGGGTTTCCGGCGGCGGCGAGGGTCGCGAGCGTGCGGCCGTGGAAGGAGCCCGAGCAGGTCACGATGCGCCAGCGCTCGGGGTGTCCGGTGACGAAGTGATAGCGGCGCGCGGCCTTGATGGCGCCTTCGCACGCCTCGGCGCCGGAATTGCAGAAGAAAACCCTGTCGGCGAACGTCGCCGCCACGAGACGCTCGGCCAGCCGCTCCTGTCCCGCCACCCGGTAGAGGTTGGACGTGTGCCAGAGCTTGCCGGCCTGCTCCGTCAGCGCGGCGATCATGCGGGGATGCGCATGGCCCAGCGCATTGACCGCGATGCCGGATCCGAAGTCGAGGTAGCGCTCGCCGGCCTCGGTCTCGAGCCAGACGCCCTCGCCCCGGGCGAAAACGATGTCCTGGCGCGCGTAGGTGCCCATGACCGCAGGCGACGGGCCCTTGGCAGCGCCCGTTTGGTCCGTGCTCGAGGCTGTGAGAGGTTTGGACACAGCGCCCATCCGCTCCCCAAAAAAGACGAAAGCCGCCCCCCGGCGGCCACGCGAAAGCAGCGGTGATACGCGCGCCGTGTGGTAAAGTCAACGGAGCGAAACGCTCCGGTACGGGGCCGTGCGCGCCGGGTCATCGCCGTGCCGTCGAGGAGCGCAATAATATCGGGGACAGTCGCAACGGGCCTTATCTACGGGGGTGCCGCGACTCACTCTGTGGCGAAGCAGCCACGCGTTCCTGTCAATGGCCCAGTTCGGTCAGCCGCCTGCTTGTACAAGAAAATCAAGTTATTGTAGGTTAACAGGGTCCAGACACGATATGTCGCGTTGTAGCGTGGCTATCTCAGCGTCGCCGGTCGCCCGATCGGCTCCCTCGTTCCGTCTGGCCTGCGTCCGGGTTTCAGTATCAGCGGCTTAGCCGCCAACCCGCTCTAGTTCCTGCGTCATCTTCAGTTCGCGTTGCGAGCAGGCTGTGGCCCTGTTCACGCTTGGCGTGCATCTCTCGCCGTGCGTGGCTCCGCCGCCGGTCTTCTTCGCGCGCCTGCCAGTCCGGCCTCGGCCCGGGCGGCTCATGCTTTGAGGAGCACCGACTATGGCGTGGAACGATGAACGGGTTGAGCTTCTGAAAAAGCTCTGGTCGGAAGGTCTCAGCGCGAGCCAGATCGCCGGGCGGCTCGGCGGCGTGACGCGCAACGCCGTGATCGGCAAGGTGCACCGGCTCGGCCTCTCGGGCCGCGCCACAACCTCGCGCATGAAATCGCATCGTCCCCGCGCCCGTGCCGCCGCCGCCGCGAGCGCACGGCGGGTCCAGCAGAAGTCCCGCTTCGCCCCGCAGGGCAACCCGGCGCTGCGCGCCCTCTATCAGCCCGAGGCCGAGGCGTTCGTGCCGTCGGCCGAGGAGCTCGTCATTCCGCTCAAGGAGCGGCAGACGATCCAGACCCTCACCGAGTGCTCCTGCCGGTGGCCGATCGGGGACCCGCAGATGGCGGACTTCCATTTCTGCGGCAAGCCCAAGGTCACGGGGCTGCCCTACTGCGAATTCCACGCGCGCCGCGCGTTCCAGCCGCCGCAGCCGCGCCGCCGCGAGCGCGAGATCGCGGAGCCCAGACTTCCCGCGCTTGCGGGCGTGCCCGGCAAGGAGCCGGCCGACGTTTAGAGCGCGGTTAATTTGATTTGAGTTCGAAATCGCGGTCCGCGTTTCTGATAAGACCGACGCGCGACGTGCCGGGGGGAGAGGATCTGACGCGATCATAGACGAGGTTTCGCGCGACCCGTCATCAGTCGCCATACCGTCACATGAGGGGGAAGGCCGGGCGCACCGGGGGGCGTGCCCGGCCTTCGTTTTTTGCCGGCGCCGTTCTTCCATCGCTCCGCGAAGCGAGCCCGGCCTTGCACCGGGGACTATGGGCGCGCGGAACGCAGGGGAAGGTCAGGCGGAGAAGCTCATGCGGCGGGCGTCGAGGGCGCGGCGCAGGGCCTCGCCGAAATCACGTCGCTCCTCGTCGTTCAAAAGACGCCCGAACTCGAGCTCGCTGCCGTGCGAGGCGAGCGTCAGGTGATTGCCGCCATCGGGCCGCTCGGTCACCGACACGCGCACCCAATAGGGATTGAACGCGAGGCTCCTCGTCTCGCCCGCAGCCGACACCTGCGTGAGCGTCAAGGTGCGCGGCGTGAGCTCCACCAGCTCGTAGGCCCGGGCGGCCCGGTAGTTGAGCCTGAAGGCGATATAAACGAGCGCCACGTCGAGGCCGAAGAACCCCATCACCGGCCACGCGCCCATCAACAGAAAGACCATTCCCGAGACGAAGCTCACGCTGCCGATCGCCAGCATCAGGATCAGAAAGCCCCTGGGCGAAAGCGAGCGATGGGAATGGAGGACGGCGCGAAATGTGCTCGCGTCGGGGGATCGGGGTCCGCTATCGTTCATGGTCACAGCCTAATTCCGGACATCACCTTGTCAAAGCGCCAATCCGTCCTCGATCGTTCCGCCGCGCCGGCCAGCCCGGCCGTTCCGGCGCCGCGGACCGGCGCGCGGCCCCGCGCCCGCCGCGCCCTTTCAGCCGCTGAAATCCGGGAGATTTTTCATCGCTTTGCGGCGGCCAACCCCGAGCCCAAGGGCGAGCTCGCGTACACCAATCCGTTCACCCTTCTGGTGGCGGTCGTGCTCTCGGCCCAGGCCACGGACGCGGGCGTCAACAAGGCGACGCGGGCGCTTTTCCAGAAAGCCGACACGCCGCAGAAGATGCTCGCGCTCGGCGAGGAGGGCCTGCGCAACCACATCAAGTCCATCGGGCTTTTCCGGGCCAAGGCGAAGAACATCCTCCTGCTCAGCGAGAAGCTGATCCGCGAGTTCGGCGGCGCGGTTCCGGCCGACCGCGACGCGCTCGAAACCCTGGCCGGCGTCGGGCGCAAGACGGCGAATGTGGTCATGAACATCGCCTTCGGCGCGCCGACGATGGCCGTCGACACGCATGTGCTTCGCGTCTCGAACCGCACCGGCCTCTCGTCCGGCAAGACGCCACTCGCGGTCGAGGCGGACCTTCTGGCGAAAGTCCCGCCCGAGTACGGCGTGCACGCCCATCATTGGCTGATCCTGCATGGGCGCTACGTGTGCAAGGCGCGACGGCCCGCCTGCCCCGGCTGCCTCATCCGCGACCTCTGCCGGTTTCCGGATAAGACACCCTAGGCGACAACCTAGGCCAGCGTCCGATACTCGATGAGATTCAGGTGGATGTGCGGCCGCCTTAAGATCTCGTCAACCACCCCTGCAAACATAACCTTTGCATATCGAACGCTTTACAGCCTCCTTACCACCCGTCCTCTAAACGTTTCAGGACTGCCGCGGCATCCGCCCATCGGGTGCCCCGCAAAACGTGGAGTCGGCCTTCCCTATGGTTCGCCCGGAACTCATGACCGAGACGTCCGCTACTTCGACGGAAGCCGGCGCGAGCCTCGATGCCGAGCATCTCCTTGCGCAGACCCGCAAGCTCGCGCAGATCAACGCGCGCTTCGAGGTCGCTCTCAACAACATGGCGCGCGGCCTTTCGATGTTCGATTCCGAGGGTCGCCTCATCGTCTGCAACGCGCTCTATCGCGAGTTCTACAATCTCCCGGAAGAGCTCACAGAGCCCGGCACCCCGTTCTCGCGCATCATCGCCTACCACGCCGCGAAGGAGGGTTGCGCCAATTCGGCCGAGGATCTTAGGCGCCAGCAGCTCTGGATCGCCGGGCAGCGCGACGAGATCCGGCACGGCAAGATCTTCAGCCGCACGCACACGCTCCCGGACGGGCGCATCGTGCTGGTCACCATCCAGCCCCTTGAGGACGGCGGGTGGGTCGACATCCAGGAGGACGTCACCGAGAAGACGCTCGCGCAAGAGCGCATCTCCTGGCTCGCGCGGCATTGCCCGCTGACGGAGATCGCCAACCGCTTTCATCTGCGCGAGACGCTCGAAGAGGCGCTCGCGCGTCTCGAGACGAACGGCATGCTCGCCGTGCATCTCATCGACCTCGACTACTTCAAGCAGGTCAACGACACGCTCGGGCACGCGGCCGGCGACGCCGTGCTCAGGGCCGCCGCCAGGCGCATGCAGGCGGCCTTGCGCGAAACGGATATCGTGGGACGCGTGGGCGGCGACGAGTTCGCCGTCATCCAAACGGCGATCTCAGGCGCCGAGCAAGCGTCCGGGCTCGCCGAACGCCTCGCCAGGACGCTCAATGCTCCCTATCGCGTGCTCGGCTCCAACGCCGCCGTCGGCGCCAGCATCGGAATTGCGCTCGCCCCCGAGCACGGCTCAGATGCCGATACGCTGCTCAGGAAGGCCGATTTGGCGCTCTACCGTGCGAAATCCTGCGGACGCGGACACTCCCGTTTCTACAGGCCGGACGACGAAGCGGCCGTTCACGAGCGCATGGAGCTTCGCACCGCGCTCCGCGACGCGCTCGCCAATCGCCAGCTCGGCCTCCACTACCAGCCCATCGTCGACATGCGGGCGGGGACCGTGACCGGTTGCGAAGCGCTGATGCGCTGGTACCATCCTCAGCTCGGCCTCGTGCCGCCGGCGACGTTCATTCCCATCGCGGAGAGCTCGGGCCTGATCGTCTCGCTCGGCGAATGGGCCCTGCACCAGGCTTGCCGGGACGCCGCCGGGTGGAGATCGAAGATCAACGTCGCGGTCAACCTCTCGGCCGTGCAGCTCGATCAATCCGATCTGACGGCCAGCATCCAGCATGCTCTCGATGTGTCCGGGCTCGCGCCGGGGCGCCTCGAGGTCGAGATCACCGAGCAGGCGTTCTTGAGGCGCGAAGCGCGCGCGCTCGACACGCTGAAGCGCCTCCGGGCGCTCGGCGTGCGCCTGGTGCTCGACGATTTCGGAACGGGCTTCGCCTCGCTCAACCACCTCAGGGCTTTCGCCTTCGACAAGATCAAGATCGACCCGTCGTTCATCAACGCGATCTCGGATCGGCACGACGGCATGGCGATCGTCGGTGCCGTGGCGGGGCTCGCCAAGACGCTCGGCATCGAGCCGGTCGCCGAGGGGGTCGAGGGCTTCGAGCAGCTCGAGGGCGTGACAGGCGCCGGCTGCGAGGAGATGCAAGGCTTCTATTTCAGCCGGCCCGTCCCCTCGTTTGAGGTCGAGGCGGCCGTTGCCGCGTGCGTGAGCAAGCTGTCGCGCGCCGCCGCTTCGGCCAGCCTTCCCAGGACCTGAGCCCTCTGGCCGTGACGGCCGCGCCTACGCCCCGCGCACCGCGATGCCGGCGTCCGCCATGCGCCGCTTCGCCTCGCCGATGGTGTAGGTTCCGAAGTGGAAGATCGAAGCCGCGAGCACGGCGCTCGCGTGGCCGTCCTTCACGCCCGCCACGAGATGATCGAGCGTGCCGACGCCGCCCGAGGCGATGACCGGCACGGGCACCGCATCCGATACGGCGCGCGTCAGCGCGATGTCGAAGCCGGCTTTGGTGCCGTCGCGATCCATGGACGTCAGCAGGATCTCGCCCGCGCCGAGGCTCACGACCTCGCGGGCGTAGGCGACCGCATCGATACCGGTCGGCTTGCGGCCGCCGTGGGTGAAGATCTCCCAGCGCGGCGGCTCGCCGTCTGCCGAGACGCGCTTGGCGTCGATCGCGACCACGATGCACTGGGCGCCGAACTTCTCGGAGGCCTCGCGCACGAACGCGCGGTTCGTCACGGCCGCGGTGTTGATCGAGACCTTGTCGGCGCCGGCCTCGAGCAGCTTGCGGATGTCGTCCACGGTGCGCACGCCGCCGCCGACGGTCAGCGGCATGAAGCAGCGCTCGGCCGTGCGCTCGACGACGTCGAAGATGACGTCGCGGTCCTCGTGCGAAGCCGTGATGTCGAGGAAGCACAGCTCGTCGGCGCCGGCGGCGTCGTAGGCGGCCGCGGCCTCGACCGGATCGCCCGCATCGATAAGGTCGACGAAATTCACGCCCTTGACGACGCGGCCGTCCTTGACGTCGAGGCAGGGGATGATGCGGGTTTTCAGCATTGCAAGCCTAGAGCATTTCCGGTCTTGGCGGAACCAGCGGCACATGATGCGGCAAGCGTGTCTGGATCCCGGCCTGCGCCGGGATGACGTTAACCGCACCAGATCTGACGTCACTCCGGCGAAGGCCGGAGTCCAGATATGTCGAAATCAAAGCTCTGATGTCGCCACCTCAATAGGCAAGACCCTAGCCTGCGGCGCCGAGCAGGGCTAGCGCTTCGCGCGCGTCGAGGCGGCCATCATAGAGCGCGCGGCCGGTAATGGCACCTTCGAGCCTGTCATATTCGGGCGCGAGCAGCGCTTTCACGTCGTCGAGGGACGCGAGGCCGCCGGAAGCGATGACGGGGATCGAGGTGGCGCGGGCCAGCTCGGCGGTGGCGGCGAGGTTCAGGCCCTTCAGCACGCCGTCGCGCTCGATGTCGGTGTAGATGATGGCGGCGACGCCAGCGTCCTCGAACCGGCGTGCGAGGTCGATGGCGGTGAGCTCGGACGTTTCGGCCCAGCCTTCGACCGCGACCTTGCCGCCCTTGGCGTCGATGCCGACGGCGATGCGGCCCGGGAAGGCTTTGCAGGCTTCGCGGACGAGCGCGGGATCGCGCACGGCCACGGTGCCGAGGATGACACGGCGGATGCCGCGGGCGAGCCAGGATTCGATGGTCGCGAGGTCGCGGATGCCGCCGCCGAGCTGGGCGGGCATCGTGATGGCCTTGAGGATCGCTTCCACGGCCGGCGCATTGACCGGCTTGCCGGCGAACGCCCCGTTCAGATCGACGATATGCAGATAGGTGAAGCCCTGGCTCTCGAAGGACCGGGCCTGGGCGGCCGGATCGTCGTTGAAGACGGTGGCCGCATTCATGTCCCCGAGCTTCAGGCGGACGCACTTGCCGTCCTTGAGGTCGATGGCCGGAAAAAGGATCAAGTCGGTTCCTCGCGGGGTTGTGCCATAAGATTGCTGTCTTCGCGCCCGATCAATCGTGATTGGTTCAAAGCGTCAAGTGCGTCGTCACGTTATGCAGTTCACCGATCCCGTTCCGCCACCTTCCCACGCGCCGCGCGCCGCCCTCACGGAAGCGGACGCGGTCGATATCTGGATCGCGCGCTGGCTCAGGATCCGCCCACGCGACCTCATTCGCCGCTACGGCTGCGATCCGCGCCGGCTCTACGAGATCTGGCAGGAGGACCGTTTCCCGGAGAGCCGCGCCAAGGCGCTCCGTCTCTTTCTGGCGAAGTTTCCGGCGCTTGCCGACCGGATCGATCCGGGTCCGCACCTCAGCCAGTCGAAGGCGGTCCATCCGGACCAATTGCGGCTTTTCGAGTGAGCGGGCCGCGCGTTGAAGTTGCATGCAGCAATATGACTTATTGCTTTGATTTTTCAGGTATGTTTTTATTTCTTTCTGGTTGGGGGCAATCTCTTCCGGCGCCTGCGGCAGCCCTGTCTGCCATGGTCTGACCGCGACCCGACCCTCAAGAGAACAAAGTTCGAACGGACTCTAGACGTGGTGAGCGACTCATGCCACGTTCTCTCTACGTTCTCACCGAGCTTCCCCCTCTTCTTGCCCACGGAGAGCCCCATGCGCACCTACCTCATCTCGTACGATCTCGCCAAGCCGCACCTCATCAAGCACGTCGTCGCCCAGGCGATCATGGCTGCCGGCCAGAGCTGGGCGCGCCCGCTCGAGCAGACCTGGTATGTGCGCAGCGACGAGAGCGAGGAAGCGCTGGAGGCCAAATTGACGCGCATCCTCGATTCCGAGGACGGCCTGCTCATCCAGCGCGTCAAGGAGGAGGCGGTCCTGACCAATACCTCGATCCGCTGGTTCAAGCGGCGTCAGGCGGGCGTCGAAACCGGCGGCGACACCAACGTCATCGCCTTCCCGATGCCGAAGCCGGCAACGGACGAGCCCGAGCTGCCGTTCGCCGAAGCCTGCTGAGGCCGAACGTCCGGCGCACGCCCGCTCGCAGCAACAGTGCATCGACGCGCTCAGCGCACCCTGCGCCAGCACATCATGCATCAGTTCAAGGGAGGCTTTTGAGCCTCCCTTTTTTAATCGGCATGCTGCTTCGGGGGAGGACCGTCGGCCACCGCATGGGGAGTGCCGTTGCATCGGCCGCAGAGGTCAGGCGGAAAAGGAAACGGCGGAAATGAACCCCGCACGGCCCATCGCCGCTGTTGCCCTCGACGGCAACAGGCCGCGTCCGCCGTTTCCAACTCGTCTCTGCCCCAGCGCCCGAACCCTGATCTTGATCCACGTTAAAATCAATCCGCTCGATACGGAGCTTCGTCAGCTCTTCAGGAACTCGCTCGCCTTGAAGAGGGACGCGAAGGGGATGCCGGCATCGGCATAGAGCTTCTCGGCGCCTTCCTCGCGGTCGAGGATCGAGACGACGAGCGTCACCGTGGCGCCGGCCGCCGTGAGCGCCTCGACCGCCTTCATGGCCGAGCCGCCGGTGGTGGTCACGTCCTCGACGATGACGACGCGCTTGCCGGCCACATCGCTCAAGCCTTCCACCAGCTTCCGGGTGCCGTGGTCCTTCACGGTCTTGCGCACGAAGAAGCCCGGCATCGGCCGTCCCGCACGGCGGCTGGCGATGGAGATGGGCGTGATCAGCGGCACGGCGCCCATCTCGAGGCCGCCCACGATGTCGGCGCCCGTTTCCGAGATGCGCGCGAAGATGAGCTCGGCCAGGAGATCGGCACCCTCGGGATCGAACATCGAGGGCTTCATGTCGAAGTAGTGGTCGCTCTCCTTGCCGGAGGCGAGCACCACGGGACCGCGCACGAACGACTTCGTCCTGACGATCTCGTAGAGGCGCGTGCGGGCGTCGTGGGTGTTGGTCATGAGCCGGTGTCCGGTTGTGAGTTCGGACGTGCTCAATAGACGCCGGGCCGGGGCGAGTCCAGCCGCTGAGCCCCGTGTCCTCTCCCTCGGGGTCAGGGCGTCTTTCCGACTTGGATCGAAGCTGTGCAGTGCCTCCTCGCCTGTCCCTCTCCCCACAGGGGAGAGGGGATAGGCTGCGGCGTGGGGATGACCGGTTTATTCCTTCTCGCCTTTGCTGGCCTTCTTCTGCTTCGGAGGCGGTTGCTGTTTCGGCTGCTCCTCCGGATCGACATAGCGCGGGAAAACGCCCTGCGGCTCGGGGATCGGCGTGCTCGGGACCAGGCGACCGGCCGGGCCGAGGCTCGCGAAGCTGCGGCTCTCGGTGTCACCCGGCAATATAAGGTCGAGCAGCTTGGCCGCCAGCTCGGGCATCACGGGCTGCGCCAGAATAGCGAACTGGCGCACGATCTCGGCCGTTACGTAGAGAACGGTCTCCATGCGCTTCGGGTCGGTCTTCTTCTTCGCCCACGGCTCCTCGGCCGCGAAATAGCGGTTGGCGTCGGCGATGACGGCCCACACGGCGTCGAGATAGCGCGTGACGGCCTGCTTATCCATGGCCGCGCGGGTTTCCGCGTAGAGGGCGTCGGTGGCGGCGAGGATCGCCTCGTCCTCGGCCGTGAAGACGGCTGGCTCGGGGATCCGGCCGTCGCAATTCTTGTAGATCATCGACAACGAGCGCTGCGCGAGGTTGCCGAGGTTGTTTGCGAGGTCCGCGTTGATGCGGTTGGCGATGGCCTCCGGCGAATAATTGCCGTCCTGGCCGAACATCACCTCGCGCAGGAAGAAGTAGCGCACCTGGTCGCGGCCGTAGGCGCGCACGAGATCGAACGGATCGACGACGTTGCCGACCGATTTCGACATCTTCTCGCCCTTGTTCAGCACGAAGCCGTGCGCGAAGACGCGCTTCGGCAGTTCGATGCCGGCCGACATCAGGAACGCCGGCCAGTAGACGGCGTGGAAGCGCACGATGTCCTTGCCGATGACGTGCACGTCGGCGGGCCAGAAGCCGGCGCGATCTCCCTTCGGCGTGTTGAGCAGGCCCGTGGCCGTCACGTAGTTCGTCAGCGCGTCGACCCAGACGTACATGACGTGGCCCGGCGCGTCGGGGACCGGGATGCCCCAGTCGAGCGTCGAGCGCGAGATGGAGAGGTCCTCGAGGCCGCTCCTCACAAAGCTCACGACCTCGTTCCGCCGCTCCACCGGCAGGATGAAGTCGGGGTTCGCCTCGTAGTGCGCGAGCAGGCGCTCCTCGTAAGCCGAGAGGCGGAAGAAGTAGGTCTCCTCCTCGGTCCATTCGACGGGCGTGCCGGTCGGCGTCGCATAGCGCACGCCATCCTCGCGCACCTCCGTCTCGCTCTCCTTGTAGTAGGTCTCGTCGCGCACCGAGTACCAGCCGCCGTACGGCTTCCGGAAGATGTCGCCGGCCTTCTCCATGCGCCGCCAGATCTCGGCGCAGGTCTCGTAATGGCGCGGCTCGGTGGTGCGGATGAAGTCGTCGTTGGAAAGGCCGAGCACCGCGGCCATCTCGACGAAGCGGGCGGTGTTGCGGTCGGCGAGCGCGCGTGGCGCAAGACCCTCCTTCACGGCCGTCTGCTTCATCTTGAGACCGTGCTCGTCGGTGCCGGTGAGAAAGAACACGTCCTTGCCGTCGAGGCGCTCGAAGCGGGCGATGGCATCGGTGGCGATGGCCTCGTAGGCGTGCCCGATGTGGGGCACGCCGTTCGGGTACGAGATCGCGGTCGTGATGTAGAACTTCTTTCGGTCGCCCATAGGGCCTCGCTCAGTCGTCAATGACCAGGTTTTCATCGCTGGATGGATACGGGGACGAACCCGTCACATTCGCGCGTCGTGGATCGGCGCTCTCATTGACCAGGTCATTTCTCGCGCGAGCTTCCGAAGGAACGTCAGGAACGCGACGCCTGCTCCAAACGGGAGAAGACGTCGAGGATCAGGGCCTTGCGGTCGAGGTTCAGGGCCGCGGCATCGGCCTTGTCCGCGGCCACTCTTTCCCACAAGCCGGCCCAGGTGGCAAGCCGTGCGGGGCCGATCAGGCGGTGCGCGAGGGCGGCTTCCGGCGCCGGGCCGTCCCCGCGCGCTTCCGCGTCCACGAGGCGGGCAACGGCCCCCATCAGAAGCTCGAAGAAGAGCTCGTAGCGCTGCTCGGCGGCGGGGCTCGCAAGCTCGTCGCCCAATGCGTGAACGGCCCCCCAGTCCAGCACCGGAAGGCCGGCGAGCAGCGCCGAGATCCGCTCGTGCAGCACCACGCCTTTGGCCGCGTGCAGGGAGAGGAGCCGGCGCACGCTGCCTTCGGCGAGGCGGGCGAGACGCTCCCAGTCCGAGGGCGCCGGGGCGCCGGCCGCCACCTCGTCTCCGCTCGCGGCGAACGCCTGCGTCACGGCGCGGCGCAGGGCCTCCTCGCCGAGCGGCGCCAAGTCGAGCGTGCGCACGCGCGAGCGGATCGTCACCAGGAGACGGCCCGGGGCGGAGGCGACGAGCAGGAACACGGTGCGCGGCGGTGGCTCCTCGAGCGACTTCAGGAGCGCGTTGGCGGCGGAGACGTTGAGCTCCTCGGCGCGGTCGACGATGACGACGCGCCAGGCCTCCTCTCCGGCGGTGCGGCCGAGGAACGACTTCAGGCGGCGCACCTCGTCGACGGCGATGGCGGACGGGAAGCGCTTGGTCTTCTGATCCCAGACGCGGCGGATGACAAGCAGGCCGGGATGGGAGAGAGCGCGCACCTGGCGGGCGGCGCGGGTGTCGGGCGCGATGTCGAGCGTCCCGGGCGTGCGCTCGGCGGGATCGGCGAGGATGTAGCGCGCGAACTTATAAGCGAGCGTCGCCTTGCCGATCCCCTCGGCTCCCGTGATCAGCCAGCCGTGGTGCATGCGGCCGGAGGCGAACATCCGCTCGAGCGTCTCTTCCGCCGCCTCGTGTCCGTAGAGGCGCGCGGTTGCGCGCGGGTGCGGGAAGCCGTCGAGGCGGTCGGCCTCGGGCAACTCCTCGATCTCCTGGACGGCGGGCGCGCGGGCCATGGTCAGCTTGCCTCCCGACGGCGCGCGAATTCCCCTCCCCGTCTTGTCGAAGGCCGGTCTTCGACTCGACGTGGGGAAGAGTTAGGGGTAGGTGGACACCCAACGTCCGCGCTGCGGGTTCCCCCCCTCCTAACCTCCCCCACAAGGGGGGAGGGATGCCGTCGTGATTGAAATGCGCGCGTGGTCATCAGCGGGCTTCCGCGAGCAGGCGTGTCTCGACGGCGCGCCACACGTCGTCTGCGATCTCGCCGGGTGCGCGGTCGGCGTCGATGAGAAGGCAGCGTTCAGGCTCGGCGCGGGCGACGGTGCGGAACCCTTCCTGAAGCTGGCGATGGTAGCTCGCGCTCTCAGCGTCGAAGCGCGAAAGCGCGCCGCGGCTCGCCGCGCGCTGCAATCCCGTTTCCGGCGGGAGGTCGAGCACGATCGTCAGGTCCGGGAAGGTCGGCGCGACGCTTCCGGCCTCGATGGCATCGATCAGGTCGCGCGGCACGCCGCCGAGGGCCCCCTGGTAGACGCGTGAGGAGTCGATGAAGCGGTCGCAGACGACCCAGGTGCCATGGGCGAGCGCGGGCCGGATCACCTCCGCCACGTGCTCGGCGCGGGCGGCGGCGAACAGGAGAAGCTCGGTGACCGGCACGGGCCGGGTGTCGAGCACGAGGGAGCGGACGGCCTCGCCGAGTGGCGTTCCGCCCGGCTCGCGCGTGACGACCGTCCCGAGGCCCGCCGCGCGCAGGCGCTCGGCAAGCAGGCCCGCCTGCGTGGACTTGCCGGCGCCCTCGCCGCCTTCGAACGTGATGAACTTTCCTCGCTTCATTCCGCGGGACACTAGTCGGAGAAGACAACCGAGGGAAGCGCACAGAATGCCGTTAACCTGCGTCAGGCATCGATCCCAACGGTGGGCCGGGCGGACGGAGGATCTGAAAAAATCAGTCCCGATCCAGCAGGGCGCGGATGTCGGGCATGATCGCCAGGCCGAGGTGGAGAAGCGAGTCCACGCCGCGCCAGTAGAAGCTCGCCTCGTCGACGTCGTTCTCCGCATAGAGCGGCGTCTCGCTGACGGCGATCGGCTCGCTGCTGCCCGGCACCATGCTGGTGACGCGGAAGACCGCCACATGGTCGCCCTTGCGCACTGGCGGTTTCAGCGGGCCCTCGTAGACGATCTCGCCGCGGATCTTCTGGTTCAGCGGGAATTTCGGGAGGATGACCTCGAGGTCGCCGTCGCCCGCCAGCGGCACGTAGAAATCCGTGCCGCCCCAGACGCGCGCATAGCCGACCGCCTCGCCGGCGTCGAACAGCTTGGCGCTGGCCACGCTCTTGATGCCCCACTCCAGCATGCGCCGTGTCTCGCTCTGGCGCTCCTTCTCCGTCTCGAAGCCCATGACGACGCCGATCAGGCGGCGGCCGTCCGAGACCGACGAGACCACCATGCCGTAGCCCGCCTCGCTCGTGTGCCCGGTCTTCATGCCGTCGACGCCGATATTGGCGGAAAGCAGCGGGTTGCGGTTGTAGAACTTGTGCTTGCGGTAATCGAACTGGCGCTGGCTGAAGACCTTGTAGCGGTCCGGGTAGGTCTTGATGATGTAGCGGGCGAGCTCGGCGAGCTCGCGGGCCGTCATCAGGTGCTCGGGGTCGGGAAGGCCGGTGGCGTTGCGGAACGTCGATTTCTCGAGGCCGATGCGGCGCGCCTCCGCCTCCATCATCTTGGCGAAGTTCTCGACCGAGCCCGCGAGCCCTTCGGCAACCGTCATAGCCGCGTCGTTGCCGGACTGGACGGCGATACCCTGGATCAGCTCGCTGATGGGCGTCTTGTTGTTGATCGGGATGAACATCGCCGCGGTGCCGGAGGGCGCGCCGCCCTTGCGCCAGGCGTTCTCGCTGGTCTGGAACTCTGTCTCCAGCGTGACCTTGCCGTCCTTCAGCGCCTTGAAGAGCACGGCGAGCGTCATCAGCTTGCTCATGCTCGCGGGCGCCACCAGCTCGTCGGCCGCCCTCTGGTAGATGATCGAGCCGGACTCGTAATCCATCAGGATCGCGTTCCTGGCGGTGGTGGAGAAGCCGCCGGACTGCTGTGCGCGGCCGGCGCCGGACAGGGCCGGCAGCACGGCCAGTATCGCGGCGGCAAGCGTCAGCAGGCGTCTCATGGTCATCCGTTAACTATGGTGCCGGCGGGCCGCAAGTCAATGCGGGCGCGGGGCTATTCGGACGCGTCGCTGGATGAGGACGTCCAATCCTTGGCGTGCATGAAGATGCTGCCGTTCTCGAATGCGCGCGCGTCGTAGAACGGCAGCATGCGCTCGAAGCGGACCGTGACCGGCTTCGTGTCGTCGGCGGCGCCGCCCTTGAGGCTGGCCAACCCCCCGGTGTCGCGCGCCAGGGTCGCGGTCAGCGTGAACGCGTAGGGGCCGACCTCGCGGATGATCTGCTCCGGCTTCTCGTCGTCGCCGCGCGTGTAGAAAATGACGGATTCCGTGCGGCTCTCGCGCCCGGCGAGCGAAAGGGGGGCGAACCCCGTGTAGCTCTTCGTGCGCGTGCGCTCCATGGACCAGACGCCGAGCTCGGCCGCATAGAAGTTCTTCGTCTCGTTCGTTCTCGGGTCGGTGACCGCGAGGTCCATGTGCAGGATGGTGCCGGTCTGCGCCCCCTCGTTGGTGATCGTGACGGGAACCTGGATCATCTCGAAATTGGTGTTGTTGTAGGGCGCGGCATAGTAGACGACGCGCGGCACGAACACGCGCAGCTCGGCGTTCCGGAGCGTCGTGTCCCAAAGGCTGTAGCCGGAAAAGAGCACGGCGACCGCCGAGAGCAGCGTGGCGCCGAGGCCCGCGGAGAATTGCCGCGCGTTGTCCGTTGTGATGCCGGCAGCATCCTCGGTCGCCCCGGATCTCTCCCGAGCCATGGCGGTCCCTCCCTCATTCGTTCCCCGTCGCGCCCCGCACATGGCGAACCAATTCCGGCGAACGTGTGACCCGGCGAGGGGCTTCTCCTCGCCCTCTTGGGAGATGGGTAGGTTGAAAATCACCCGTTCGAGTAGGACGATGGCGACTGTTGCGGCGTAGCGGCGCTCGCCTTTATATCGTCGGCGTTACATCCAAAGCACGTCACCGATCCTCCGTGGGGAGACCTTGCGGACGAAAACAGAGTGACCGCCATTCCGGGGAACGCACCATGCCGAGCAGCAAGGTCATGTCAGCCGACGATGCCATCGCGCGCATCAGGGACCGCGACGTCATCGCCACGACGGGCTTCGTGCAAAGCTGCATCCCCGAGATGCTGCATGCCGCCCTCGAGAAGCGCTTCGTCGAAACGGGCGCGCCCCGCGACCTCACGCTCATCATGTGCGCGGGCGCCGGCGACAGCAAGGGGCTCGGCACGGGCCGGCTGCATCACGAGGGACTCCTGAAACGAGTCATCGCCGCCAACTTCGGCCGCATGCCGAAGGTCGCACAGGCTGCGCAGGAGAGCAGGATCCAGGGCTACAACCTGCCCCAGGGCGTCATCTCCAAGCTCTACCGGAGCTGTGCTGCGGGCAGCCCGGGGCTGTTCACCAAGGTCGGGCTGCACACCTACGTCGATCCGCGCCTGGGCGGCGGCAAGGTCAACACCGCGACCAAGGAAGACCTCGTCAAACTGGTCGAGGTCGATGGCAAGGAATGGCTCTTCTACAAGGCGACGCCGATCAACGTCGCGCTGATCCGGGCGACGAGCGCCGATCCGCTCGGCAACCTTAGCATGGAGAGGGAGTGCCTGACGCTCGACGTGATGGCGCAGGCGATGGCCGCGCACAACAACGGCGGCGTCGTCATCGCGCAGGTCGAGCGCATCGTCGAAGCGGGCTTCATCAAGCCGAAGGACGTCAAGGTCCCGGGCATCCTCGTCGATTGCGTGGTGATCGCCGACCCGCCCGAGATGCACCGCATGAACTACGGCGTGATGTACGATCCCGGCCTCGCGGGTGAGGTGCGCGTCACGGTCGACAGCCTGCCGCGCATGGAGCTCGACGAGCGCAAGATCATCGCGCGGCGCGCGGCCTTCGAGCTGCCGCCGAACGGCGTCATCAACCTCGGCGTCGGTGCGCCCGACGGCGTGGCGAACGTCGCCAACGAGGAGAAGGTCACGCCCTATCTCGTCATGACGACGGAGGCGGGCGCGGTCGGCGGCGTGCTGGCGGGCGGATCGAGCTTCGGAGCGTCGGCCAACGCGCATGCGATCGTCGACCAGAACCAGATGTTCGATTTCTACCACGGCGGCGGCCTGGACCTCACCTGCCTCGGCATGGCGGAGTGCGACAGCCTCGGCAACGTCAACACCAGCAAGTTCGGCGGCCGGCTCAACGGCTGCGGCGGCTTCATCGACATCTCGCAGAACGCGCGCGCGGTGGTGTTTGCCGGCACGTTCACGGCGGGCGGGCTCGACGTCGCGATCGAGGACGGCAAGCTCAGGATCGTCAAGGAAGGCCGCGCGAGGAAGTTCGTCAATCAGGTCGAGCAGGTGACGTTCTCGGGGCCCTATGCGGCGCGCAAGCAGCAGCCGGTGATCTACGTGACCGAGCGCTGCGTGTTCCAGCTCACCGACCACGGTCTCGAGCTGATCGAGGTGGCGCCCGGCATCGACATCGAGCGGGACATCCTTCCGCACATGGCCTTCAAGCCGCACATCCACAAGCCGATAACGATGAATCCGGCGATCTTCCGCGATGCGCCGATGGGGCTCCTGGCCGACCTCCTCAACGAGAACCTCCACGAGCGCATCAGCTACGACGCGGCCCGCAACGTGCTGGCGATCAACCTCTCGGGTTGGAGCGCGCGCAAGAAGGCCGATGTCGACGATCTGCAGAAGGCGATCGTGGCGGCGAGCACGGCCGCCGGGCGGCGCGTCAACTCCATCGTCAACCAGGACGGCTGCCGCATCGCCGAAGACCTCTACGATGCGTATGCGGACATGGTCGCCTATGTGCACAAGCATCACTACGATCGCATGGCGCGCTATGCGACGAGCGCGCTCACGCGCGAGAAGCTGCAGGACGCGCTCAGGCGGCGCGGGCTCGAGACGCGCGTGCACGAGCGCGCCGAGGATGCGCTCGCCGTGATCGAGCAGGAGCCGGCCTGATCCGAGGCGGGCTCGGCCTCAGACTACGACCTCGTCGTCGGGCGCGGGTGAGGCGAGCGCCTCCGACAGGATCTCGAGCGCCCTGGCGAGCTGCGCGCGGCTTCGTGCGGCGCCGAGCGCGAGGCGGATGGCGTTCGGCGGCGACGCATCGGTCGCGAACGCCTCCCCGGTGACGACGGCGAGGCCGCGTCCGTTGAGGTGAGCCGCAAAGCGCTGGGCCGGCCATCGCTGCGGCAACGGCAGCCAGACGTGAAGGCCGCCGGGGTGGGCCGCCAGGGGGTGTCCGGCGAGCGCCGCGCGGGCGAG